>Ga0310786_10000798_pt1 | contig 50313 bp, 45 predicted proteins | sample AusTroGonzalo_MG_FD_203881 | JGI IMG/M metagenome (GOLD analysis project Ga0310786, IMG submission 203881) | Bovine rumen microbial communities from tropical cattle in Woodstock, Queensland, Australia - Gonzalo_03 (v2) (version 2) | ecosystem: Host-associated > Mammals > Digestive system >...
ACGCTGCAAAGTTACGAAATTTTTCGTAACTTTGCACGCAAATGACAACAATTTTATTAGTACGACACGGAGAAACCATTGATAATGCCCGTCAAATCATGCAAGGTCAGACGCAGGGTGAACTCAACGAACAGGGTAGGGAACAGGCTCAGCGGGTGGCCGAACGCTTGGCTGCAGAGCCCATTGATGCTGTGGTAGCCAGCGACCTGCATCGCGCCATCCAGACAGCTGAAATCATTGCTGCTCCTCACAATTTGGTTGTGAGAACTACCGAATTGCTGCGTGAACGTGACTGGGGCAGTTTTACGGGGCGCTATATTCCAGACTTGCGGGGCGAGACATGGCCTGACGACATTGAGAGCGAGGAAGCTTTGCTTCAGCGTGCTCTTACCTTTCTTAAATATATAACGACCACCTACCCTGATAAGCGGGTGGTGGCCGTTGGTCATGGCATCATCAACAAAGCCATTCTGGCTGTCTATGCCCAGTGTCCGATGCGTGAGGTACAGCGTATGATGAATGCTGAAGTCCGTATCTTAACGACGTCCGCCAAAGCTACGTCCTCCACTACTACTGCGGCCTGCACTGCTGCTGTGGCTGCTGCTGCCTCCTCTGCTGAAACTGCCACTGCTATGTGAACTGCCTCCGCTGCTTCTGCTGAAACTGCCGCTGCTGTGTGAACTGCCTCCGCTGTTTCTGCTGAAACTGCCGCTGCTGTGCGAACTGCCGCTATGGCTACTTCCACTGTTTCTGCTGAATGATCCAGAGCCTCCCGAATTAGCAGATGAATGATCGGAATGGTTCGAAACATTCGGACGGTTAGAGTTGTTCTCATGCGTCGTAGGACGTCCAGAGTGCCCAGTATGTCCAGAGTGCTCGGAGTGGTTGTGATTAGGACGGTTCACAGTGCTTTGCGTCGAACTGCTGCGAGGTCCGCCATGATGCGTAGCATTGCCGATGCCTGGGCGTGTGGTGTGGTGACGACCATGATTGAAATCGCCACGATTCCAACGATCTAACATGCCAAAGTGCGAACGTCCATCAGTATGAGCTGGGCGGAAGTGATCGCGATGGCTGTGATAATAGCCACGTCCGCCAACTACGTGCCAGGCGTGAGCGCCACGATAAGTAGCATAGAACACAGGACGTCCAAAGAAGAAGTAGTCACGGTGTGGATAGCGCGCATAGACGGCGAAGTGCCAGAAACCGTCAAGCCAATAGAGAGGACGATAGAAATAGGTGGCTGCACAGAAAGCATTCCACTGCCAATCGAGCAGAATATAGCTCAGATCCAGATTGCGACGCTCCCAGTAGGTTCCAAACACATCGTCACGGCTTGTCACACCCATCAGATAGTCGAGGTTGATTTCGTATGCAGCCTCGTACTGTTCGTCCGTCAGATTCAGCTCGTAAGCCATCTTGTCCGTCAGGAACAGGGCCTCGTTACGTGCCTGCTCGTAGCTCATTGCCTTGCCCGTAGCTGCTGTCAGCAGCATCATTGTCAGGGCTATCATCATCTTTTTCATAATCTTATCTTTTTAAATGTTCAACAATCATTTTTATCTTTTCTCGTTGCAAAGATAGACAGATTATGGGGTATAAAAAAAGGATTTCCCCTAAACTCGCTGGGGGAAATCCCTATATCTCCATTCGGAGTCGTTGTTAAATATAATAGTATGGTTGATTATTTGTAGTTGACGGGAGTCAGTTTGGCACCGAGGCCAACACTCATACCCCACTGGCCCTTTACCGTCTTCTGCAGATCCATATTCATCATCACGTATTTGCCACCCTTTTTACCGATAACAGCCGTCTTTAGGGCGTGGTGTGTGACATTATAGGGATACTTGGGATTCTTGAACTCGTGCCATTTGCTTTCCAGATAAATGGTCTTGACATACTCTAAGTTGGCAGCCTGAGCCCACTTCTTGGCAGCAGCATCGCCATTACTCTTGATGTCGGCACTGACGCTGACACCTTTAGGCATTTCGACGGGCTTCATATTGTTGACACCACAGATGTCAATCATGTTGCGATACATTTCACGATTGTTGGCCTCCCATTTTGATGCCATGAGGTTAACCTGACGAACACAGTCGGCAGAAGCATTGTAGTCGGGATGTTCCTCAATCATGTGCTTCTTCAACTCTTCGGCCAGGAAATAGCCATGAGCCAGACTGGCTGAGCCCTCTTCTAATGCTGCTTCAGCGCGCTGATACTGCATGCAAGTGTACTCGCAGATGTCCTTCAGTGCAATCTTCTTCTTGGCCAGCTCAAAGGCATAGTCTTCACGGGCGTCACGCTCTGAACGCATAGCAGACTCCGATGACCAGGGCAGCATCCATCCTTTCTGGGAATTGACAACGCCTGTTGACTTGTCGTTCATCACGTATTCAAGATAGACCATGTACGTAGGACTGTTGTAAAGCAGTACCATAGCGAATACCTTGAAGTTGTCGAGGGTAGGGTTGTCGACAAATGCCTTCGTCCAAGCATAGCGGGGAACCTCGTCAATGGGGACGGCAGTCTTCTTGTCAGGACCAAAGGTGACGAAATCCAACAAACCATAGGCAGTAGTAGAACCGATCTTGGGCAGTATCTCGTTGAAAATCTTCATGTGAGCACCCACCTGAACCTTATAGGCCGAGGACTTACGGTCGCCATTGAACACAAAGTTGTCGGCCCACTCCTGGCCCAGTTCGCTCTCTTTGCCCTTCCAGCGCCAAACGACCTTTGAGGCATCAATACCATTGTCTGAGGGAATACCGGCAGCATCGCTGGCCTGATTGACAGCATTGCTCTTGACGTTGTCCACCTTCTGCTCTACTTTGTCTTTGGCAGCGTCTTTCGCTTTCTTCGCCAAGCCTTTCAGTCCACCGAACTGAGCACTGGCACTTACTACACCTCCCAAGAGGAACATTGAGACCATAAGGGTCTTTGCAATCATCTGATTCTTTTTCATTGTAGTTTTATGGATAATTATACTGTTATTATTTGCCTTATTACTTCATCTCCCTCTCGATAGCTTCGAGCATCTGCTTCTGTTGCTTCAAACTGGTGTTGGCCTCAACGGTCTTCTTCAGATTCTCAAGGTCGGTCTTAGAACAAAGAGACTTGATGGCCTTGGCGGCAGGTGCAGCTGCGAGCCAGCTAACTTCGGGATCGTTGACGACATCGGTCAAAACCTTTGCAAACTCAGCAGGCTTGAAGTAGGTAGCCTTAGCCTTCCAGGCACCTATCTCCTTCTCTGCCACTGTGCTGAAAGCAGAAATACCTGCCCATGAAGGAACCTTGTCGGTGCGAGGTTTCTTTTTGTAATAGTTCAACGTGGCATCATAGGCAGCCTTGCTGGTGTTCTTATGGAAGGGGTAGTCAAGCCACATGGTGCTCAGACCGCGAATAGCGTCACCGTGGAATTTCTCCTGTGCAGGGTCGTTAAGCACCTTTACCAACTCAGGCACGAAGGAGTCGTCGGCCAGTTTGCCTACACCACTGAGAATCAGCTTGCGGGTATTCTCATCTTTGTCAGCCATCAGCTTCAGGGCTGCTTCCTTCACACCGTCAACACCTTTGCTCCAGCTGTTACCAACGGCAATTGCAACCTTACGGCGTACGAACGGGCTCTCGTTATCGACCAGAGCCAGCACGAACTTGGCGACCTCAGGATCCTTCAGCTCATTAGACAGTGCTTCGACGCCACACTTGAGGGCATAGGGATGTTTCTCGTTCTGGAGTGCGCTGAGGTCGTTAGCAATCTCGCTGTTCTTGGCTCCAAACAGTTTGCCCGTGGCAGCCGTAATAGCCTGGCCGCGCACCTGCGGTGACGGGTTGCTCATGAGTTTCTTGAGGATATCTTTGTAGTTTTCCGGATTCTTGCGATTCTTGAAGGCTGTATTACGGGCCTTGCTGACGAAGTTCTTCTCGAGTTCCATGGTATTCTCGTTGATGTCGACCTTCGAGTAAGCCAGATACATGGCCTCATACTCATCGGGGGTCAGCGTTCCTTTCTCAGGTGTTGTTACCATGCTTACCAGTCCCTCCTCGGTGAAGGGTACACTGTTGAGCAGTCGCATGGCGGGACTGTCGTCATTGGCCTCTGTCGTTTCACCTGTACTCTCGGCATTCTGAGCCGACTTGTTTCCACATGCTGTCATCATGGCGGCTACAGCCAAGATGGCAAAACTGAATAATACTTTCTTCATTTTGTTTAAATGTCTTAATGATTAATATTTAATGATCATGTTAATGTTTCTATACCTTATTATATTTATAATGTTTAAAGTTTATTGTTTTACATATTTCTTAATCTCATCCTGTACCATACTCCTTAGCTTCTCTTCAACTCGTTGGCCTACGAAGTCCTCCAAGTCGAGCAGTCGCTCCAAGTATGCCTTGGCATATTCCATTGCGGATTCTTGATAAATGGTCTTTGCCATAATTGATGATTTTTACGCTGCAAAGGTACGATGAATCTGATGAAATGTTGTTATCATTTCATCAAATAATCTTATCATTTCGTGTAATTATGCCCTTTTATCGGGATATTTCGCCCTTTTTGTCGAGATATTGCGTAGGAGTCAGGCCGAAATTCTTTTTAAAGGCGCGTGTAAAGTTGGGTGTATCGTTATAAGCGCAAAGCACTGCTACTTCCGAAATATTCATCTCAGGATGGTTGTCCAATAGGTGACAGGCACGACGCATGCGGATGTTTTGGATAAATGACTGGGGCGTCTCGTCGGTGATAGCTGTCAAGCGCTGGCGGAACTTGAATAGACTCATGTTCAGACGTTCGGCCACATGATTAGCGTCAATCTGTCCTGACTGCATCAACTCGTTGACGATATTGGTGGTCTTCTCCAGGAATTGACGGTCGGCTACGCTCAACTCTTCACCATTGACCTGTTTGTCGGTGGCGATGACGTTATCATACTGCTCGTTCAGAATATCGTATTTTTCGCGTAGTTCCTTGATACGGTCAGACAATTCGGCGTTGAGATGTCGTATCTGTTTCTGGCGGCGACGCATCAGCAACCATACAGCTACGGCAAGAATGATGGCAATGACAGCAGCTAAAATGGCCCAATACTTGGCGCGACGCTGCTCGTGATTTTCAATCTGAAGCCAGTCGTTACCAAATTCGGCATTGTATTTAGCCAGTCGTTCAGCGGTTGTATTGCTGTATATTGAGTCCTTCAGACTGGTAAAGCGGTCTAATTGACGTTTGGCTTCGTCGGGATCCTTCTTCCACAAAGCCTCGTAAAGTCCTTTGCGCGCGTGTACTTCATTATATGGGTCTCCTAACGCCATAAAGATGTCGGCAGCCTCGCGATAGTAACTGATAGCCTCTGTCTCGTGTTTCAGATTGTATTGCGCCATACCCATCTTGTTGCAGGCGATACCCAGCGAGTGGCGGTCGTCCGTCTTGCGCAGGAAGGGAATGACCTCTTTCAGTACCTGCTCTGCCTGCTTGTAGTCATGCAGCCCAATGAGTACTGAGGCTTTTTGAGCCAATCGTACCATAGCACGTGGCTCATTGCCCTGAGCCTTGTCAATCTCGTAGGCTTTCTCGATATAGGTGAGGGCTTTCTCGTCATTACCCTGAGCGTGATACACCTCCGAAGCCATAGCCTGCAGGATAGCCATGCGATTAGGATTGTTGGCTTTTTCAGCCATCTCGATGCCTTTCAGCACGTATTTCTCAGCTTCTTGCTCTTGATTAGCTCCCATATAGATAGCAGCCAGCGTATTAAGACTCGACGACATGATGTCAGGGTCCCCCGTCTTCTCGTCCAGTGCATAGCATTGCTTGGAATAACGTGCTGCTTCGTCGTAGTCAGACAATCGGACGTTGATGATGGCCAACAGGTTCAGACAGTCGGCCTGACTCTCCTGGTCCTTACACAGCGGCAGTGCCTGCTTGGCTATCTCTAATGCCTCTTTATATTGTTGGGCTCCATAAAGGCTGTCGGCACGGTCAAGCAGTGTCGTTTGTGCCTCTATGGGGCAAAATAAAAAACAAAAAACTATTAAGGGAAAAATGCGTAGACGTGCCATACCTTATTAACAATCAATACTTATAGAACTTCCACGTCTGTCCGTCCTTGCTCAACGTGAGATTGTCGCTGTCCAGCGTCACGATTCTGAGTCGGATGTTATTGACGGGCGAAAAGCCGAACGACTGCTCGACGACGATAGTATCCCTCTTTTCCCCCTTTTTGGAGTAGCATTGCATAAAGAGACTGTCGCCTTGATGTTGGAAGGTGCCATAGATCTCGCCTACCTCCAAGTCCTGTAGCCATGTGACGGCGCCTGAAAAGCTGATGTATTTCGAGTCGGCGCCATCCAAACGCCACTGTCCAAACAGGTCGCCTGCATCGCCGCCTTCCTGACAGGCTGAAAGAAGGAAGATGGCAGATATAAAAAGTATGAGGTGCTTAAAGTATTTTGCCATGAAAGCCGATTTTAATATTGAACGTGTTACAGTTGCCATAGATGTTACCTTTGTCGAAAGCGTAGGAACCAGAGAATTGCCAAGGGCCAATAGTATAGATGCCTTGTAGCATGGTGTCGAAGGAGTGATGCTTCTGGGGCAGGGGATTGGCGTAGGTACCCCATCCTTCGCGGTAGGAGCTTTTAACGAGGTACGACAGGTGGTCGGTAATGTCACCATTGACAGCTACGTGCCATGCTTTTACGCGATTGTCGCGGAAGTCGGCAAAGCCATCCTTATTATATATAGGAGAGACGAGCAGGGCATTACCAAATGCCATACCGTAATGGTCGTAGGGACCGTAGAACATGTGGTTGTAGTAGTTGTCATTGCCAGTTACAAGTTCTGAAATCTGACTGCGCAACGGTTCAGGATAGTCACCGCTGTCCCAGTGGATGGGGCCTGACTGGTTGGTGGTCTGCAGATATTCCACGACAGCTCCGCGTACGTACTGACGACCTTCGGCCTTGTTCTTGTACTGCAAGCCATAGAGGCCGTCCCATCCGTTGCCTTTACGCATGCCGGAACCGTCCTCGAAAGGATCATCGACATAGGCTTGTAGCTGGTGGTCTTTGTTGATGTTCCAACCCAGCTGTACGGTCATCGAGCCGATATGGTTACCATAGACCCAGTCTTCCATAGCATCGTTTTCGAAGTAGTTGGTGTCGCCTACGGGCAGTATGACCTTCCAGAAAGCCTTCAGGTTAGCGGCTTTTTCCTTTACCACCATTTCGCCAGTCTCAATATCATAGCCTGTTCCGCCAAACTGGGCAACGTGCTCAATACCAACGGTCACGAAGAACGGCTTTTCAGGATTGCTGCGTATGTAGAGATGCTTTTGGTGGTAGTAAGCCCCAGTAGCATAGTGCCAGTTGCCGCTACCTTCGCGATTGAACTGCCGTTCACGATAGTCGCTGTCCATCAGCTTGCCGTAGCCGAAGTCAGCATCAACCTGCACCCAACCCTTGGTGTAGGGCAAAGTCCAGAAGCCGTTGGTTCCAACGTGTACCTGAGGTATGGGTTTGGCATTGTTGCCCTTAGCGAATGCACCGCTGGACAGTAATGGGTCGCGCAGCACAGGCTTCAACTCACGGGCTCCAGCCTCCAGGAAGAAATCCTTCCAGTTGAGGTTGACGTAACATTGTTGCAGATAAGCTTTATGATCGGCATGGACAGAGGCGATGGCATCCACAGCTCCTGATAGCTTCCAGTCTTCAGCCAACTGATGTTCTATATTGACAGTTCCACGCAGATATGCCGTATTGGGACGTGTCGCCAATACGTGATAGCGGTTAGTCGACAATTGGTAGGCCGTAAAGTCGCCTGAACCCATAGCCGCTTCTGTTGTCAGGTCATAGGTTACCGTTGTCTGCGCTCCTATAGAGCCGAAAACAAAACAGGAAATTGATAATAGTAATAATCGCAGGTCTCTCATTATTTCTTCACTTATTACTTATCACTCTTAAAATATCTTCCCTGATACGATGTCAGCAAACGTCTTCCACAGAATTTTAGCATCCATCCATAGCGACTGGTGTTCTAGATAATAGAGATCCATTTCCAGACGTCTTATCATCTTGTCGATGGTGTCGGTATAGCCGTTCTTCAGTGTGGCGTAGCTGGTGACGCCTGGACGCAGCACGTAGAGCTTTTCATAACGGCTGTCGCGAGCCATAATCTGGTCGATGTAGTATTTGCGTTCAGGACGCGGTCCAACAAAGGCCATGTCGCCCGTCAGTACGTTCCATAACTGCGGCAGTTCGTCCAAATGGTGAGTACGCAGAAAACGGCCAATGCGCGTCAGTCGAGGATCATCGGGCTGTTGTAGCAATTCAGCACCTTCTTTTTCGGCATCTACCACCATGCTACGAAATTTATAGATATAGAATGGTCGCCCTCCCAGCCCTATGCGTTCTTGCTTGTAAATAGCTGGTCCGCCACCAATCTTGATGGCCAACCAACATACAAGTATCATTGGTGAGAAGAGCACCAGACACAGGGCTGCTATGATGAAGTCGATGAAGCGTTTCATGCTGTGGCTTTCAATTTACGATTGATACACAGGTTGACGATGCAATAGAGCACAATATCCACTATGACAATGACGGTTGTCGGTAAAATCATGTAGAGCAAACCATTCATGACGATATACCATGCTGCCAGTCCGACGATGCATACGAGCGCTTGGTGCTGGTTCAATCCAGCTCGCATCAGCTTATGATGAATATGGTTCTTGTCAGCATCGAATAATGGCTTGTGGTGACGCAGTCTGTACATGGTGACGCGTACCACATCGGCTGTGGGAACAATCAGCAGTGTGATAGGAACAATAAGTGCCTCTGGTCGATAAGGCCAGATATTGTTATTGTCCATGGTGCACTTGACAGCCAGAAATCCCAAGGTGAAACCCAAGGATAGACTGCCCGAATCGCCCATGAATATCTTGGTGTTACGCTCCGCTTTGCCAAACAGGTTGAAATAGGCGAAGGCCACCAAGGCACCCATCATGCCTGCAACAATAATAGTATAAGTGTAAACGTAAACACCATGATATTTGAAATAGGCCAGGAAACCTGCTAATGCCAGCAGCGACAGACTGGCTGCCAATCCGTCGATGCCATCTATCAAGTTAATGGCATTGTCGATAAAGACGATGATGAATACTGTTAGCGGAACGCCCAACCAATAGGGTATTTCGTGAATGCCAAACAGCCCGTACAGGTTGTTGACGTAAAGTCCGGCAAACGGCAGAAGACAGGCTGTCGCAATCTGGACAGCAAACTTCGTAGTAGCCTTTAGGCCTACCAAATCGTCGATGATGCCAATGCCGTATATCAGTAGCAGACCAGCCAGAAATACTGCACTCCAAATGTTGACAGGTAATACGTCTTGTTCAACAACAGGGGTAAACAACAGCACGATAAAAAAAGCTGTCAACATGCTAGGAAAGAAGGATATGCCACCAAGTCTTGGGGTCGCATTCTTGTGTACTTTCCGCTCGCTGGGAATATCGTATAGTCTCTTACGCTTGCAGAAATCAAGGATAAGAGGCGTGAACACAAGCCCGCATATCAAACTAACCAAAAAAGCACCAAGTAGATATATCGTCATACGCAATTGCTCATTATCTATATTTATAACTGATAATCCTGGCAATTATTGTATGCTTCGCATAAAAATTTCATACCCTCTGCCATTCAGTTTTTGATATGCACATCCTGCTGTGGGAAAGGAATCTCGATACCGTGCTGGTTAAGCGTGTCGTATATTGTATTTAGCACGTCGCTGACAACGTACGATTTCTTGACAGCATCGGCCCAGACGAACATCTTGAAGTTGATGCTTGAATCGCCCAGTTCGCCGACAACGGACTTGACTTGCTTTGAGGGGTCCATCCATTTGTGTTTCAAGTCGTTGACTGCTGCATCGACAAGTTCCATCGTCTTTTGCAGGTTCGAGCCGTATGCTACACCATAGGGTATTACTTGCAGCACGTAGCCGTGGTTGCGTGTCAGGTTCTTATAGTTCTTGGAGAACAGCTGCGAATTCTGGAAAGTGATGATCTCGCCATAGAGTGATTCGACAACAGTGGAGGTGTAGCTGATGCTGGTTACCTTACCCATTGTTCCATCAACCTGTATCCAGTCGCCTACCTTAATACGTCCAGCCATCAGGGTAATGCCGTAGTAGATATTTTCGATGATGTCTTTCGAGGCAAAACCGATACCAGTGGACAGACCGCCCGTAACAACCAGGAGCCATTCCATCGAGATATTCATAATCTTCATGGTAATGAGGAACCATGCACCCCAGACGATGACTTGTACCACATTCTTACCCATCACCTCACGACTGGCAGCAGTGCTGGGGTCTTTAATCTCGTAGTGCATGCGCATCAGTTTGAGAAGGGTACGGTTGACGTAGGCAAAGACAAACCAAAGGCTGATGACCATAGCAATGGTAAGGATACTGAGCTTGAAATTCTCGAAGTTAACAAAGTTAGACTTGAAAATGCTCCAGCAGAGGTCGCTCAGGTTGAAAACATCAGCAGCCCAATAGATGCTAACCATCACGGAACATACAACCGAAATGGGTAGCAGTACTTGATAAGCCAAATAGTAGGCCCATGTCTTGGTGATGGGTTTCTCATTGTAGTGATGGCGCAGTCCGTAGCGTTTGATATACAGGCTGACACAGGTAATGGTCAGCGTGCAGGTGAGCTGCATAATCCACCAAATTAATATTTGTACAGCCAACAATGTGTAGCCCCACCATGAGCATACTACTGAGATGATGAATACCACGAGTGAGATGTAGGTATAGAACATGTCGGAGCGTGGAATGTTCTGATTGTGACGTCTTATGACGTTCCATTGCCACAGACAGCATATAAGGAGTACGGGTGGAAATAGCATGTTAACCAATTCGTTAGGAATCAGTATAATGCGGAAGGCAAATACGATGAATCCCATGGTGATGAGTGGCGTGTAGATATGAAAAGCACTCTTAATCTGGTCGCCATTGACACGCAACAGCAGCGAGATAAGAATGACACCCAACAGCCAAGCGTAGTTTACCAACAGATTGGAAGCCATGATGACGAAGTTCTGCTTGGTAAGGGCCATCGCCAAACCTAAGATAATAGCAAAGGTAATGGTGGTTGTAGCCAGTGTGATGCAGGTGCGTTTTTTCTTGAACTCTTCGGTACGCATACGCTTAGGCACGACGTAGCGGATGCCTGCAAAGTTAAGTGCCGAAGCGATAATGGCATAGAAAATGATGGAGATGAGCAGTCCGAAAATCCAGCGGCTGTCCCACTGTGACTCGTCATTGGGCTGATACTTTTTATGTACCGTCTCAACCATCGTAATCCAATATTTTTTCCATTGGGCTATGATATGGAAAAAAGATTCGCCTCCATTGCGGAAAATGCTTGTCTGTATATCGTTATAACGTTTCTGGGCATAGTCGTTGAGGTGGGAGAGACGTTGCTCCGTCATATTGTAGTAGTGGATATAGTCTTGCATGATGGCACGATTGTCATCCAACGAATTGCGAATGTTGGTGGCCAGTGTCAGACAGACGTTGCGGTCGATCTGTCCCTGACGGTCGAGCATCGTGACAGGCATGGAACGCAGAGCCCCGATGAGTGAGTCGTAGCGTGCTATATCCGTCTCGGCTTTACTGAGAAAAGTCTTGAAAGGCAGCTGCTTGCGTTGGAAGTCGTGATACTGTTCGGTGGCCTCATGACAGGCATAGGTGAGGTCGAAAACATAGTCCTGCTTTTGTGAATAGAGCATCAGCGAGTTCTGATTCGAACTCTTCATGATGTCTATCAGCTGGTTGCGCACCATTTCGCTTTGTTCGCGGTTCCGTTCTATCTGAACAGATAACTCACGATGGTAGTTTGTGAGCTCTGTACGCAGTATTTGCAATGTTTGAGGCAGGTCTTTCTCCTTCAAAACAGCATGGCTTTGTAGGATGGTCAGCAGTGCCAATAATATGGTTAGAAAAGCTTTTCTCATCGTTATTAATCAAATTTTGGGTGCAAAGATAGCAAATTTTTCACTTTTCACTATTCACTTTTCACTTTATTTTGTATCTTTGCAGAAAATTTTTAGCAACATGATACTAATTGCAGATAGCGGAAGCACTAAAACCGATTGGACTCTTATCCATTCGCCACACCCCATGAGATGGGATGTTATTGCCACTTTTCAGAGTCAGGGCATCACGCCTATTCACCAGACACCCGACGAAATTCGGCAGATTCTGGCACGTGAACTGATGTCGCAACTTTCTACATTTCCACGGGCAGCACTCATTAACTCGAAAGTGCTGGAAGGCTCGCTGTTGTCGCAAATCAGCGTGTTTTTCTATGGTAGTGGCTGTACGCCTGCCCATGTGCCCATGATGAAACAAATACTGAGCGAGGTGTTCTCGCCGCAGAATATCGAGGTGCATAGTGATTTGACAGCAGCAGCCCGTGCTCTATGCCAGTATGAACCGGGTATTGCTTGTATTTTGGGTACCGGTGCTAATAGCTGCCTGTATGACGGTAAGGAAATCGTGCAGAACACGCCAGCCTTGGGCTATATCTTGGGCGATGAGGGTAGTGGTTCGGTGCTGGGACGACTATTTATGAATGCTATCTTCAAGAATCCCAAGTTTGTTGATATTCGCGACGAGTATCTGAAAAAACAGAAACTGACGCAGGCTGATATTATTAATAAGGTATATAGGGAACCAATGCCGAACCGTTTCCTTGCTACCACCTCTTTATATATAAAGGAGCATATCGATAATCCCTTGCTTTGCGATTTGGTAGTGCAGAATTTCCGTCAGTTCTTCCGCTGCAATATCGTTCCATATCAGCACCCGGAATTACCCGTACACTTTGTAGGTTCTATGGCCTTTATCTATCGTGACCAACTGGTTCAGGCTGCCGAGGCTGAAGGTTTCCACGTAGGTCATACGTTGCAAAGTCCGATGGAGGGTCTTGTTACGTATCATGAGAAGGGTGTGGATGCAACCTATTGACCATATCTTTCGGGTATTAGGAAAATAAATGTATTATTAGAAAACATTTCGACAACAATGTGCTGATATATTGAGATTTATTTCATACCTTTGCAGCCGATAACAGCATAAAAGAACTAAATCAAGACTGGAAGCGTATGAATATTGGCAAGCACATCGAAGAGATTTTGAGAAAGCAGGGTAGATCTGCTGCATGGTTGGCAACACAAATCCCCTGTGAGCGAACGAACGTATATAACATCTTTAAACGAAAGAGCCTGGATGTTCGTTTGTTGATGAGAATAAGTGTTATCTTGCAACACGACTTCTTTAAGGAACTATCCGAAGAGGCGTTTCCCAAGGCTAAATGATATAAGCCACTGCTCTTAAAGGGCGGTGGCTTTTATTTTTCTTTTTTATTTTGATACTTTTTCCATAAATATGCCGTTTCTTTGCATTTTTTTTAGTACCTTTGCAGCCAAATTGAATTCAATATAATAATATTAAAACATTTTTATGAACTTTACTTTGTTAATTACCGTCTTGGTGACGGCTTTGACATTGGTGGTAGCGGCCTACGTAGTAGCCAAGCTGATAGGACCTCGGTCCTATGCAAAGGTGAAGGGTGAGCCGTATGAGAGTGGTATTCCCACGCGAGGCAGCTCATGGTTGCCGGTATCGGTGGGATTCTATCTCTTCGCCATCTTGTTCCTCATGTTTGATGTGGAAACGGTGTTTCTGTATCCATGGGCAGTAGTCGTGAAGGAGTTCGGCGCAGCAGCATTGCTAAGCATTGGCTTCTTCTTGGTAGTTCTGGTATTAGGCTTGGCGTATGCTTGGCGGAAAGGAGACTTGGAATGGAAGTAAGAAAGCCTCACATCAAGAGTATTCCCTACGAGGAGTGGAACGACAATGCCTCGTTGGAGAAGATTGTTGACGAGCTCCATGAGGGCGGCGTCAATGTGGTTACGGGCTCGCTCGACCAGTTGATTAACTGGGGACGAAGCAACTCCCTCTGGTCGCTGACCTTCGCCACCTCATGCTGTGGTATCGAGTTCATGGCCTGTGGTTGTGCCCGTTACGACTTCGCACGCTTCGGTTTCGAGGTGACGCGTAACTCTCCCCGTCAGGCCGACCTGATTATGTGTGCAGGTACTATCACCCACAAAATGGCCCCCGCTCTGAAGCGTCTTTACGACGAGATGGCTGAGCCTAAGTATGTGATTGCCGTAGGTGGTTGCGCTATCAGCGGTGGCCCATTCAAGTCAAGCTACCATGTGGTGAAGGGTATCGAGGAGATTGTGCCCGTCGATGTGTTTATTCCTGGTTGTCCCCCACGTCCTGAGGCTATCATGTATGGCATGATGCAGTTACAGCGTAAGGTGAAGATTGAGAAATTCTTCGGAGGTGCCAACCACAAGCAGACCGCTGAAGAGGCTGCTCTGGGTGTATCTAACGAGGAGCTGACCTTCCGTTCGAAGCACAACGATCATCGTCGTGAGCCAATGGTTATCACCGAGGTCCCCCAGGAGTTTGTTGAAGAACTAAAGTCTGCCCAGGCAGAAGCTAAAGTAGAGGAGGAGAAGGCATGAAGTTAGAATTCCTTTCATTTGAATTTGACAAGTTCGCACAGGAGATGCAGAACTTGAAGGACAAGAAGGGCTTTGACTATCTTGTCACTATCGTTGGCGAGGACTTCGGCGAAGAGGGGCTTGGCTGTGTATATATCCTTGAGAATACCAATACTCACGAGCGTTGCTCGGTGAAGATGATTGCCAAGAGCCAGGTCTGTGGCGACGGCATGACATCAAATGGTGTCAGCGATCTGGAAGGTCAGACGGTAGCCTATCTGCCCACCGTTTCTAAGATTTGGCGCGTCGCTGATCTGTTGGAGCGTGAGGTATATGACTTCTATGGCATCGTGTTCCTAGGTCATCCTGATATGCGTCGCTTGTTCCTGCGTTCAGATTTCAAGGGTTATCCTTTCCGCAAGGACTGGGAGTTCAACGACAAGTACACCCTCGAGGATGATGTAGAACCCGACTATGGTCTGGAATTCTATCTCGACAAAGATGGCGTGCTGCAGTCGAAGCAGAACCGCCTCTTCGGTTCTGACGACTACGTCATCAACATCGGTCCTCAGCACCCTGCTACCCATGGTGTGCTGCGCTTGCAGACTGTACTTGACGGCGAAACTGTCAAGCGCATCTATCCGCATTTAGGTTATATTCATCGTGCTATTGAGAAGATGTGGGAAGGCATGACTTATCCTCAGACTCTTGCTTTAACGGATCGTCTTAACTATCTGGGAGCCATGCAACATCGTCATGCTTTAGTCGGTGTAATTGAGGAGGCCTTGGAGGTAGAATTGACAGACCGTATCAAGTACATTCGTACCATTATGGATGAGCTACAGCGTCTGGATTCTCACCTGCTTTACACATCTTGTGTGGCTCAGGACCTTGGTGCTCTGACGGGTATGCTTTACGGTATGCGTGATCGTGAGCACGTGCTGAACTGCATGGAGGAGACCACGGGTGGACGCCTGATTCAGAACTACTACCGTATAGGTGGCTTGCAGGATGACATCGATCCGAACTTCGTCAAGAACTGTAAGGATCTTGTGAAGTATCTGCGTCCGACCATTCAGGAGTATATGGACATCTTCGGTGATAATGTCATCACCCACAACCGTCTGGAGAACTGTGGCCCGATGAGTCTCGAGGATTGCATCAACTACGCAGTGACTGGTCCTGCCGGACGTGCTTCGGGTTGGAAGAACGACGTGCGCAAGAACCACCCCTACGATATGTACGACAAGGTGGAGTGGGAGCAGTGCACACTCAATGGCTGTGACTCTATGGACCGTTATCTGGTTCATATCAATGAGATGTACCAGAGCTTGAACATCATCGAACAGTTGATTGACAACATTCCCGAGGGTGACTTCTACGTAAAGCAGAAGCCAATCATCAAGTGCCCCGAGGGACAGTGGTACTACTCTGTTGAAGGTGTAGCTGGTGAGTTTGGTGTTTATCTCGACTCTCGTGGTGATAAGAGCCCGTACCGTATGAAGATGCGTCCAATGGGTCTCTCGCTGGTAGGTGCTTTCGACCCGATGTTGCGTGGTCAGAAGATTGCCGACCTCATCGCTACCTGTGCAGCTATTGACGTCGTTATTCCTGACATTGACAGATAGTCGAAAAGTAAAAAGGTAAAAAAGTAAAAAGGAAAAATATGTTCGACTTTTCTATTATAACCCAATGGTTCGACCAACTGCTTCGAGTGACGGTAGGATGTCCCGACTGGTTGGCGATATTGATTGAGTGCGTGCTGGTGGGTGTGGGTATCCTGGTAGGATATGCTCTCATCGCCATCGTACTGATATTTATGGAGCGTAAAGTTTGTGCCTATTTCCAGTGCCGTCTGGGCCCGATGCGAGTAGGTTACTGGGGCTTGCTGCAGGTGTTTGCCGACGTGTTTAAGATGCTTGTGAAGGAGATCTTCATCGTCGACCGTGCTGACAAGGTGCTCTATCTCGTGGCTCCGCTCTTGGTGATTATCGGCTCCGTGGGTGCCTTCTCGTTCCTGCCTTGGAACAATGGTGCTACAGTACTTGACTTCAACGTGGGTGTATTCCTGCTCACTGCCGTCTCTTCGATTGGCGTGGTAGGTATCTTCCTTGCAGGTTGGGGTTCTAACAACAAGTACTCTGTAGTTTCGGCCATGCGTGGTGCTGTGCAGATGATTTCTTACGAGATGTCACTCTGTCTTTGTCTGATTACTGCTGTGATTCTGACGGGTACGATGCAGATGTCTGGTATTGTCGAGGCACAGACCGGTCCTTGGAAGTGGCTCATCTTCCAGGGTCATATCCCTGCCATCATCGCCTTCTTCGTATTCCTTATTGCAGGTAACGCTGAGGCTAACCGTGGCCCGTTCGATATGGCTGAGGCTGAGAGTGAGTTGACAGCTGGTCACCACACCGAGTATTCAGGTATGGGCTTTGGCTTCTTCTACCTCGCTGAGTTCTTGAACCTCTTTATCATCGCAGGTATCGCCGCTACGGTGTTCCTCGGTGGCTGGGCTCCTGTGAACATCGGTATCGAGGCCTTCGATGCTGTGATGAACTATATCCCTGGTATCGTTTGGTTCATGGGTAAGGCTTTCTTCCTGGTATGGATTCTGATGTGGATTAAGTGGACGTTCCCACGTCTGCGTATCGACCAGATTCTGAAGCTGGAGTGGAAGTACTTGATGCCGCTGGGTCTCATCAACCTCGTGATTATGACTGTTGTTGTGGCCCTAGGCCTATATATTAAATAAGGTATAGCAATGGAAGATAACAAAACATATTTCGGAGAAATCGGGCACGGCCTGAAGACTTTGGCTATTGGTATGAAGACTTCCTGGAAGGAATATTTCAAGGACTTCTTCACCAACAAGTCTACAGAGCAGTACCCCGAGAACCGCAAGACCACACTCCACGTGGCTAAGCGTCATCGTGGTCGCTTGGTGTTCAAGCGCAACGAAGATGGCAGCTACAAGTGCACGGCTTGCACATTATGTGAAAAGTCTTGCCCTAACGGTACCATCAAGATTGTAAGCCACATGGTTGAAGATCCTGAGACGGGCAAAAAGAAGAAGGTGCTCGACGATTACCTGTACGATCTGGGCGACTGCATGTTCTGCCAGCTCTGTACGAACGCCTGCAACTTCGACGCCATCGAGTTTACGAATGATTTCGAGAACGCCGTGTTCGACCGTTCTAAGCTGGTGCTCCACCTCGATAAGGAAGAGTACAAGGGTGGTTCGCTGCCCAACCTGCTTGAAGGCGGTGCTGCGTGGGAAATCGGTAAGTTTAACACTAAAACGAAGTAACGCATTATGGCAAATACAGTTATGTTTATCATTCTCGCGGTGTTCATCATCGGCTCAGCGCTGTTGTGTGTCACCACGACGAGGATTATGCGAGCCGCAACATTCATGTTGTTCGTGCTCTTTGGTGTAGCAGGCATCTATTTCCTGCTCGACTACACCTTCCTGGGCGCTGCTCAGATCTCAGTATATGCCGGAGGCGTTACGATGATCTATGTGTTCGCCATCCAGTTGGTGAGCAAGCGCACCCTTCAGGGCTTGGAGGAACGTGTGAAGTCCAGTAAGATGATTGGTGGCGGTCTGGCTGCTCTGGCAGGTCTGGTCGTTGTTGGTCTGATTCTGCTGAAGACGGGCTTTGTGACGTTGGCTCCTGCTAATGTTGAGGTTCCTATGAAAGAGATTGGTACGGCCCTCGTTGGTGCCGGCAAGTATCAGTATGTGCTCGCTTTCGAGTTCATTTCGCTGTTCCTGCTGGCTTGCATCATCGGTGGCCTGGTTGTTGCACGTAAAGAAAAGAAGGAGGATTAAGCTATGGTACCTGTAGAATGTTATTTCGCGCTCAGCGCCCTGTTGTTCTTCATCGGCGTCTATGGCTTTGTGACACGTCGCAACCTGATTGCCATGCTCATCTCTGTTGAGTTGGTGCTCAATGCCGTTGATATCAATTTTGCCGCCATCAACCGTCTGCTCTATCCGAACGGTATGGAGGGCATGTTTATGACGCTCTTTGTGATTGGTGTTGCAGCTGCTGAGTCGGCTGTGGCTATTGCTATTATCATCAATGTCTACCGCAACTTCCACAGCGATAGCGTTGACAGTATCAAGAACATGAAATGGTAAATGGTTATGGAAATATATAGTTATTCATTTCTGATCCTTCTGCTGCCTGCGCTGTCATTCGTGATTCTTGCGCTTGCTGGCATGAAGATGTCGCATAAGACCGCTGGTCTTATCGGCACGACATCATTGGGACTGGTAACCGTGCTTTCTTACCTTACGGCTTTCGTCTATTTCGGCGCTGACCGTCTGGCTGATGGCACCTATGCTACCGTTGTTCCCTACAATTTCACCTGGCTGCCCCTGGGCAATCTGCACTTCGATATGGGTATCCTCTTGGATCCTATCTCGGTCATGATGCTCATCGTCATCAGCACGGTGTCGTTTATGGTACATATTTATTCGTTCGGCTATATGCACGGCGAAAAGGGCTTCCAGCGTTACTACGCTTTCCTGAGCCTTTTCACCATGTCAATGCTCGGACTGGTGCTCGCCACCAACATCTTCCAGATGTACACCTTCTGGGAACTTGTGGGTGTCAGCTCATACCTGCTGATTGGATTCTACTATCCGTTGAAGCCCGCCATTGCTGCCTCTAAGAAGGCATTCATCGTGACGCGCTTTGCCGATATGTTCTTCCTCATCGGTATCCTGATGTTCGGTTACTACACCGATTCGTTCAGCTTCTCGTTTGCAGGTAACATTGTGATGGGCGAGGGTACTACGCCGTTCATCGCCGGCAATGCTGCCAAGGCTGTGGCTGCTGCAGGCTTCATCCTGCCTACGGCCTTAGTGCTGATGTTCATCGGTGGTGCTGGTAAGAGTGCCATGTTCCCGTTGCACATCTGGCTGCCCGATGCCATGGAGGGTCCGACGCCTGTTTCTGCACTCATCCACGCTGCTACGATGGTGGTAGCTGGTGTGTTCCAGATTGCCCGTATGTTCCCCTTGTGGGTTGAGTATGCTCAGCCTCAGATGAGCATCGTCGTCTGGGTCGGTGTGTTCACTGCTTTCTATGCTGCTGCTGTGGCTTGTGCCCAGAGCGACATCAAGCGTGTGCTGGCCTTCTCAACGATTTCTCAGATTGCCTTCATGATGGTTGCTCTCGGCGTTTCACTGCCTGGACACCACGGCGTACTCGACAACCATGCACAGCTCGGTTTCATGGCTGGTATGTTCCACCTGTTTACCCACGCTATGTTCAAGGCTTGTCTGTTCCTTGGTGCCGGTTGTATCATCCATGCCGTTCACAGTAACGAGATGGCTATGATGGGTGGCTTACGCAAGTATATGCCGATTACGAACATCACATTCCTGATTTCGTGCTTCGCCATCGCTGGTATTCCTTTCTTCTCGGGCTTCAGCTCAAAGGATGAGATTATTACCGCTTGCTTTGCCTACAGTCCTGTGGTAGGTTGGATTATGACAGGTATTGCTGCCATGACCGCTTTCTACATGTTCCGTCTGTACTACGGCATCTTCTGGGGTACAGAGAACAAGGAGGCCCACGAGCACCATACACCGCACGAGGCTCCTGCTACGATGACCGTTCCTCTCATTGTGCTATGTGTGATCACTATGGGTGTTGGTATCTACTCTACTATTGCAGGTTTTGCAGGGTGGGGTGGCAGCTTCGGCCAGTTTGTCAATGCCGAGGGTACCAACTATACCATCCACTTCGACACGCAGATTGCTGCTACCAGTACGATTATTGCCATCCTGAGCATCTGCCTCGCCACCTATATTTATAAAGGTGAGAGCCAGCCCATCGCCGAGCGCCTGTACAAGACGTTCCCCAAGCTGCACCGCGCAGCCTACAAGCGTTTCTATCAGGACGAGATCTGGCAGTATGTTACGCATCGCATCATCTTCCGCTGTATCTCTAAGCCCGTAGCTTGGTTCGACCGCCACGTCGTTGACGGCACGTTCAACTTCATGGCATGGGGTGCCAACGAGGCTGGCGAAAGCTTGCGTCCCTGGCAGAGTGGCGATGTCCGCCAGTATGCCGTTTGGTTCCTGACTGGTTCTGTGGCATTAACGTTAATCCTGCTTGCAATCTAAATCGAAAGTACAATTATGAGTATATTAACATTATTCGTAGTAATCCCCGCCCTGATGCTCCTCGGCCTTTGGCTGGCCAAGAGCCTCAATCAGGTGCGTGGCGTGATGGTGGCTGGCGCTTCGTGTCTGCTGGCCCTGTCCGTATGGCTGACCATCTATTTCGTACAGCAGCGTGCAGCAGGTAATACCGCCGAGATGCTGCTCACATATAGTGTGCCCTGGTTCAAGCCGCTTAATATTGCCTACAGTGTTGGTGTCGATGGTATCTCTGTGGTTATGCTGCTCCTGTCGAGCATCATCGTCTTCACCGGTACCTTTGCCTCTTGGCAGCTGAAGCCCCTTACCAAGGAGTATTTCCTTTGGTTCACACTGCTTTCTACGGGTGTTTATGGCTTCTTCATCTGCACCGATATGTTCACCATGTTCATGTTCTACGAGGTGGCTCTGATTCCCATGTACCTGCTCATTGGTGTCTGGGGTTCAGGTAACAAGGAGTATGCTGCCATGAAGCTGACGCTGATGCTGATGGGAGGTTCTGCCCTCTTGATTATCGGTATCCTTGGCATCTATTACTTCAGTGGCGCTACCACGATGAACGTCAACGAGATTGCTGCTATGCACAACATTCCCGTTGCAACGCAGAAGGTGTTCTTCCCCTTCATCTTCATCGGTTTCGGTGTGCTGGGTGCTTTGTTCCCCTTCCACACATGGTCACCCGACGGTCATGCTTCTGCCCCCACGGCAGTCTCTATGCTCCACGCTGGTGTGCTGATGAAGTTAGGAGGCTATGGCTGCTTCCGCGTAGCTATGTATCTGTTGCCCGATGCTGCCAATGAGCTGGCTTGGATCTTCCTGATCCTCACCACTATCTCGGTAGTCTATGGTGCCTTCTCAGCTTGTGTACAGACCGACCTGAAGTACATCAACGCCTACTCGTCGGTGTCTCACTGCGGTCTGGTGCTCTTCGCCCTGTTGATGATGACTAAGACCTCTTGCACGGGTGCTATCCTGCAGATGTTGTCGCACGGTCTGATGACGGCCCTCTTCTTTGCCCTCATCGGTATGATTTACGGTCGTACCCACACTCGCGACATCCGCTACTTGGACGGTTTGATGAAGATCATGCCTTTCCTCGCTGTCGGTTATGTTGTGGCTGGTTTAGCCAACCTCGGTCTGCCAGGCTTCTCAGGCTTCATTGCTGAGATGAGCATCTTCGTTGGTTCGTTCGAGAATCCCGATACGTTCCATCGTGTGGCCACCATCATTGCATGTACCTCTATCGTTGTGACGGCAGTCTACATTCTGCGTGTTGTTGGTAAAATCCTGTATGGCGAGGTCAAGAACCCGCACTATCTGGAACTTACCGATGCCACTTGGGACGAGCGCGTTGCCGTTATCTGCCTGATTGCTTGTGTGGCAGGCCTCGGCCTGTTCCCCTTGTGGGCAAGCAATGTCATCAGCGATGCTGTAGGACCAATCTTGGCGAATATAATCTAATTGATAATTGATAATTGAAAATTGATAATTATGGGATATAGTCAATTCCTCAATATGATTCCCGAGGCCTTGTTGGTTCTCGCATTGATTATCGTGTTCTTCGCCGACTTCTGTCTGCACAAGAGCGAGCGCAAGGTTGGCGTGCTTGGTAAGTTGACGGCTGCCCTGCTGCTCTGCCAGACTATCATGCTCACCACCGTTGCCCCTGCTGAGGCTTTCGGCGGAATGTATGTCGCTTCGCAGGCTGCACAGGTCATGAAGCTCATCCTCACCTTCGGTACGTTTATCGTGGTTGTGATGGCCGAGCCTTGGCTGGAGAACGAAGCCCGCAAGTATGCTGGTGAGTTCCATCTGCTGGTACTCTCTACCTTGCTCGGTATGTATATTATGATGTCCAGCGGCTCGTTCCTGCTGTTCTTCCTCGGACTGGAGACTGCCTCAGTGCCTATGGCCTGCTTGGTGGCTTTCGACAAATGGAAGAAGAAGTCAGCCGAGGCTGCTGCCAAGTATGTGCTGGTGGCTACCTTCTCGAGCGGTGTCATGCTTTATGGCATCTCGTTCATCTATGCCGCTACGGGTACGCTCTACTTCGGCGATGTTGCCAATGCGATGAGCGACCGCTACATGTTCAGCCCGTTGCAGCTGATGGGTCTGGTATTCTTCTTCAGCGGTCTGGCCTTCAAGTTGTCGTTGGTACCGTTCCACTTCTGGACAGCCGATACCTACGAGGGCGCTCCCACACCTATCACCGGTTACCTCTCTGTCTGCTCGAAGGGTGCTGCCGCCTTTGCTGCGCTGGTCATCCTCGCTAAGGCTTTCGGTCCGATGATTGACTATTGGGAGTACATGCTCTACGTAGTTATCGTCCTGTCTATCACCATCGCCAACCTCTTTGCCATCCGTCAGAGCGAGCTCAAGCGCTTCATGGCCTTCAGCTCTATCTCGCAGGCCGGCTACATCATGTTGGCTGTCATTGGTGGCTCACAGACGGGTATGACCTCGCTGATGTACTACGTGCTAGTTTACATCGTAGCCAACATGGCAGTCTTCACCGTCATTTCTACTGTCGAGCAGAATAACAATGGTGCGACACAGATGAACGCTTATGACGGCCTCTATCAGACCAACCCCAAATTGGCGTTCCTCATGACGCTGGCCCTGTTCTCGTTGGCTGGTATTCCCCCGTTTGCAGGTATGTTCTCTAAGTTCTTCGTGTTCATGGCCGCTGCCGAGCAGGGTTCCTTCTGGGCCTACTTCGTCGTCTTCGTGGCTTTGGTCAACACGGTGGTGAGCTTGTACTACTATCTGCTTATCGTCAAGGCCATGTATATCAAGCAGACCGACAGTCCGCTGCCAGCTTTCAAGACCGATGTCAACACCCGCGTGGCTTTGGCACTCTGTACTGCAGGCATTGCCCTCTTCGGCATCTGCTCGTGCGTCTACAACTACCTGTTCGCTGCCTCGGCTTTCTAAGGCAACCGTCAGGTTTAGATACAATAATCGGACAAGAATTGGGGAAATACTCCGTTTTTGTCCGATTTTTGCGTCCGTGTCGCAACAAATCATCACGAAAAAGGCAGAAAAAGTTGTGCGTTGAGTTTTTTATTCATACTTTTGCATTGTCAAAACAATAAAACGACAAACAATAAAGTATAACAATTAAAATATAAGAACAATGAAAAAGAACGTATTCGTTTTAGCACTTTTCTGCTTCGTATCAATGATGGCTAACGCCGAGGTTGCAAAGTATTGCATGAGTTACGAGGATTTTGTTGCCGACAATTGGAAATCAGTCGACGAGTTGACAGCCGGACGCACCAAGCAGGTTTGTCAAATCAAGAGCGGCGACCATGGCGTGTTTTATTTCAAGACTGGCGACAAGCAGAGCGACAAGGTGCTGAAGAAGGAGGCGTTCGCTGTCATGTATGGCCAGCAGTTGTTCGTCAACTGCCGCAATCTCAGAAACAACGTTGGCCTCGAGACATCAAAATATGTGCAGGCAGTCCGCTACGACAAAGACAAGCTCTGCCTCTTGGCATTCAAGACCGACGGAGTGACGGCAGTCGCAGCTTTCGGAACCGCTGCAGTCGGCCTCTTTGCGGGCAATACCGCCACGAGACTCGGTTTCACCAGTACTTCAATAGCCTTAGGTATAGCCAATGAGAGTCTCAGCAACCTGAAGTGCTACCTCCTCGACGGCACCGTCAACCAGGAAGGCAAGAATAAAATTACCCGCATCAACGATGAATTCATGGCAGAACTGCTGGCCGACGATGCCCCTCTGCTGGAAAGATATCAAGCCATCAAGGCCAAGCACAACCGCCAGTCGGCAGCCAACATCCTGCCCATCCTGATGGAAAAGGGACTTGTACAATCAGTGTCAAATTAATATATACTATCAAGGTCTTCGTGTTCCCGCTATAAACGCCGCGCAAAAGTAATATACTCAACCAGAAATATCCCTGAGATTCTCATGAATCTCAGGGATATTGTATTTTTCTACCAAAAGTTTTGCAGATTAGAAAAGTTTGTTTATCTTTGCAATCGAATTAAAATATTGGAGGCGTTTTAGTCGCTTTCTTTGCTGCAATTGGTTTTAATTTTTATGCTAAATCTAGATAAATACTATGGAGTTTATTTATTTTTTAATCGCAACAGGTTTGGCTGGTCTACTGATGTACATTGGGGTTATGTTGTATGACCGCAAACATCAATATGATTGGTAAAATACGCAACGGAATCCTATTGTGTATAAGTATCCCCGAGATTGAATGCACAGCGGATTGCAACGCCACACTCTCGAAGAGAGAACCGACCCTATTGTGTAATTTATGGATTACGGGAGCCTTCGGGCTCCCTTCTTTTTTGCTCGGAAAAAGGCAGAAATGAAGCTTATATTTCATTTTTATGCGTTTTTTCTTGTGTATTTCAAGTATTTATCTTACCTTTGCACACATCATATCTCTAATATATCTCTAATACATCTCTAATTCATCTCTAATTTATCTCTAGTTATATAACTAGAGAAAAAATAGAGTAAAATAGAAAAGAAATCGGAATTAAATATATGAAGATTTATGGCAGGACTAAAGACATGTACGGCGCTGTAGGGCGATTAGGCAACAGGACGTACTACCAACGTGGAGGCAAGACCATAGCAAGGACTATCACCAGGCCGAAGAATCCCAAGACGGAGGCCCAGTCCCTGCATCGTGTCCTTGTCAAAACGGTGAATAAGGCATACAGCATGTTGAAGGAAATCTGTAACCATTCCTTTGAGGAATACGACAACAGCTTCGATTGTATGAATAAGTTCAAGAGGGTCAATCTGAAATACCTTCGGGAACATGTGGCAACCCTACTGGAAACAGGCCAGGGGCTTGACAGTTTCTACCAGTTCACACCCCTTCAGAGCATGAAGTGGACGCCATTTGCCGCCATCATCTCCGAGGGGCATCTGCCTGTGGTCGCCGTGGGCATCGATGCTGCAGGGGGACACAAGGCAACTGTCAGCAGCCCTGGCCGCACCTATGCCGACTTTGTCACGGAATGGGGCTTGCAGCGCGGCGACCTGGTGACGTTCGTAACCGTTCAGAAGCGCGAAGGCGAGTATGCGACAGAGATTGCCCGCCTCGTACTCAACCCCTGCAATGCTGACGGGTCGGATGCGCCCATGAGCACGGAGATTGTGAACAGCGAGGGCGAGTTCCCATGTTCGAACAAGATGAACGAGCTGAACTTCTCGACCTTCGAGTTCGACACCGACCACTTCAACTTCGTTCTGGGCCGTGGCGGCGACGTGGTGGCAGCCGGTATCATTGTCAGTCGCGAGAATGGGAGTGGCAACTGGCTCCGCAGCAACTGCCAGCTGGTGCTCAACGAGGCTGGTTTCGGCAGCGACCTGTGCAGCCTGGCAAAGGCTGTCGAGGGGAGCTACAAGAAGTCGATAGACATAGAATCTAAGTACTATCTTAACAATGCAGAAAAATGAAAATCTGGGTCTACTTTTTGGTAGGCTCAGATTTTTTCACTACCTTTGTCGACAAAAGCAAGAATTAGTAACAATGAAGAAGCGATTCATTTGGATGCTTGCCGCCATCCTGACCTGCGACTCTATGCTGACATCGTGCAGCAACGATGATAACAACATTGTGCCGACTCCTGATGAGCCGGTAGTGCTGAACTGTGCGAAGCCCGACTATCTGCAGGCGGGCGACAAGGTGGCGCTAATTTCGCACGCAGCCGTCCGCATGCGACTGGCAGGAAAGATTGAGTAAAGATAAAAGAGGAAGGCAGTAAACATGAATCTGAATTGGTAAATAAGAAATAAAACTATGAAAAAGATTATTGTGACAATGTGTGTGGCTCTGCTCAGCATGGGCGCACAGGCACAGGAATATAAACACGAAGTTGGCGTGTTCTATGGCGTGGGGTCAGCATCCAACGTTCTTTCAGTCATCACGAGTTCTATTTCAGCAGCCGCAGGCGACCAAAGTTCATTCTGGGGCCCCATCGGCGTGGAATACTATTACCATATCTCGCCAGGCGTGGCTTTAGGTGGCGTGGCCGAATATGCCAGTTGTAAGGCTGAGGACGAGAAAACCCGCAAGGATGATTTGACCGAGAGTTTTATCACCATCATGCCGTCGGTGAAGTTCAACTGGTTGCGCAAGAAGAACTTCGGCATGTATTCAGCCCTTTCTGCCGGTGTGATGTTCTGCTCGATTTCGTGTAATGACAATGCGAAGCAATCAGATCCGAAAGCTAAAGACGAGACGCTGACTGCATTTATGTTCCAGGCCACGGCCTTGGGCGCTGAGTTCGGCGGTGAGCAGTTCCGCGGATTCGTCGAAGCAGGTATTGGTGAGAAGGGTCTGCTTTGTGCCGGTCTGAGGTATAAGTTCTAATCAATGACATCAAACTCTCTCAACATTTCCGACCAACTCCTGACCGGCCCCGGTTGGCTCTACATTTGAGCGTAAAATAAATAAAAAGAAATAGTGTTTATATTTGCATATCTCAAATATTTTTCGTACCTTCGCGCCCAATTTAAAAATAGAGAGAAAAAAAGGATGATGAAAATGATTTTTATTGCCGTTGCTGCCATGGTGATGGTGGCGTGTGGCGGTAATCAGGCGCATGGGGGAGAGGCAGAGGCTCTTTCGGCCCCAGTGGATTCACTTGTCAAGACTGTCGAGGCTTCTGAGGAGTCGGAGGCTCAGCCAAAGGCGAAGACGCCTAATTTGTGGACGACGAAGGCTGTAGAGACACAGATTCGTGCTTGCTTTGAAGAGGTAAACAAGATGGCTGCGGGTGACGGTATTGACGTTGGATTGTTGGATAAAAAGTATTGTTCGAAGGATTTTCTGCAGTTGAAAAACGATTTGGAGAAAAAGATTCAGAAGGGCGAAGTGATGTTTGACGGTGATGAAGGCTATCACTGGACGGCTGACATCGGCACGCCCGTCATCGTGGACTCAATCAAGGCCGAACTGATGACGCGTGACCAGGCTCAGGCTGAGGTTTGGCTGAAGGACGAGCACGACAGGAGGGGCTACATGGAGTTGGCGCTGTATCTGGAGGACGGCGCGTGGAAAATCCATAACTGGATTGATACTGATGTGTATCCCTTCGGTGCGCTGTTCAACTGGATGCAGAGCGTTTACGATGGTGAAACTGACGACGAAGAGAAGGAGGAGGAAGAATAAGATAACTCTGGCACATGACGAGACACGACCACCCCATAAAGCCGCATCCCTTGGTAGCCATCATTCCCGTGGTGGTGCTGATAGGATTCCTGAGCGTGATTATCATGCTCTTTGGCAGCGACTCGCTAAACGGTGGTAGCCAGATAGCCCTGCTTCTAGGTATGGCGGTGTGTGTCTGCCTGTCGATGGCCGTCTATAGGGTGCCCTGGGACACGTTCGAGCAGCAGATCAAGAAGACGCTGGGCGGCGTGAGTGCCACGCTGCTGATACTGCTCTGCGTGGGAATGCTGTCGGGTTCGTGGATGATTAGCGGCATTGTGCCAACGCTGATATACTACGGCGTGCAGATTATGTCGCCGCAGTTCTTCCTGGTGTCGTCGTGCATAATCTGTGCCTTTATCTCGTTGCTGTCGGGCTCGTCGTGGACCACGATAGCCACCATTGGTGTGGCCTTGTTGGGCATTGGTCATGCGCTGGGCATTTCGGAGGCATGGACGGCAGGCGCCATTATCTCTGGTGCGTATTTTGGCGATAAGATGTCGCCGCTGAGCGATACGACCATCTTGGCTTCGTCGGCTGCCGGTGTCGATTTGTTTACCCATATCCGCTACATGATGTACACCACAGGCCCGACGTTCCTCATCACCACTGTTATCTTCCTCGTGGCCGGACTGGATGGCGACATGGAGGCTGTGGCTCATGTCGAAGAGTACACCGAGGGACTGTCGCACACATTCAATATATCGCTATGGACGCTGGTGGTGCCCATCTTGACAGCGGTGATGATTGCCAAAAAGGTACCTTCGCTGATTGTGCTGTTTGTGTCGTCATTGATGGCTGGCGTGCTGGCGCTGATATTGCAACCGCACATCCTTTGTCAGGTGGCAGGAGCAACGCTGCTTTCCCCAGAGTCTTTAACCCGTGGACTGGCCATCACGTTCTATGGTTCGACAGCAATCGACACGGGCAATGCTTCGCTGAACGAACTGATATCGACCAGCGGAATGGCTGGCATGCTGAACACTATCTGGCTGATACTCTGTGCGATGTGCTTCGGCGCCTCGCTCGTGGCCAGCGGCATGATAGACAGCATTACGGGCGTCATTATCCGCTGGGTGCGCAATCGCGTCAGTCTGGTCAGCTCGTCGGTAGCAACGGGCATTTTCCTGAATATCACCACTGGCGACCAGTACATTTCTATCGTTCTGAATGCTGATATGTATAAAGAGGTGTTCCGCAAGCAGGGCTACGAGGCGCGATTGCTGAGTCGTACTACCGAGGATGCAGCCACCGTGACGTCGGTGCTGATACCGTGGAACACTTGCGGTATGACGCAGTCGACGGTGTTGGGCGTTCCCACCTTGACCTATCTGCCGTTCTGTTTCTTCAACTACCTGAGTCCGCTGATGAGCATTCTTATCGCGGCAATTGGTTGGAAAATAAAAAGGAGCGACCAGCAGGTCACTCCTGAGAATTGATTAGCGGACACCGCCACCACCTCCGCCACCGGAGAAGCCGCCTCCGCCACCGCCCCATGACGAATGGCCACCATGACCCGCGGCACGTTGTTCGCGATTTACCTTATTCATATATGCGCGCGTGTAGCTGGACTGCAATGCACTATTGATAGTCGGCAGGGTTATGCCGTCGGCCATCTGTGCAGCCACGCGGTCCATATTGAAGTATTCGGGATTAATCTTCTTCATGTCCTTGATGACCTGGTCGGCAATGCCGAAGAGGGTAGCGTAAATCATGTAGTCCTTCCACAAACTAACCTCGTTCACACCACGTTCGTCGAGCAGCGTAAACTCCTTGAGGAACTTGCGCAGGCCGAATACCTGGCGCACCTCGTCCTGACGGTCCTTGTAGCTGGATAGGGCAGTCTTGGTGTGCAGCGTGTTGATAAACGAGTCGGTAACGCTCTCGTTGCTGGTATTCTTCATGTAAGTCTTCAGCTCGCGAGGTTCCAAAATGGTATCGTCGCCGGCAGCAATCTTGAAGATGGTGTGCAACTTACGTAACAACAAGGGTTGGTTGCGTGCATCCTTGAATTCCTTGATGACAAAACTGCCAACCATCTTGCCCTTCTTGTTAGGATGCTGCTCAATGGCAATGGCGCGCAGGTCGATAAGTTTCAGGATGCAGGCCGACAGCAGGTTGTTGTAGTCGGTACCAAAGTATCGGTAGGCATTCAGAATATCGTTGGCCTGCTGCATGTTGCCGTCTAAGGGAATGTCGCGATACCACAGCAAATCCTTGTTGACACGACGGCGGGCGCGCCAGACATACCAAAGGTAGCCAACGCCGCAGAGCATGGGCATGACCCACATCACCAAGCCGATAATGATACCGATAATGGCATCCGCGGTGTCGTCCTCGTCATCGCTCATATAGTCGCTACCCTCGAAAGCCAGCTGCTGTTTGTGCTCGAAGGTGTCGTCCTCCTGAATGGTGGGCTCAAACATGCCTTTGGGGAACTTGACCATTATGTAGAGGGCGCTGCGGTCCTCGAAGGCCTCAGTACTCTCCGCCACGATGCTGTCGCCCTCAAACCACAGCTCGCCCTGGAAGCGAAAGCCCCAGATGCCACAACTGTCGGGCGAAATATGTATGCCGTCGGCGGGAATAATGGTCAGCCGCGCGTGGGCAGGCTTGGGCCTGACAGCCTCGTCAAGGAAGACGTGGCGAATGGCGTCAGCATCAGGGTAGGCATGTACCAGACTGGTAATCGTATAAGAGGTGGTATAGGTGCGGTGACCCTCATCGCCCAAACCCCAACAGAGCTCGTAGCCGTTGCGTTTCTCGATAATGCCGCACTTGCCAGCCTTCCACTGTCGGCTCTGGTCGATGTCCCAGTCGTCAACGCAGGTATATTCGCGCCCCGTCTCGTCCTTAACCTTCAGGTTGCCAACGATGCTCTGGCCCATATTGCCCAGGCCGATATAGCATTCGGTACCCTCGCTGTCGATATCCATCAGACGCGTCTCCGTAATCTGCGCATCGCCATTACGGCTTAGCACCACGCGGATGTTCAGGTCGTGCAGGAAAGGGCGGGCAAAAGTGCTGGTAGCCGTTAGCCAACAGCCAACAGCTAAAAGCCAGGAGCCAAAATTACTTCTTGAATGCTTCATCGAGGTTGGGATAACTCTTCTTCTGCTCATCGTCAATCTTCAGATACTCCTTGACCGTGAAGTTCAGCGTTGAGGCAACAATGCTGGAAGGCCACTGGCGAACCATGCGGTTCATCTTAGTAGCGGTGTCGTTATAGACCATGCGCGAGATGCGGACATTCTCCTCATACTGTTTCTGGCCCTGCTGTGCCTCGATATAAAGGTCGCTGGCCTTCAGGTCGGGATATTGCTCGAAGACAACGTTCAACTTGCCCATCATCTGTGAGAGCAGGTCGCTCTGCTGGTTGATGGCTTCGGGGGTAGCACCGGCAGAGGGTGTATGTCCACCACGGGCCTCGACGGTCTTGATAATGGTCTCAGACTCGTGCTCGGCATATTTGGCTGCCGTCTTAGCCAACGCAATGACAGCATCGAAACGGGAGTTGAGCTGAACCTCAATCTGACTCAGGGCGTTCTTACACATTTCATCGAGACTGACCAGCGAGCGCTGGGTGCTGATGAAGTAACCAATGGCAACAATTGCCACGAAGATAATGATTCCAAGTACTAACATAATAGTTTTTTGATATAAAATGGTTATATGTTGGTACAAAGATACGAAACATTTTCGATTAATTCTTTGATTCTTAACAATCTTTAAGCACTCAGCTGCGTAGAATGTCGGAAATTATGTGTACTTTTGCCACTAAATAAAACTATTCATCGTTATGAGAACACTTTTTATGCGTTTCGGAAGAACATCCATTTCATTGGTGATGCTCCTCATTGCTGGTTGCATCCATGCACAGGATCGGCTCTATGCCGACGAGTTTCCCTTAGGTGACGTAACCCTGTTGGACGGTCCGTTGAAGAAGGCCCGCGACTTGAACGTCAGTGTGCTGTTGAAGTATGACAACGACCGCCTGTTGGCACCTTTCTTGAAGGAGGCAGGACTGACACCCAAGGGTAAGTCGTACCCTAATTGGGACGGACTGGACGGTCACGTGGGTGGCCACTATCTGACAGCGCTTGCCATCAATGCCGCTACGGGCTCAAAAGAGTGTCGTGAGCGAATGGAGTACTGGATTAGTGAACTGCAGCGTTGCGCTGATGCCAATGCCAAGAATCATCCGGAGTGGGGTAAGGGCTATGTTGGCGGTGTGCCAGGCTCAGACCGTATCTGGTCGAACTATAAGAAGGGCAATTTCGGTCCCTACAGCGGGGCTTGGGTACCTTTCTATAATCTGCATAAGATGTATGCCGGTCTGCGCGATGCTTGGGTATATTGTGGTAACGAGCAGGCCAAGCAACTGTTCTTGGGCTTTTGCGACTGGGCTATCGACCTGACCGCAGGACTTACTGACGAACAGGTAGAACGTACCCTCCATACCGAACATGGCGGCATGAACGAGGTGCTGGCCGATGCTTACGCTATTACGGGCGACAAGAAGTATCTGGATGTGGCTAAGCGCTTCTCGCACAAAAGACTGCTGTTGCCATTGGAGCAGCGTCAGGACTGTCTGGACAATATGCATGCCAATACGCAGGTGCCAAAGGTGGTAGGTTTCGAGCGTATCTCTGAACTCTCGGGCGACGAGGCTTACCATACCGCCAGTGCCTACTTCTGGGATATCGTGACTGGTGAGCGCACCTTGGCCTTTGGTGGTAATTCGCGTCGTGAACACTTCCCCAGCAAAGAGGCTTGTCAGGACTTTGTGACCGACATTGACGGCCCTGAGACTTGTAATACCAACAACATGCTGAAGCTGTCGGAAGAGTTGCACCGTCGCAATCCCGAGGCTCGCTATGCCGACTTCTACGAACTGGCTACATTTAATCATATTTTGTCGAGCCAACATCCGGAACATGGTGGTTATGTGTACTTTACGTCAGCCCGTCCGCGTCACTATCGTAACTATTCGGCACCTAACGAGGCCATGTGGTGTTGTGTGGGTACTGGTATGGAGAATCATGGAAAGTACGGTCAGTTTGTCTATACCCATAAGGGCGACAACCTGTTCGTAAACCTCTTCGTATCGACAGAGTTGAACTGGAAGGAACGCGGCATTGTACTTCGTCAGGAGACCGGTTTCCCCTATACAGAGAATAGCAAGATTACCATTGCTCAGGGTAAGGGTAAGTTCACGCTTCAGGTGCGCTATCCGGGTTGGGTTAAGCCCGGTGAGTTCGACGTGAAGGTTAACGGCAAACCTGTCAGCATCGTAACTGGTCCGTCCAGCTATGTCGCCATCAGCCGCCAGTGGAAGAAGGGCGACGTGGTAGAGATGACCTTCCCCATGCATAACAGTATCAAGTATCTGCCCAACCTGCCGCAGTATATCGCCTTGATGCACGGTCCTGTCATGCTGGCTATGAAGACTGGTACTGAGGATTTGGTACGACTGATTGCCGACGACAGTCGTTTCGGACAGTTGGCGGTAGGCAAGAAGTTGCCCGTCGACCAGGCTCCTATCCTTATTAATAATAATCTGGAGGATATTGCCAACCAGTTGGTGCCCGTTGCAGGCAAACCGCTGCACTTCACGCTGACCACGCGGATGGAGAACGAGATTCGCAACGAGTTGATGCCGTTCTTCGAGTTGCACGATTCGCGTTATATGATGTATTGGCTGGCCTTGTCGGAGAATAGCTATAAGAGCTATCTTGACAATCTGGCTAAACAGGAGAAGGAGCGTCAGGCACTTGAGGAACGAACTGTCGACAAGGTGCAGCCTGGTGAACAACAGCCTGAGTCCGACCACTTTATGGAGACCGACCGTTCGAATGTGGGCAACACGAACGACGTGTTCTATCGTGATGCCAGTGACGGTCACTACTTCAGCTATCTGTTGCAGACGGGCGGCAACACAGACCTCAGCCTCCGTTTGAAGTATTGGGGCGTAGGCGAGTGGAAGAGTCACGAGTTTGACATCCTTGTTGATGATGTCGTCGTGATGTCGGTGAACAATACCGGTAAGTATCGTATCTCAGAGTTTAAGTACGAGACCTATCCTATACCCGCTGAGTTGCTGAAGGGCAAAAAGCAAGTGCGTGTAAAGTTCCAGGCTAAGCCACGAAAGCAGATTGGCGAAATCTACGAAGTGCGGTTGGTTAAGAATTAATAGTTGTCCAAGTTGTTTTAGTTGTCTTTATTATAATTATAGATATTTGGGCGTGTAGCCTTTCTTGGATTTGGCTACCTCTTCGGGCGTGCCGGTGGTAAGAATAGTACCTCCGGCACGTCCTCCTTCTGGTCCCATGTCTATGATGTGGTCGGCCAAACGGATGACGTCGAGATTATGCTCGATGATGATGACGGTATTGCCACGATCGACCAGTCGCTGCAGCACATCCATCAGAATGCGGATGTCCTCGAAATGCAGACCCGTAGTGGGCTCGTCGAGTATATATAGCGTCTTGCCGGTATCTTTCTTCGACAGTTCGGTAGCCAATTTGACACGCTGACTCTCACCACCGCTAAGTGTGGTAGAGGGCTGTCCCAGCTTGATATAGCCGAGACCCACGTCTTGGATGGTTTTGATTTTACGCAGGATGTCGGGCACGTTCTCGAAGAACTCGCAGGCCTGATTGATGGTCATGTCCAGCACGTCGGCAATCGACTTTCCCTTGAATCTTACCTCCAACGTTTCGCGGTTGTAGCGTTTGCCGTGACACTCCTCGCAAGGCACTTGGATGTCGGGCAGGAAGTTCATCTCGATAGTCTTGTAGCCATTACCACCGCATGTTTCGCAACGTCCACCCTTCACGTTGAACGAGAAGCGTCCAGGTTTGTAGCCGCGAATCTGTGCTTCGGGCAGGTTGACGAACAGGCTGCGGATGTCGCTGAAGACACCTGTATAAGTTGCTGGATTGGAACGTGGCGTGCGACCGATGGGCGATTGGTCTACGTTCACCACCTTATCTATATACTCCAGACCCTCAATGCTCTCGTAGGGCATGGGCTGTTGCAGCGAGCGGTAGAAGTGCTTGGATAGGATGGGGTAGAGCGTCTCGTTGACCAGTGTCGACTTACCAGAGCCTGAAACACCAGTCACGACGATGAGCTTACCCAATGGGAAGGTAGCCGTTACGCTCTTGAGGTTGTTGCCCGTACAGCCTCCTAGCACCAGTTCGTGGCCATTGCCCTTGCGACGCTTTTCAGGGATAGGAATGCGCATCGTGCCATTCAGGTATTGGGCCGTAATGGTATCCGTCTTCAGCATCTCGTCGATGGTCCCTTGGAATACCACTTCGCCACCCTTACGACCGGCACGTGGACCAATGTCGACGATATAGTCAGACTGGCGCATCATGTCCTCGTCGTGTTCTACGACAATCACGGTATTACCCAGGTCGCGCAACTCTTTCAGCGACTTGATAAGCCGTTGGTTGTCACGCTGATGCAAACCAATCGATGGCTCATCCAGTATGTAGAGTACGTTGACTAATTGTGAACCAATCTGTGTGGCCAGACGAATGCGCTGGCTTTCACCGCCCGATAATGATGCCGACTGACGGTTTAGCGCCAGATAGTCCAGTCCTACTTCCAACAGGAAGTCGAGTCGTGTGCGTATCTCTTTTAGGATTTCTGCGGCAATTTGCTGTTGCTGGTGATCCAAATGTGGTTCACAGTTGTCAAGCCACTCCCGCAACTCGCCCAAATCCATGTTGGCCAACTCGGCAATGTTCTTGTCCCATACCTTATACGACAGGGCTTCGCGGTTCAGACGCTGACCATGACACTCAGGGCATTGGCATTCAGCCAGAAACTGGTCGGCCCATTTGGCGCCTGCCGACGTGTCGTCGTTCTCCATCACAGAGCGCAGATACTTGATGACACCGTCGTAATCCACGAAATAGTCGCTCGAAGTATGTACCAGTTCCTTGTCGATGCGTACACTCTCTAAGGAACCATAGAGTATCTCGTTCATACATTCGTCGGGGATGTCGGCTATAGGTGTCTTTAGGTCGCACTCATGCTTATGCAGGATAGCGTCTATCTGCCAGAATATCATCTGGTTCTTATATTTTCCCAAAGGCACGATACCGCCTTCATGGATATTCTTCCTGGTGTCTGGAATCACCTTCGCCATATCAATCTCGTTGATATAGCCCAAACCCTTACAACGTGGACAGGCGCCTTGGGGAGAGTTGAACGAGAATGTGTTAGGCGCTGGGTCACTGTAAGATATGCCAGTCGTAGGACACATCAGTCGCTTGGAGAAATGCTTGACCTCGCCTGTTTCGTAGTCCATAATCATGATAAGACCTTCACCCTGCTTCATAGCTGTCTGGATGGTCTTCTTCAGTCGCTCGTCGGCACCCTTGACGGCTATACGGTCAATGACAACTTCAATATCGTGGGTCTTATAGCGGTCCACTTTCATGCCTTGTCTGATTTCCTGCACCTCACCGTCGACACGAATATGCAGATAGCCCTTCTTGCGCATCGACTCGAACAGTTCGCGATAGTGCCCCTTACGACCATGTACCAGTGGTGCCAAAATCAGTATCTTTCGTCCAGCATAGTCGTTCTGAATCATGTTGATGACCTTCTCCTCGGTGTATTTCACCATTGGTTCGCCCGTCTCGTAACTATAAGCCTTGCCAGCTCGGGCAAACAGCAGACGCATATAGTCGTATATCTCAGTGGTCGTACCTACTGTAGAACGCGGATTCTTATTGGTGGTCTTCTGCTCGATGCTGATGACAGGCGACAGACCTGTTATCTTATCGACGTCAGGACGTTCCATGCCACCCAGGAAGTTGCGCGCATAGGCCGAGAAAGTCTCGATATAGCGACGCTGTCCCTCGGCAAAGATGGTGTCGAAGGCCAGACTCGACTTACCCGAACCGCTCAGACCAGTCAGTACGGTCAACGAGTGGCGGGGTATTTCGACATCAATATTCTTCAGGTTGTGTACCCGTGCGCCGTAGATGTTGATCTTGCTATCTTTGCTCATGGCGTGCTTGTTGAAGTCGAGGTTACTTCATTAAAGTTGCGAATCAGGTTGACATCGCGACGAATATCGTATTCTTTACCATCGGCACCACGTGCTTTCACCAGTACAAAGTAGACGCCGTCCTTACAGGGAGTACCATTATACTTTCCGTCCCAGCCCTTGCTGATATCTGTCCACTCGAAGAGCTTTTGTCCCCAGCGGTTGAAGATGTAGCCGTGGAATTCGACGATACTCTTGTATTTACCGCTGGCCTCAGGATGGCATGCTCCTTTTGCGCCATAGAAGTCGTTGTGCCCGTCATCATTGGGCGAGAAGGCGTTAGGCATCTCCAAGTGACTCTCGGTAATCGTCACGTTGATGGATGCTGAATCTACCAGGTCGTTGTTGAGACGCACATAAAGCGTCGCAACGGTCAGACCAGATTCCGTAAAGGTAAATTCTGGATTCTCTTCGTAACGTGTTATCTCGCTGTTGCTGCCTCCTGCACCAGAGTGACGGAAACGCCATTCGAGCGTCGAACCTGCTTCAAGGTTCGATGCATTGGCCATAAAGCGTACAAGTAGCGGGGCATCGCCTTCCAAACTGCTTGCCGAACTTCCTCCCGTACCAGACTCGTCGTATGCATAGACGGTTATCTCCTCTCCATTACTATTGGTATAGGTTGCCGAAGGATTAATGGTGGCCCATGTACTTACAGGGAGCCATCCTATTAGAAATATTGCTATAAAAATGCCTTTTTTCATCTTAACATATAAATATTTGTGCAAAATTAGCGAAAAAAGTCGGACTTCCGCATCTTTTTTTGTAATTTTGCAACGAAAAATCGAAAATAAACAGTTTTTATGATACGAACATTGAGATATTTCATGCTTTTGGTGCTTTTCTGTTTCACCGCAGAGACAGCATTGGCACAGGTGCAAAACTATAAGGAGATGCACAAAGTAAAGCGTAAGGAAACCATATTCGGCATTGCTCGCGAGAATGGGCTTACCGTTCAGGAACTGATTAATGCCAATCCTGAGATGAATACGCCAGGCTACGAACTGAAGAAGGGCGACTTCATCAAGATTCCTTTCCCATCTACCGACCCCAATGCAACGCCGGCTTCCTCGACTCAGGAAATCAGCATGCCTACCAAGCCCCAAGTGGTGGAGACTGATATGCGTCAGCGCGAGATTCGTGTGGGTATCATGTTGCCTTTGCATAACATTAATGGCGACGGCAAGCGCATGGTGGAGTACTATCGCGGTATCCTGATGGCTTGCGACAGCTTGCGTGCCAATGGAATCTCAACAGATATCCGTGCATGGAATGTGGCAGAGGACACCGACATCAACGAAGTACTGCAAGACCCGCAGGCTGCTAATCGTGACCTAATTATCGGTCCGCTTTACTCCAAGCAGGTCAAGGCACTGGGCGATTTTGCCCGCGAGCATAACATCCGAGTACTCATTCCGTTCAGCATCAATACACCTGAGATATTTACCAATGCCATGTTGTTCCAGGTATATCAGAACGGCAATGTGCTCAACGACGGCTATGTCTCCCGTTTCTACGAACGCTACAAGAACTATCATACGGTGATTATCGACTGCAACGATACAACCAGTACAAAGGGCGGATTTACTTCGGCTTTGCGTAAGAAGTTGGAATTGGAAGGCAAGAAGTATAGCCTCACCAATCTGCGTTCGGGCGAGTCACAGTTCCAGAAACTGTTCTCTACCACGGAGCCTAACGTCGTCGTGCTGAACACCAGTCGTTTACAGGAGCTGAACGTGGCTTTTGCCAAGCTTAACGGTATGGTCATGTCGCGTTCTCAGATTCAGGTCGCCGTGTTTGGTTATCCTGAATGGCTCATGTACACCAGTCGTCATCTGGACAATTTCTATAAGTTCGATGTCTGCATTCCCTCTACCTATTATATGAATCCCGTGTCGTCACGCACGGCCCGTTTAAAGCAGAAATATCGCTGGAACTTCCATCAGGACATGCAGAACTATCATCAGCGTTATGCCGTCACAGGTTTCGATCATGCCTATTTCTTTATCAAGGGATTGCACATGTATGGTCAGAACTTTACCGGCGCATCAGGCATGGTGGGTTATTCGCCCTATCAGACACCTTTGCACTTTGAGCGTCTGAGTGGCGGTGGCTTGCAGAATCGTGCACGTCTGTTTGTACACTATACCAAGGACCAGCGTATAGAAACTATCAACTTTTAGCGGACTTCGTCCTAAATAATATAGAATAAAGGTAGACAATGCGAACAATAATGACACTGCGGGGTTTATTATTTATTATTTTATATTTTATATTTAGCGAAGCGCATGCACAGGTCGGCGAGTACCGCAATGAGCTTGCCATAGGTGGAAGCGCTGGCTATATGCTGAGTAATATAGGTTTTATGCCCGAGGTGCCGCAGAAAATGCTGGGCGGACTGACGGGCGGTTTTACGGTACGCTATACCAGTGAGAAGTATTTCAAGAGCATCTGTTCCATCGTGGCCGAAGTGAATCTGGCTCAGACGGGATGGAAGGAGGATATCACGGATGCCGACCGCCAGCCTGTTTACTATAAGGACGATATCAATAAGCTCAAGCCGTTGTCCTATGAACGCAAGATGACCTACCTGCAGATCCCCCTGATGGCCCGTATGGGGTGGGGGCGTGAACGCAAGGGCTTCCAGTTCTTCTTCCAGGTAGGTCCGCAGGTTGGTGTGTTCCTGGGTGAATCGACGTCAACCAACGTGGTGCCTGGTAAGGAGACGGTGACTGCGCGTACCTCGCAAGTGGTAGCCCAGGATACGATGGCTGTCGAGCAGAAGTTCGACTACGGCATTGCTGGTGGCGTTGGTCTTGAGTTCTCGCATCGTAAGTTGGGCCACTTCATGATAGAGGGTCGTTACTACTACGGTTTGGGTAACATCTACGGCAATTCGAAGAGTGACTATTTCGGACGAAGCAACTTCGGACAAATCGTCATCAAGGCCTCCTACCTCTTCGATTTGGTACGATCAAAGAATGACAAAATCAAGTAAAATCAATAATAATTAAAATTTAGTACTATGTTTGAAGGACAACCGAAAGGTCTATTTGCGTTGGCATTGGCCAACACTGGCGAGCGCTTTGGTTACTACACCATGCTGGCCGTATTTGCTTTATTCCTGAGAGCCAACTATGGATTGTCGCCCGCTATGGCAGGCACTATCTACAGTGCGTTCCTCATGTTTGTGTATTTCTTCCCGCTTATCGGTGGTATGATGGCCGACAAGTTCGGCTTTGGCCGTATGGTCACCACGGGTATCATTATCATGTTTGCTGGTTACCTGCTGTTGTCGGTACCTTTGGGTGGCGACAGCGTGGCATTGGTCGTGATGTTGGCAGCCCTCTTGCTCATCGGTTTTGGTACGGGTCTCTTCAAGGGTAACCTGCAGGTGATGGTGGGCGACCTTTATAACGATCCTCAGTATAAGGACAAGCGCGATGCCGGTTTCTCTATCTTCTACATGGCTATCAATATCGGTGCCCTGTTTGCACCCACTGCTGCCATTAAGATTAAGGAGTATGCCGAGCTGTCGTTAGGCTACTCATCGAACGATGCCTACCACTTCTCGTTTGCTGTGGCTTGCGCATCGTTGATACTGTCTATCGCTATCTATTATGTGTTCCGCTCGACGTTCCGTCATACCGAGGGTGGTAAGAAGACTGCAGCCAAGAGTGAAGAGGCTCCTGTCGAAGAGCTGTCAAAGGAAGAAACCAAACAGCGCATCGTGGCCCTCTGCCTCGTATTTGCCGTGGTTATCTTCTTCTGGATGGCTTTCCACCAAAACGGACTGTCGCTGACTTACTTTGCTGACGAGTTCACCGCTCAGTCGGCTGAGGGCTTGCAGGCTATGTGCTTTAACGTGTGGAACCTCGTGGCAGTCATCTTCATTGTATATGCTCTGTTCTCACTGTTCCAAAGCAAGACATCCAAAGGTAAGGCTATTTCTGCCGCTGTCATCGTGGCAGCTATTGCATTCCTTTGTCTACAATACAATCCTGATGGCTCTATTTCGGTTTCTGCACCTATCTTCCAGCAGTTCAATCCCTTCTATGTAGTCGCTCTGACTCCTGTGTCAATGGCTATCTTCGGTTCGCTGGCTGCCAAGGGCAAGGAACCTTCTGCGCCTCGTAAGATTGCCTATGGTATGATTGTGGCAGCTATTGCCTACGCTTTGATGGCTATCGGTTCGTTCGGACTACCTATGCCTCAGACGGAGATGGGTGCCGATGGCAATCCTGTTGCCGTCCATGTCGCTGACGTGACGCCCAACCTGCTCATCATGGTCTATCTCGTGCTGACCTTCGGTGAGTTGTTGCTGTCGCCTATGGGTATCTCGTTCGTATCTAAGGTTGCTCCTCCCAAGTATAAGGGTATGATGATGGGTGGCTGGTTTGTGGCTACCGCTATTGGCAACCAGTTGGTTGTCGTTGGTGGACTGCTCTGGGGTGCTGTGCCCCTCTGGGTATGCTGGAGTGTATTCCTGGGTGTCTGCCTCGTAGCTGCTGTCTTCATGTTCGCCATGATGAAACGCTTGGAGAAAGTATGCTGAAATTGAGATATTGAGAAAATGAGAGATTGTGGTCTGCGTTTATTCTTGACGTTTGTCTTCATTTCTCATTTTCTCATTTTTTCATTCTCTCAATCTTTCACGCTCGTCGAACTGAATTGCGAGAATCTCTTTGATTGCCATCACGATTCACTGAAGCAGGACACCGAATGGTTGCCTGCTTCAGTGCGTAAATGGACGCCTGACCGCTATTGGCGCAAGGTGAACAACATCGGACAGGAGATTATCTCCTGCTCACAATCGTCACTCCCTGACCTCGTGGCTCTTGTAGAAGTAGAAAACGATTCAGTTCTCAGGGATTTAACCCGTCGTTCTCTGCTACGCAATGCTGGCTATGAGTTTCTGATGACACAGTCGCCCGACGTGCGCGGCATTGATGTCGCCCTGCTCTATCAGCCCTTTTCCTTCCGTCCCGTCTGCTACGACTATCTCGATGTCCAGCCCTTGGAGGGCATGCGCCCTACGCGCGACATCCTGTATGTTCAAGGGGAAACCTTAAGTGGCGATACCCTCCATGTCTTCGTAGTTCATGCCCCCAGTCGCTTCGGTGGTGAGAAGGCAACGCGCCCCAATCGTCGTGTCGTCATGCAACGACTCCTTGGTGCCATCCATCAATTGCCTCTTGATGCAAGAGTCATCGTGGCTGGCGACTTCAACGACTATGCCGATAGTCCCTCCCTACAATTTCTGGAAGCGAACGGCCTCCATAATGTCACGCGGGAGGCGAGGGGAGAGCATGGCGCCCAAGGCACCTACCGCTACGAAGGCCGTTGGCAGAGCATCGACCATATCCTCGTTAGTCCTAATCTGCGCGATTCAGTTGCGCAGGCCTACGTCAACGATGCCCCCTTCCTTCTTGAAGAAGACAAAAAGTATGGGGGTGTCAAGCCCTTCCGTACCTATAATGGCTACCGCTACCAGCGTGGCTTCAGCGACCATCTCCCTCTCGTCGTCCGCTTTCGCCTATAACCCGCTTCTTCTTGTGCAATACTCCGGCTTTAATTTTCAATACTCCGGCTTTATTTCCAAATACTTCCGCTTTAATTTTCAATACTCCGGCTTTATTTCCAAATACTTCCGCTTTAATTTTCAATACTCCGGCTTTATTTCCAAATACTTCCGCTTTAATTTTCAATAAGTACGTCTTATTTGTCGATGCCCCAACGTTAGGAATTGATACATTGTTTTACTGTGAACGTTTCAACGTGTTGCTATCAGCGTTTCAATGATTTGCTGTATCAGTAACCATTGTAGGCTGGGCACGAGGATATCGCTCGTTTAGTAGAGCATAGAAAGTGGATCACGAGAACCGTCCCCATGATCCATAAAAAAATAACGTAATGCGTTATATTACTTATACGTGTAAGTATATTCTAAGTCAGACTGATTATCACTATGGTTATTTGAGAGATGTATAATATGAATTGAACCATCATCATTATATGAATAATCTCTGTATTGCTCATCATTTTTTCCGAAGCCGTCTGGTGAAGTTTTCTTTATAACTCTTCCCTTTGAATCGTATTCGTATTTATATATACTAGATGTTGTTTTACCTGTATCACCATCAGTCCAAGATGATTTCACGATATTGTTATGGCTATCATACTCGTTCACAGTTTTTCCAAAGAGAGAACCATCATCCAACATCCTTTGGGTAATAATTACAGTATTACCATTATATTCATAAGTATGTATATAACCATAATCATTACGCATATAGTTTACTATTTCTGTTTCTTTAGAAAGTCTTCTGTTACTATCATATTCGTATTTATGAGTTCTATTCAGAGAACCGTCTCTACTATATTCATACATAATGGATACAGAATCGAAAGAGTTGTATTCATATTTGTATTTATATTGTAATAGTGACAACTCGTATTCGTTCTTTTCGGTAATTCTGTCTTTTTCATCATATGAATAGACTATACTTCTTGGAATTCTGCTCTTTACTACAGCAATATAGTAATTTGTTTCAAACTTTGTTATTTTGCCTTTTTCATTATACGTATAACGTTCATATACAGCACCATATTGTTGACGCTCTCCAAATTTCCATTCATGTTCTTTAACAACAATCTCAGCAAGATATTTCTTGCCATTATTAATATCACCATTATCATCATCTGATGAACAGCTTGATAGTGTAAAAATTAAGAATAGACCTAATGTCGTAAATATTTGTTTCTTCATAATCGTTTTGTTTTAAGTTTGTTATATTGTTAGTTGTTTGAATACACACAAATAGAAAACGTGAGCAAATACTTCGCTTACGTATTCCAGGTATCTGCAAACACCCAACTCACTTCAACGAGTAATGCCCACGCCCTCGGGCGTGAATCATCTACTTTAACTTGTGAGTTTATGAAATTTTGCAGATTTCGGAATACAAGATTCAGCGGACGCTTCAACGTGTATGTTATTTATATTTATCTTAGCCCATAGGCATCTACAGTTTTAAGGGGTTCAACATTTGTTATTTATTAGCAATGTACTGCTTCACCTTTTCTATAAACGACGAAGTTGGTTCAACTTTTGAGGCAATATCAGCTTCAGTAACGTTGAAGAAACAATTATAGTCCGACTTCTCATGACTAAGAGTCTTGTCTGCTTTCTCCAACTCCAGTTGGACAAGTATCCGTCTATCTTCTTCCTTAAGACTCATAAATCAGTTGCTTATCTTGTTCGACATTGAAATAGAACATGGAGTGAGGTGTGTTATACCATTCGTCTTTAGTATAAGTATGAACGCTAAAATACTGCCATAAGTCGAAACCTTGTTCCATAATAGGGTAGGCATATTTGTCAAAATCTGATGATTCCTTCTGGGGCTTGTCGAGCAACAGCAATAAATCCCAATCAGAATCTGCGTGATAGTCGCCACGTGCACGAGAGCCATAGAGGTACAGGGTACTACCTTTGGGGAGTACGCGAGCAGCTACCTGTCTGATGTTCTCTATGACTTGTGACGTATTCATATTTCTTCGACTTGTCCGTTGCAAAGATACAGAGTTTTTCTGAGACTTCCAAGTATTTCTACAATTTTTTCACTCCTGTGGGTACTATTCCAAAGGAATTGTATATCTTTGCATGAGTAATATAGATAAAACGATATAGAAAATAACGAGCCTTAATCTCGTGGGCAATGAGATTACGGCTCGTTAGCAATGAGCTGCCGGCTCGTCATTATTGAACTTAGGGATTATTCCTTGATATTGGGCTCTTCAAGTCCGAGACCTTTTTTGCGGTCTACAACCTTGAGCAGCAGGCCAAGGAGCAGGGCGGCAACACCCAGGCAGGCCAGCATGACCAATGGAGCGGTGTAGTCGAACTGAGTGGGGTCGGTGACGCCAGGGTTGGTAGCGTCGAGCACCTTACCAATCAGCAGGGGGAACAGCCAGAGACCGATATTCTGAATCCAGAAGATAAGGGCATAGGCAGAACCAATGACCTTGGCATCGACCAACTTAGGAACTGAGGGCCACAGTGAGGCAGGTACCAACGAGAAGCTGGAACCAAGCACGAGGATGGTAATGTAGGCAATGACGATGCCACCAACAGCGCTATCCTTGAACTGAGGCAGAATGAAAGCGAAGGTCAGATGACAAGCAATCAACAGCAGTGAACCCAGCACGAGCATGGAGGCTGCCTTACCCTTGTGGTCGACATACGAGCCGAGAATAGGTGTGATAAGCACGGCCAGCAATGGGAATACGGCAAAGATGGACTCTGCCGACTGACGCATGTAACCCATGTAGCAATAGGTAACGAGGGCTATGATGCTAATAGCCAGTAAGCCGTACTTGCTGGCACTCTTCTTCTGGAAGTTAGAGGCAAAACCTGTAGCAGCCACGATAAGCATGATGACATACTGGACGATGGTGACATCGGGCTGAGCCCAGAACGAATCGCTGGCAGGCTCGGTAAGTGACAGGTTGCACTGCAACATGTTGACGGCATACTTCTGGAAGGGGAAGATAGCGGAATAGTAGAGCACGCAGAGCAGGGCGACAATCCAGAAACCTGCATCGCTGAGAATCTTGCCGATATCGCTGACCTTGAAGGGATCGTCCTTCTCTTCGGCCTCACCAGTCTGAGCATCGAGTTTCTTATCCATAAAGAAGTAGACAATAGTCATCATGAGGGCGATACACATCAGAACGACACCGAAGGCAACGCTGCGGCTAACGCTGACCTCACCACCCAACTTGGCAAAGAAGGGCGAGAAAATCATACAGGTGGCAACACCCAGACGGGCTAATGCCATCTCAGAACCCATAGCCAACGCCATCTCGCGGCCCTTGAACCACTTCACGATACCACGACTGACAGTGATACCTGCCATTTCACAGCCACAACCGAAAATCATGAAACCGCAGGCAGCAAACTTAGCCGAGGCAGGCATGCCGGCATAGAAGGGCGAAACGCCAAGTTCGTCGAAGACAGGGATGTAGTTCAGGTTGTTGGTGAACCAGGTCTCCAACGAGCTGCCCATGAAACTCTCAGTGACGGCATACCACTTGATGACAGCACCAACGAGCATGACGGCGGCAGAGAGGATGGCCGTGAAACGCACACCCATCTTGTCGAGGATGATACCTGCGAAGATAAGGAAGAACACGAATACGTTGAGGAACACCTCAGAGCCCTGCATGGTACCGAAGGCGGTAGAGTCCCAACCACGGGTCTCCTGCATCAGGTCCTTGATAGGTGAGAGGATGTCCATGAAGATGTAGCTGCAGAACATGGCCATGGCCAAGAGCAGCAGGGCAGTCCAACGCATGGCTGCCGAATCTCTTAATGTCTTTTGAATTTGTTCAGTCATATTTGTTTAATATTAAAGACAACTTGAACAACTTTGACAACTATAGGAAACAATTATGTTGTCCTTGTTGTCTTAGTTGTTTTTTATTACTTCAACCATCTATCGAGCCAGTCGAAGAAGGTGCGCTGCCAGAGAATACCGTTCTGGGGTTTCAGCACCCAGTGGTTCTCGTCGGGGAAGATGAGCAGTTCGGCAGGAATGCCACGCAGACGGGCTGCATTGAAGGCACCCATGCCCTGATTATAGACGATGCGATAGTCCTTCTCACCATGAATACAGAGGATGGGCGTGTCCCACTTGTCGACAAACTTATGGGGCGAATTCTCGTAAGTCTTGTTGGCACGTGCGGTACGATTCTTGTTCCAGTAGGCATCGTCGTACTCCCAGTTAGAGAAGAAAACCTCCTCGGTGTCAGTGTACATCGACTCGAGGTTGAAGGCACCGTCGTGCGAGATGAAAGCCTTGAAGCGCTTGTTATGATGACCTGCGAGATAATAGACGCTGAAACCGCCAAACGAAGCACCGACAGCACCTAAGCGGTTGCGGTCAACGAAAGGCAGCGAGTCTGCTGCGAAGTCGATAGCCGACAGATAGTCGTCCATGCACTGACCCGTCCAGTCGCCAGATATCTGTTCTTTCCATTCCTGTCCGAAGCCTGGCAGACCATGACGGTTAGGGGCTACAACGACATAGCCGTTAGCTGCCATGATCTGGAAGTTCCAACGATAGCTCCAGAACTGCGAGACAGGCGACTGTGGTCCACCTTCGCAGAACAGCAGAGTGGGGTACTTCTTGCCCTCTTCGTAGTTGGCAGGCAGCATGACCCATACCAGTTCCTTCTTGCCGTCGGTGGTTGGTACCCAGTACTGCTGCATCTTACCGAAGGTGAGTTGCGACAGGATATGGTCGTTCTCGTGGGTCAACTGTTGGATAGCAGCGGCAGCACCCACTTTCGCTGCGGGTGTAACCATGTAGATGTCGGTGGGGTGGCTGAGGCTTTGGCGAGTGGCCAGAATCTGCTGACCATTATTGGCCATCTGCAGACCAGTCCAGTCGTCCCATGTTTCAGTGAGCTGGTAGATTTCACGCTTCTGGCTGGCCATATACATATTAGTACAACCGTGCCAAACGCTGAGGAAGTAGAACTGTGGATCAGTAGCCTTCAGTTTGGCTGGCTTCTTACCCTTGGCAGCAGGTTGCGGAGCCCAGCAGAAAGCTTCGACATCGCTCTTCCAATTCAGATACCACTTGGTACCGTTGGCCAGCGAATAGACGCACAGACGGTTGAGGTCGGCCTCATAGCCATCGCGAGCCATCGACTGCCAAGCGATATACTGTCCATCAGCTGAGAACTGCGGGTTCTGGTCATAGCCAGGATTCTCGTTGGCAGTATTCTTGTTGACAGCCTGATTAGCCTTCGTATGTGAAGGGTCGCTCTTAGGTGCCACGTAGCCCTCGGGCTTACAGAGATTCTTGGCCTCGCGCGTACTTATATTATATAAATAGATGTCAGAGTCGGTAGAAGTGGCATAGTCAGTACCCTTCTTTTTACGACAGGTGTATGCAATGGTCTTGGAATCAGGACTCCATGCCAACTGCTCAATACCACCAAAGGGTTCCATGGGGCATTCGTAGGGTTCGCCATTCAGAATGTCGGTGCCGTCATTGGCGATGGCTAAACCGTCGCCCACGCTATAAACAAACGGGTGCTGGATGGATTCCACATAGTGATCCCAATGGCGATACATCAGGTCGGTAACACGACGACCAGTGGCCTTGGGCAGGTCATCAGGATTCTTCTTGATAATCTCGTTGAAGTCTATGCTCTTGATGACGATAACCTTCGTGCGGTCAGGAGAGAACTTGAAGCCCTCAACCTTGCCATCGGTCTTCGAGAGTTGCTTGCGCTCACTGCCATCAGCCTTCATGCTCCAAATATCACCGCCACAGATAAAGGCGATGGTCTCGTTGTCAAGCCATGTGGGGTCGGTTTCGCTTTTTCCAGCAGCTGAACCGCTGGACGCGCTTAGTTGGCGCTGTTCGCTGCCGTCGGCATTCATGATGCAGATGACCTGGCGACTCTTGTTGGCTTTGACGTTGTAGTAGCCAACTTGATACACCACTTTCTGACCGTTGGGCGATGCCTCCACACCACCAATACGTCCCATAGCCCATAGGGCCTCGGGTGTCATCATGCGGCTCTTCAGCTTAATATTCTGTTTACCTATCACGTTGTTTTCTTCTGCATTTGCATTGCCCAGCACCATCAGTGCCAGCATAGCGATGGTTAGTATCCTTTTCATTTTTCACTTATCATTTATCACTTCTTTTTGAGGGGGTCACAAGTCAGACCACATCCCAGCTTCTTGAATATCTTACGGTCAACCTCGCTGAGCATGACAGTGCTGTGAACCTGACAACCGCGCAGTTTCGGCAATTGCTCTAAGGCACGGCGACAACGTTCGTCACTCTCGCTGAGTACGCTGAGTGCCACCAACACCTCGTCGGTATGTAAGCGGGGATTACGGGCACCCAGGTATTCGGTCTTCGTCTTCTGAACAGGTTCAATGAGACTTTGGGGGATCAGTTTAGCTTCGTGCTCGATGTTAGCCAAATGCTTGGTGGCATTCAGCAAGAGTGCTGCTGAACAGCCGAGTAGGGGAGAACTCTTGGCGGTGATGATGGTGCCATCCTCCAGTTCCATAGCCGATGAAGTATGACCTGACAGTTCCTGTTTGGCCTGTGCTGCTACCGTTACGCGACGATAGGCAGTTGTAATCTTGGCCTGACTGAAGAGCATCAGTATCTTATTAATCTCACGCTCATTATCGATGCCGTCAGCCATTTTGTTGGTAGCATCATAGTAACGGCGAATAATCTCATCGCGACTTGCATTACAGCACACCTCATCGTCAGAGATACAGAAGCCCACCATATTAACGCCCATATCCGTCGGACTCTTATAGGGATTCTCGCCATAGATGCCTTCGAACAAGGCATTCAATACGGGGAATATCTCGATGTCGCGATTATAGTTGATAGCTGTCTTATCGTAGGCCTCCAGATGGAACGGGTCAATCATGTTCACATCGTTCAAGTCAGCAGTGGCAGCCTCGTAAGCGATGTTGACTGGATGTTTCAGAGGCAGGTTCCATACGGGGAAAGTCTCGAACTTGGCATAACCAGCACGAATGCCACGCTTGTTTTCGTTATACAGCTGGCTGAGGCATACCGCCATCTTACCAGAACCAGGACCAGGAGCCGTCACAATAACCAACTCGCGCGATGTCTCCACATAGTCGTTCTTGCCAAAGCCATCGTCGCTGGCAATGAGCTCGACGTTGTGGGGATAGCCGTCGATGAGGTAATGTACGTACGACTTGATGCCCATACGCTCCAAGCGATGACGGAACTGGTCGGCAGCTTTCTGGCCATCGTAATGTGTGATGACTACCGACCCCACCATGAAGTCGCGGTCCATAAACTCTTCGCGCAGTCGAAGCACGTCTTCGTCGTAGGTAATGCCAAGGTCGGCACGTACCTTATTCTTTTCGATATCTTCTGCCGATACTACGATGACAATCTCCAGCTGGTCGCGCAACTGTGCCAGCATTCTGAGCTTTGAGTCGGGCTTGAAGCCTGGCAGCACGCGTGAGGCATGATGGTCGTCGAACAGTTTGCCACCTAACTCCAGATACAGTTTGCCGTCGAACTGTGCTATCCTCTCGCGGATATGCTCTGATTGTATCTTCAGATATTTTTCGTTATCAAATCCAATCTTCATAATATGTGTGTTTGCCTATTTACTTTCTGTTGCGTTGCTGTTCGCGCATGGCGTCAGCCTTTTTCTGCATTTCTTCCAGACGGGCA
>Ga0310786_10000799_pt1 | contig 50310 bp, 36 predicted proteins | sample AusTroGonzalo_MG_FD_203881 | JGI IMG/M metagenome (GOLD analysis project Ga0310786, IMG submission 203881) | Bovine rumen microbial communities from tropical cattle in Woodstock, Queensland, Australia - Gonzalo_03 (v2) (version 2) | ecosystem: Host-associated > Mammals > Digestive system >...
CACGCCAAAACCCGCCGACATCGACGAAATCTGGGCCATCAAACCCCGCACCCTCCTCGACCGCCTCCGCCTCGGCTCCCGCCTCCTCGACCTCGAACCCTCCGTCGACAACTCCTTTGTTTTCAGGAAACACCCGCACTCCGGCCGCCGCGAAATCATCGCCCGCCACAGCGGCATCAAAGGCTGGATACAAGACCACTGCCCCACCGTCGCCTACACCACGGCCATGGCGTGGAAAAAACTCGCCTCCCGCCTAAAAACCATCTGCGGCGCCCCGGCAAACGTCCCCCTCGAGTGGCTTTTGCCCGACGCCCCCGAAATCTCGACTCTCACCTCTGACCCGGCCCTCGCCGCCGCCATCACCGCCGCCCGCCGCCGCCTCGACGGATTTCTGGCCGAAGGAAAGACCTTTTCCGGGCTCCAGAAGCTGGCCGAAAAGCGGATGAATATCGTCAGATTTCCATCAAAAAAGATTGAAAATTCCTTAATCTTGAAACACGGGGGGCCGAAATCCGAAATGGACCGCCTGACTACCGAATTCCGCACCCGCGGAGCGGTTCTGCTGGCCGCTTTGAAGCAACTTCCGCCCTCGCCCGACCGCCAAAAACTCCTCCGCCACCTCGCCCTCCTCCAAAAATCCACTCCCCTGCGCCGCTGATGCCCCCCTCAGCGGTTTTTGCCTGTCGAACCGATTTGCCAAGCATTGGCAAACCTACACCGGGACTTTGGAAGCCTGTTCGGACATTCCGACTTTGCCGGAATTCCTTCCTCCCCTATTTTCTGTCACGCTTGGCGCGGGGTCCACGTCATTCCAAGGCGACAGCAAGCTCTGCCGCAGGTTGCGCCCCGCCGCCACCGAGCCACCGACCCGCCTCAGAGCGGTTCCAGCGCGCCCGCGGCGCGCAGGAGGAGGAAGGAGAGGGAAATGGCAACAAAGCCCGTTGCCCACAGGACCAGGAAGGCAACCACCGCCCGGCGGAGGTGGCGCTTGCGGCGGCGTATTTCCGGCGGTTCCGCTTCCGAATCCCGGAAAAGCCACTTCCACATGGCGGGAGAGGCACCCCATCCCACCCAACTGAGGCGTCCCCAAAGCTCGTGGTCGGTTTTCTTGACGAGCGGGAACAGCCTGACGGCGACCACCAACCCGGCAATCCAGCAAACGACCCCTCCGGTCCACGCAAGCAGAAACACCCCGCCTGCGGCAAATCCCGAAAAAGCCAAGGGCTCATTCATTCCGACTCGGCCGCCGGCGCGTCCGGCGCGACGTATCCGACCGCCTCCACCAGCGCGCAGCCTTCCGGCGAAGTCAGGAAGGCTGCGAGGCGCCGGACGTCGCCCGTCCGCTCTCCCGCTGTGATGAGATACGATTCGGTGACGAACGGGTATGCCCCCGAGCGGATGTTCTCCACCGTCGGCGCCACCCCGTCGAGCGACAGCAGGCGGATTTTGCCCGCGTTGACGAGTTCGGTCGCGTAGTAGCGGAACGAAAAGCCAATCGCCCCGCGGCGGTTCCGGTAGTCGGCCACGTCGCGGAAGATGTCGCCCATCCCGCCCAGGCGGTCCTCCTCCATTGGCGGCATGATGGGCGTGTCGCCCATGATCCGCTCCAGGGTGGTCTGGCTGCCGGAATTCTTGTTGCGCTGGAAGGGGAGGAGCGGCGCGTCGAACGCCACCCCGGCGTCGCGCCACGTCTTCGCCTTTCCCGAATAGATGTCGCGCACCTGCTGGCTCGTCAGGTTCGTCGCCGGGTTGTCCGCGTGGACGAAAAACACGAAGGCGTCGCGCGCAACGGGCGTGAGGTCGAAGGCCACGCCGTTGGTCGCCGCGGCCGCGACCTGCTCCTCCGACGGCGCCAGGCCGAAAACCGCGTCGCAACGCCAATCCCATTGGCAGCGGATTTCCTTGTACAACCATTCGAAGAGGTCGTCCGACCCGCCGTAGCTCAAATGGTCCCACGCATCTTTTGCTTCGGCATACGTTTCCTTCGTCCCGAGCGCCTGCACGGCCGCCGCGGCAATGGGATAGAGCGCGAACGCCGCGCGCAGTTTCGGCCCGCCGTCGCAGAAGCGGAATTCCTCCGGCGCGTCGCACTTGGGCAGGCGGTTGCCTTTGATGAAAGGCTTGTAGCGGTCCCAATCCACCGTGCCCGTCGCCCACTCCTGTCCCTCTTCCGGCACCCGGTCGAACCGCCCGTCCGTCCACCAGCGGCGGATTTCGGCGGTCACGGAAACGGCGAGCGCGCCCGCGAACGCCACGGCCCCCAGCCGCCGCAGCCAGCGCCGGCGGACGGCCCAGCCAAATACCACCGCGAAAAGGCCGAGGCAGGCGATCAGCAGGCAGAGGACGTGAAGTCCCCGCAAGAGGGAACCGAAAACGAGCAAAATGCTCCCGATTCCCCAAACGAACGCGAGTCCCGCCCCCGCGGCGAGAACGAGAAAAATGCGCCCGGCAATCCGCCCCGCGCGGCAGCCGGAACGGGACGGAGGAATGCCGGAATCCGGCTTTTGGATGTTCTTCTTTTCCATTTCGCCATCTTGCCATCCGCCCCCATCCCCCGCAACGGCGTTTTGCCAATGTTGTCGAAATGGTTTGGCAATTGGCAAATCGGAATTGCACGGCTCGATGAGCCGGGCTATCCCCGCCTCCGCGCGGTTTCCATTCCACTCCCAGCTATCGCCCGATTTCCGCCGCGTCGTGTCCGTCTTCGGCGGCGGGCGTTTCCACCCCGGCGGCGTCCGTTTCGCCGGAATGCAATCCGGGATAGACATCTTCCGGCCGCGGACCTAGCCAAAGCGCAAACGCGATCAATCCCGGAAAGAGCGCGCAGGCGCCCGCCACCGATGCGGCAAGCCGCCACTGCCGCCGCTTCAGCGCCAGGAGGACCGCCGCCACCGAAAGCCCCGCGAAGAACAGGGCCGCCCCCGCACCAACCGCGAAAAACGCCCACCAGACGGCCATCCACACCGTCGCTTCCGCATCCGTCACGCCAAGCCCCGCCAAGGAAACCACCGCCCGCACCATGACAAGGCCGATGAAGCCGCCCGCCGCCGCGATCGGGGCGGCGACCGCCCCCAGCGGCGCCGCCCACCACGTGGAAAGGCAGAAGCGGAAGAACCGTCCCGCCCTATTCATTCCCCGCCCCTCCCCGCCACACGGGAATGAAGAGGAAATCCACGGCGGTGCCCTTTTCCGGGTCCTTTTCCCAGCGGAAGAGCCGCCAGAGCCACGACGCCTTCCGGTAGCCGTTTTCCTTCGCGTCCCACGTGATGCCGGGGAACACGTCGAGCGCCACGTCCCCGCCCTTTTTCTCCCAGTCCCACAACTTCCAGAGCACCCGGTGGCGCACCCGGTCCGGCTCCTCCGGCACGCCGCGGCGCTCCGTCCGCCGGTACAGCAACCCCAGCACGTGGTAATCCGCTTCAAGCCGGTCCAGCTCCTTCCGGCCCGACGCAAGATCGAACCGCACCTCCCGCCGCACCTCCAAATCTGCCAGCAGCGGAATCCCATCCTTCCGCAGCAGGTTCATCCGGCAACCCGACGCCTCCGCCTCGCCGTCCCACTTCGCCAGCTTCCCCTCCGCGTCCGTGAAGCCCCCGCCCAGCGTCGAAGCCCGGCGGTACACCAGCATCGACCACGCCTCCTCCCGCCGGCTCCAGTCGTAGAACGGCGCCTCCGGCACCGGCCCCCACCGCTTCCCCAGATGCAGCGACCCGTCCTCGTCCATGTGAATCCAACCGTTCGTCGCCTTCGCCGCCGCCACGTCCGCCAGGATCCGCGCCCGCCGCTCCGGCTCGATCGGCCGAACTTCCGGCGGCAGCGCGTCGCCGTCCATCCACCCCGCCCGCTCCCGGTAATCCGCCGGCAACCGGTGCACCCACACAGGGAACCCCCGCGCGTACACGTTCGTCCCCCCTTCCCACTCCCAACGAAAAAGGGACGCCAGCGTCGAAAACTCGCTCTTCTCCGGCGCCGGGCGGTGCTGGTACGGCCATCCCGCCGCCGTCCACTCGTAATCCCACAGCAACCCCAGCGCCAGCGAAAACTCGCTCCGCTTGACCCCTTCTTTTTCCGCCCCCCTCCCCAACCCCTCCTGCCCGTACTGGAACACCGGGAACGTCCACAGCCAGCGCGCAGGTCCGACCTTCCCCCCGCCGAAAATCCCGAACGCCGCGATCCAGTTCCAGTTGCCCGGGTTGCAGTACCGCCCGCCTGTCCCCACCAGCGGCACCATCCAAACCCCGTTCGTGTTCCAGCCGGCCACTGGCGTCAGCGTCCACTCCGCCGACTTCCACCACAGCGGCACCAGCCCGAAGTACGGCGTCCCTTTCGTTTCGTCGTGCCCCCAGAACACCGGGAATACCCGGTAGTTCCGCGCCTTCGTGTCGAACTGCGCCCACGGCCAGAGCACGTTGAACTCGTCCCACTTCCCGTCCGCCCCGTCCTGCCGGTACTGCGAATACAGCGGCCAGAGCGCCCAATGGTCCTCCGAGAACGTCAGCAACGGCCACAGCACGCTCCCCACCGGTCTCCGCCAGTACGCCGCCGGCCAGAGGTTCACCCGATCCACCGCCCGTTCCGCCTCCGTCTTCGCCGCCGAACCCGCCTTCTCCGACGCCCCCTTCCCCGTCGCCTCCCGGTGGTAGAACGGCGTTGTCTTCCGCTGCGCCGTCGTGCAACCACCCGCGGCGAGCAGCGCCGCCGCGAACAACAACAAGTGAAACTGGGAAAAACGCGCCATGGACCGTACCCTTTCGCGGGACTTCGGAATCCCGGCCGTTTTCTACCCCATTCCCCCGCTCCGCGCAAGCACCTGCCGCCCCCGCCGCGCGTCCCCCGCCCCCCCGACGGTTTTTGCCCGGGCGACCGATTTGCCAAGCATTGGCAAAAACCGCAAAAATTTGACTTGGAAAAACGCTCCGCTTCCCGCTTTCCCTCAATCGCCGGGCGGCATCTCCGTCCAAATTCAGTCGTTCCAGCGCTTCGTATCGCATCACTCCCGGACTGGAAAGACCGGTCGGAAAAGTCGGAAACGAATCATGTGCCGAGATTTCGGAGGCAACAACGGCAACTCGGTGAATCCACACCGCCAACATTCCGCGATGGCGGCATCAAGGTCATCCGTCGTGATTTCTTCGGGGGCGTTGTCGGGATGGCGAAGCCTCAAAGCGGACGAAAAAGAGGCCCGACGCCAATTCGCAGACCACATGCAAGCCGTGTTCAAATTGCCATCCTTCAGGAGCACGGCACCAATCTTTTGCACGTCGCTTTCCGGCAAATCGAAAGCGTAGACGGAGGACCAAAAGTCCGAGTACCGGGAACGGATCGCGAAATATGCGGCATCATCGCCCAACACGACGGTATCGGACGGAAGAACCTCCGCAAGATTGCGTTCGAGCGATGCTTCGTCGAGCCAAGTCGCGGCGGCGATGGAGGGGGCTTGATTGGGGAACCATTTGCAGATGTGTTTCCAATGAGTGAACCCGATGCCGACGGCCGCCAACACAAGCAAGATGTAAAGCATGGGATGGCGGTTCTGGAGGGATTTGTACCAAAATGGAGCCGCAAACGCCAAAGGCAAAGGCGCCAAATGAAGGTAGACAAAATTGACGCGCGCCAAAAGCGACATGGGGAGCCAAACGGCAATTTGTACAAGGAAAGGAAATGCCAAACGCTTTTTTTCTGCAACATCCATGCCGGAAAGGGGAACGGCCAACGTCCCAATGCCAAAAAGAACCAACGACCATGCAAAAGCCGGATTTTCGGACCACGGAGACAGCAACCAGCTGAAATCCATTTTGAGTCCCGAAGCGATGATCCTCGAAACGGCATCCCGAAAGATTCCCAGACCCCCGATCCGTCCCGCTTCTTGGACATAGGATGGCCACATGCCGAGGCAATAATATGCCGCATACGTGGCAACCATGGATAGGGTCAATGCCAACGCAACAAGGACAAGATTGCGAATCCTTCCCCCGAAAAGAAGCCAATGGCACACGGCCGGAACAAGCAGGACAGCCCATTGGATACCGCAAATCGGAACGAGAAAGGCGGAGATGAACAGCAGGACTGGATGGTCACCGCACCATGCGAACACGCCAAGAGTCAATACGGTCAGCAGGAGAGCTTCCGGGCGAATGGAGATAGCCCAAAAGAAAAACGAGCAACAAGCCGAAAAGTACGTTACATGGAGGATATCGCTCCAAGAGTGGCACAGTCCCGTTTTCTTCGCAAAAACAAGAAGGCACGCGAACGGAAAAACTCCGAAGACGAGCATCAAGCCGCGGAGAATCCAGAAGTTGACGCCAAAGCAGGTGATGAGGAACCGGAGAATGTTGATGAGAAGGGGATAATTCGGGGCGAAGGGGACGACATCGATGCTGTCCCATTGAGCGATGGAGCGCCAAACGCCTTCCGTGGCGCGGTGGTAGGCCGGGTCGAGCATGCAGATTTCGTCGTACCAGCATGGTGTATGTCCGTTGGCGAAGACGACACCGCAGAGGATGGCGACCGTCATGGCAAACATGAATAGATGCAGGAACGGCAGCAGTGGCCGGGCGAGGTCGTTGGCCCGCATCCAAAGACGGGTGAAAAAACGCGCGGTGGAGGAATTGACGAGAATGAAAAAGCCGCTTTTTGAATTGGCTGCGGGAAGCGGAGAACGCCGGAAAGAATGGGTCATGGGCCGGGATGCGGTCTGCATCGCGGCCGGCACGGGGGAACGGAAAGGCGCGTTCCCAAATCCATGCCCACGCTGGAGGCCCTACCACAGGCCCAATCTGAACGCATGGCGAGAACGCGCCCGATGGGCGCGTTCGCTGAAGGGGTTCAGATTGCGGCCGGATGGCCTTCAACCGTCTACGACGACATGAAAAATGTGGTAGGTTTTCCAGCGTGGCGTCGTTTCAGCAGATTACGCGAAATGGTTGTTGCGGTGGGGTCTCTTCGGAAAAATCTCCGGGGGGAACGGCCGCGCCCCGCACGGGGCTCTCACGGCCGTTTGTTTCCAACATAGGGAAAAGAGCTTCCCGCAAAAAGGAAAAAGCGCATGCCCGCATGGTGCCCGCATGGCGTCACGGGGATGGACACTTGAACAGCAGGACGGGTGCCCCGAAAGTTGCCGCTATGCGACCGCGCTTCCGCCGCCTCGCCGGTCCTGCCATGCGAAGTGCGAGAGGAAAACGGCAAGTATCGTTCATGCCGGGCATGGTGTATTTTGGGTGTGCTTTCCTGCGTGAAAACAGGGAAAAATCGGGTGTGCGGCATGGAAGGCTGAATCACAGAAAAGGCTGAAACCCATTTGTTTTCAGTGGATTTTCGGGGAAAAAGGCATGGTGGAGGCGGCGGGAGTCGAACCCGCGTCCGAATCCGTTTCCCTTGCGCTTCTACGTGCGTGTTCCGCGTTTGAGTCTCGCCACGGTCCCTGCCCGCGGACGGGCCAGGACCACCGCCAGTTCCCTGTTGGGTTCTCGCGCTCCCTCCCGGAAACCCGGAGGCAGTCGCCAGCCTGCTGTCGTCGCCCGGATCCACCGCGCAGGCGGAAGTGGTCGGACGTCGCGGGAGTTAAGCCGCGAGGGCCAATTCGTCGTTGGCTTTTGTGTTTGTTTTCCCGGATGATTATCGAGGCCAACCGGGGTCCTCGGCACGCGACGCAAGTTTCCACGAACCCGTCGAAACCGTGTCGCCCCCACTTTCATGGGGTTGTGGGCATCCTATTCCCCCTTCCCCGCCCCGTCAACCCCCCGCGCCGCGTTTTCCGCGTTTTGCAACGTTTCGGCGCGCTATCCGGCCTTCGCGCGTTTTTTGCGGAAGGCGTCCAGCACGAAGCCCAGCTCGGGGCAGCGGAGGGCGCGAGCCAGCGCCACGTAGACCGCCGCGCCAAGCGCCACCGCCGGGAACGTGCTGCACCACGGCTGCAGGCGAAGCGGCACCGCGCCCCCGCCCGCCAGCCATCCGCCCAGCCCGCGCTCGACGGCCCACGCCGCGACCGCCATCGCCGCCGCCGCCACCAGCACCCGCGCGAAGCCCCGCGCCACCGCCGGCAGGCCGAACGGCCCGATCCGCCGCCGCAGGAGCACGGCCAGCGCCACGCCGTTCACGCACTCCGAAACCACCGTCGCCCCCGCCATCCCCGCGTGCCGCCAGTATTCCGGCAGGGTGCAGACCGCCAGCACGTTGCAGCAGAGCGTGACGAGCACGCATCCCATCCCGATTTTCACCGGCGTCTTCGTGTCCTGGAGGGCGTAGAAGGCCGGCACGAACACCTTGGCGAGGCAGAACACCAGGAGTCCCGGCGCGAACACCGAAAGCGCGCGCGCGGTCAGCATCGTGCTCGCTTCCCCGAAATTCCCGCGTTCCAGCAGCATCCGGACCAGCGGATGCGACAGGGCGAAGAGGCCCGCCGCCGCAGGCGTCATCACGAAAAGCAGCGTCCGCAGGCCGTGGTGCACCGCCGCGGCCATTTCCTCGCGGTCCCCCTTCGCCGCCGCGGCCGACAGCACGGGCAGGAGGACCGTCGAAAGCGAGACGGCCAGAATGCCCTGCGGGAAATAGATGAGGCGCGTCGCGTAGAACAGCGCCGCCGGCGCCCATTCCCCCGCGTGGATCGCCAGGATGCTCGACAGCATCACGTTCACCTGGTTGAGCGCCATCCCCAGCGCCGCCGGCCCCATCAGCAGGAGCACCCGCCGCACCCGCGCATCCCCCCAAGCGAAATCCAGTCCCGGCCGCCATCCCACCTTCCACAGACCCGGCGCCTGATAGAGCATCTGCAACGCGCCCGCCGCGAACACCGTCCAGGCCAGCGCCATGATCTGCCGCTCCACCCCGCCGCGCACGTGCGGAATCACCAGCAGCACCGACAGGATCCACGTCACGTTCATCAGCGCCGGGGTGAACGCCGCCCGCGAAAACTCCTTGTGCGCGTTCAGCAGCGCCATGCTCAGCGCCGCCATGCAGATGAAGAAGACGTAGGGGAACATCACCCGCCCCAGCTTCAGCACCCACGCCGCCTTGCCGCCCGCCTCCGTCCACGGCAGGGCCGCCGACATTCCCAGCACGCCCAGCGCCGTCACGACCAGCAGCACCGTTCCCGCCAGCGTCAGCACCCGCCGCGCCATCAACCACGCCGCCGCCGGCCCCTCGTCGGCCTTCGTCCGCATGAACACCGGCACGAGCGCCGCCGAAAGCGCCCCCTCGCCGAACAGCGCCCGGAACAGGTTCGGAATCTGGAACGCCACCGAAAACGCCGAAAACGCCAGCGACGTCCCGAAAAGCGACGCCGTCAGGATGTCCCGCAGCATCCCCAGGAACCGGCTGAGCATCGTGAAGCTGCCCACCGTGAAGGCGAAGCGGATGATTTTCCCCTGTTCCTTCCGCCTCGCCTCGCCGCGCCCTTCCGCGGGCAGGGACGCCTCTTCCTTCATGCCGCGCCCGTCCTCCGCCCCGGAAAACCCGCCACCCGGACGCCGCTCAAAGCGCCGCGAGCGCGTCGCGCGACAGGACCTTGATGCCCGCCCCCTGCATCAGCCGCAGCGCCTCGTCCACGTCCTCGAAGCGGAAAATCACGATGGCCTTTTCCGTCACCCGCGACACGAAGGCGTACATGTACTCGACGTTGAGCCCCACTTCCGCCAGTTTCCCCAGTACGCCCGCCACGCCGCCCGGCACGTCCGGGATTTCCAGCGCCAGCACGTCCGTCAGCGTCACCGTCCGACCCGCCGCCCGCAGGACTTCCACGCCCCGCTCCACGTCGTCCACGATCAACCGCAGGATGCCGAAATCGCTCGTGTCCGCCAGCGACAGCGCCCGGATGTTGATTCCCGCATCCCCCAGTACGCGCAACACGTCCGCCAGCCGCCCCGACCGGTTTTCCAGAAAGATGGAGATTTGCTTGACCTTCATGGTGTCCTTTCCTGCGGAAGCCTCATGCGCCGCAACTTTCCCCGACTCTAGCCGTTGCCGCCCCCGGTTGCAATTTCAATCCCGTGCCCGCCGCCGGGCGGCGCTCATTTTTTCAGCATGCGGTCGTTTTCGTAGACATCCACGCGGTAGACCCCGTTTCCCGTGTCGAAAATCCGCACCCCCGTCACCCCCATGCACCCGATGTCCTGCGTGAACGTCTCGCCTTCGCGGATCGTGCGGTTCACGCCAATCTGGTAGCGGTGCCCGCCGTCCTCCACCCAGACCATGCTCACGCGCCCCCCGCCGGAGATGCACGCCACCCGGACCGTCGTCACGGCATGGAACGTCCCTTCCGCCACCGCCGTGCCCGTGCCGGCACCGCACACGCCGACCCGGTGCCATCCCCGGTACGCCCTTCCCGCCCACGCCGCCTGCACTGCAAGCACCAAGGCGGCAACCACCGCCCAATAGACACGCCAATTCCGTTTCATGCCGCTTTTCTACTCCCAACCCCGCCCGGTTGTCCATCCCCGCCGTTGTGTCCCGTCCCCGCACGGCGCAAAAAAGCCCGTTCCGGAACGGAACGGGCTCCACAGCCAAGGAATCGCGGCCTTTACCAGCGGTAGTGGGCGAACGCCTTGTTGGCCGCCGCCATCTTGTGCGTTTCGTCGCGTTTCTTGATGGCGTTCCCCTGCCCCTTGAACGCATCGACGATTTCGCCCGCCAGCGCCTTCTGCATAGAAGCGCCCTTGCGGCCGCGGGAGTAGTCCACCAGCCAGCGGAGCGCCAGCGACGTCTGCCGCTCCGGCGCCACTTCGACCGGCACCTGGTAGGTCGCGCCACCGACGCGGCGGCTCTTCACTTCCACCTTCGGCTTGATGTTGTCCAGCGCCGCCTGGAACATCGCGATCGGATCTTCCTGGCCTTCGGGCTGTTCCTTCAGCGCGTCCAGCGCCCCGTAGACGATGCGCTGCGCCGTGGACTTCTTGCCCCGGTGCATGATGATGTTCACCAAGTGCGTCACCAGCGGGCTGCCGTAGCGCTCGTCCGGCGCGAATTCGTGTTTCCGTTCGGAACTGCGTCTTCTCATCTTGCGTCCTCCCCTTTACTTGGCCGACTTCGGCGTCTTCGTTCCGTATTTCGAGCGGCCGCGGCGGCGCGACTCGATGCCGAGGCAGTCGAGCGTCCCGCGCACGATGTGGTAGCGGACGCCCGGAAGGTCTTTCACGCGGCCCCCGCGCACCAGCACCATGCTGTGCTCCTGGAGGTTGTGGCCTTCGCCGGGGATGTAGGCCGTGATTTCCTGGCCGTTGGTGAGGCGCACGCGGGCGACCTTCCGCAACGCGGAGTTCGGCTTCTTCGGGGTCATGGTCTTGACCAGCAGGCAAACGCCGCGCCGTTGCGGGCATTTCTGCAGTGCAGGGGATTTCCGTTTGCTCCGCAGCGGACTGCGGCCCTGCTTCACGAGTTGGTTGATTGTAGGCATATTTGGATGGGTTTCCTTGACTGTTTCGGATGAAAACCGGGGCATACTACCAACCGCCGCCGCTTTTGCAACCCCTTTTCCGCCCCTCCCCCCGGCAAGCCGCGAACGCCTACCCGGGCGGTCGCCGGCTTCCCGGTTCCGGCGGGAGGATTGCCGCCAGGATCGACGCCTTGTCCCCCGTCCCTTCGAGCTGCAAGTCGTAGGCTTTCTGCAGCAAATCCTTGAATTCCGGCCCCGGTGCCAGTCCCGCCGCCACGAGGTCGCGTCCCCGCACGAGCGGCGGCGGCAACACCGGCTCCGCCGCGAATCTGGCCCTTGCCACCCGCAAAAACTCGTACTTGTCGAGCTGCCCGTGGCAGGAAAGGCAGTCCAGCCGGTGGAGTTCCAGCAAATCGCCGAACAGCGGGTCCCCCAGCAGCCGCCGGAGCTTCCCGGCCCGCATCGAAGGGGCGTCCGCCAGGCGCATGTGGTCGGCCACGAGGCGGACCACGTCTTCCCGGAGCGCGTTCGGCGCCCGCAGCCGCCGCAGGATGGCATCGGCCATTCCCGCCCCGACCGCGGCGTGCGATTCGAACGTCCAGCGCCACTCCCCGCCCGCCTTCCGCCGCTTGTAGGCGGCCGTCGGCGGCTTGCCCACGTCGTGCAGCAGCACACCCAGCGCCAGCCGCGTGCTCCGCGGGAAAGGCATCATCCCGAGCATCTTCGCCGTATGCACGAAAACGTCGCCCTCCGGGTGGAACTCCGGCGGCTGCTCCACCCCGTGCATCGCCGCCACCTCCGGCAGCACCGCTGCCAGCAGGCCGCTCTCGTCCAGCAGGTGCAGCGCCCGCGACGCGTCCGGCGCTTCGGTGAACATCCGGCAGAGCTCGTCCCGGATGCGTTCCGCGCTCACGTTCCCGAGCAGCGCCGTGTTCGCCTGCACCGCCGCCATCGTCCCCTCCTCGATGCCGAACCCCAGCACCGCGGCGAACCGCACCGCCCGCAGCATCCGGAGCGCGTCCTCCCGGAACCGCCGTTCCGCATCCCCGATGGCCCGGATGCGCCGCGCCGCGAGGTCGGCCCGCCCGCCCGTCTCGTCCCGGATTTCCCCCGTTTCCGGGTCTAGGTAGAGCGCGTTGACCGTGAAATCCCGCCGGAGCGCGTCTTCCCGCGCGTCCGAAAACGAAATCGACGCCGGGTGCCGACCGTCCGGCGTGTCCGGCGAATCCGCCCGGTACGTCGCCACCTCCACCGGCGCCTCCCCCCCGCCCGGCAGCACCGTGACGATGCCGAACGCCTTGCCCACCGCCACCGTCTTCTCGAACAGCGCCTCCACCTGCTCCGGGCGCGCGTCGGTCGTCACGTCCCAGTCCTTCGGCTTCCGCCCAAGCAGGAGGTCCCGGACGCATCCCCCCACCAGCCACGCCTCGTGCCCCGCGTCCTTGAGCCGCCGCAGCACCGCCGCCGCCCCCGCCGGCACTTCCGCCCGCGCCGCCGCCGCGCTCACGCCCCGCACCCTTCCGCCCCCAGATGCCCCTCCCGCCGCATCGACACGTAGCGCGCTTTCCCCGCCGTGTTCCCCCCGATGATCACGTGGTCCAGCACTTCGATCCCCACCACCCGCCCCGCCTCCGCCAGACGCCGCGTCACCTCGAAATCCGCCCGCGACGGCGCCGGATCCCCGCTCGGATGGTTGTGCGCCACGATGACCGCCGCCGCCGCCTGCCCGATGGCCACCCGGAACACCTCCCGCGCGTGCACCAGGCTCTGGTTCAGCGTCCCCCGCGTCACCGCCACCGGGTCGCACAGCGGCACGTGCTTCTGGTTCAGCGGAATCACCCAGAACTCCTCCTGGTCCAGCCGCGCCGCCCGCTCCGCCAGCAGGTCCCGCACCTTTTCCGGCGAATCCAGCGCCCCCGGACGCCGCCGCGCCCCCTCCTCCCGCGCCAGACGGAACCCCAGCTCGAACGCCGCCGCCAGCTCGATGGCCCGCACCCGCCCCACCCCCGGAATCCCCCTGAGCTCGGCCAGCGTCGCCCGCGCCAGCCCGGAAAGCTGCCGCCCGTGCCGGTTCAGCAGATCCTGCGCCACCTCCAGCACGCTCCGCCCCCGCGGACCGCTCCGCAGCAAAATCGCCAGCAACTCCTCCGTCCCCAGCGACTCCACCCCCAGCCGTTCCGCCCGCTCCCGCGGACGGCTGTCCGCCGGCAACGCGCGGATTTTGACTGGAGACGACGCCTGCTTCATTTCCCCATCCTACACCCTCCCCCCCGTCCCGCCAACCCTCCGCTTCGCCCCCCTTTTCCCTTTGACAACCCGCCGCCCCTCCTGCCACCATCCGCCCCGAAAGGATTCCCCCCATGCGCTGGACCATCGCCGAACTCAAAACCCGCGGCCTCGCCGCCTTCAAGGCCAACTACTGGCCCTGCGTCGCCGCCGCCCTCATCGCCATCGTCGCCAACGGCGGCTGCCATTTCTCCACCTCCCAAAAACTGAAGACCGACTCGGACGGGCAAACGGCCGCCACCGCCCCCGCCGCGCCGGAATCGGACCGGACCCCGTCCGCCGCAACCACCACCCCCATGCCCGTTTCGCCGACCGCCTGGGCCACCCTGAAATTCGGGGACCTGTTTTGCCAAGGCCGCGAACTCCGGAACGAAAATCCCCGCGTGTTCACCGCTGCGGTGGTTCTCGTGGGCCTCTTGCTGGCCGTTGTCGTGTCCGTTGCGTTGCTGATCCGCTTCCTCCTCCTCAACCCCCTCTCGGTCGGCTGCTACAACTTCTTCCTGAAAAACGCCGCGGCCCAAGCCGGATTCAACGCCATCGGCGCCCCCTTCCGCGATTGGAAACGCACCGCAAAAACCATGTTCCTCCGCGACATCTTCCTGTTCTTGTGGGGCCTCCCCGGATTCATCGCTTTCGGCGCCTGCGCCATCGTCTTGTTCGTCGTCTCCTCCACCACCGTTTCCCTCGGCGTGTTTTTCGCGTGGTTTGCCGCGGCCGTCCTGCTGTCCATCCCCGCCATCGTCAAACTCTACGCCTACCGCCTCGTCCCCTACCTCCTCTCCGACGACCCTTCCCTCGCCGGACGCGCCGCCATCACCCGTTCCCGCGAACTCATGGCCGGAAACAAATTCCGCGTCTGGCTGCTCGACCTCTCCTTCCTCGGCTGGCATCTCCTCTCCATTCTCACCTGCGGCATCCTCTGGGTTTTCCGCGTCTTTCCGTGGCTCTACGCCACCGACGCCGAACTCTACCGCGCCATCGCCCCCCGCCCCTCCGCTCTCCCCCCTCCTCTCCCCCCCGCCCCGTAATTCCCCCGCCCGCCCCTCCCGATGGCCGGCCGTCGGCCGCCCACACCCCCTCCCGCCTCCGGTTTTCCCCTCTGCCCCGCCGAAACGCGCACTCCGAAAATGGGGATTGCGCGGGAGGCGCGCGCGCGCGAAAATGGGAATATGAAACCGCTCTGCCTGTTCTTCGCCCTCTGCCTCGCCACCCTTCCGGCCTTCGCGTCCGCGGAAGCGGCCCCGGAACCCGGAGACGCCTCGGTTTCGTCCGTCGCGCCGCCCGCGCATGAAAATCCCGACGAGGGAACCGAAGGGGCGGACGTCGTCGCCGCCGCGCCGGAGGACTGCCGCGAAACGTCCGTCGCCGTCGCGCTCGCGCGCGTCGCCGCGCCCGACGAGGCCATCGCCCTTTCCGTCCCGCTCGACCTCGAAGAGCGCAAGAGCGCCATGCAGGAGGAACTCGAAGCCCACCCCGACCCCGCCGGGGCCAAGGCCACCCGCGCGCGCGGCGCCCGCGCCGCCGTCGCCAAGTCCGAGCTCGTCCCGCGGCCCGAAGGGACCGGCCCCGCCAAGCGCGTCCTCGGCTGGCACCCCTACTGGGCCGAAGACACCGACCGCGACGCCTACGCCTGGAGCAACCTCACCCACCTCGCCTTCTTCTCCGCCGAAGTCAATCCCACCAACGGCGCGTTCTCCAACCTCCACGGCTGGAACACCGACCCCGTCGTCGAAACCGCCCACTCCAACGGCGTCAAGGTTCTCCTCACCGCGACCCTCTTCGGCGAAACCGCGAACCACAAGCTCCTGACCAACAGCGCGGCGTGCAACAAGCTCGCCACCAACCTCGTCGCCACCGTCTCCGCGCGCGGCGGAAACGGCATCTGCATCGATTTCGAATCGGTCGGCTCGTGGTCGGGCGCGACGAAGGCGCTGACCTCCTTCATGAGCAACCTCGTCCAAAAGGCGCACGCGGAGGGCCTCGAAGTTTCCATCTGCCTGCCCTCCGTGGACTGGTACGCCGACTTCGCCGTCGGCCAGTACGAGACGCTCGGCGTCGATTATTCCATCATCATGGGCTACGACTACTACTACGCGGGTTCCTCCACCCCCGGCCCCGTCGCGCCGCTTCGCTCGTCCGCCCAGTGGGTCGGTTCCAATTCCTGGTGCAGCGTGGACTACTCCACCCGCTACTACCTGAACAAGATTACCAACTCCGCCAACCTCATGCTCGCCGTCCCGTGGTACGGCCGCAAGTGGCGCGCCGCCTCCACCAACCTCGGTGCCAAGTCCGCCGGTTCCTCCTACTCCTCCGCCATCGTCTATCCCACCGCCGCCTCGCAGGCCGCGACCTACGGCCGCAGGTGGGACGGGAACTCCTCCTGCCCCTGGTACGCCTACACCTCCGGCACCAACGCCTACCAGTGTTTCTACGACGACGCCCAATCCCTCGGCCTCAAGTTCGACTACGCCAACGAGCGGGACCTCGGCGGCGTCGGCATCTGGTGCCTCACCCACGCGCCCGATTCCGCGGAACTCTGGAACCTCCTTGGCGAAAAATTCGGCCCCGAAACCCCCTCCGGCGGCACCACCAACACGCCTCCCTCCACCGGCGACGCGCCCGTCGCCGAAATCTCCGGCCTCTCCCCGGATTCCTTCGTCTTCTCCTGGACCCCCGCCGAAGAAGACCCCTCCGGCTACGTCCTCCAGACCGCCTCCTCCGCCGACGGCTTTTCGGAAGGTTCGTGGGTCCCCGCTTCGACCCTCTTCTCCAATTCGTTTTCTTCCGCCGAAGGGTGGCCTTCATTCACCCTCGGCTACTCAGGAACCACAAACGTCGCGGTTTCCGGTGCCGTTTGGACCGTCCACTACGCCCAGGTGCGCGCCGCCACCAACACATGTTCCGATCCCGGATACGTTTACTTGACGGCCAATTCGGCATGGATCCAAACGCCTCCCATTGCCGGCGGAACCGTCACCCAGGTCACGGCGCGCGTCCGCGCCGCGGGGAACAGCAATTTGTCCAAGCGCAACGCCAAGCTCCTGGCATCCACCGATGACGGCGCGACGTGGCAACTTCTGGGAGACTGTCCGGCCAACAACTACAACGCCATCGTCGACTACCCGTTCTCCTGCTCCCTCCAGTCCGAATCCGGCGTCATCCTGATGGTCACCAACGCCACCGACGCCAGCACGACGAACCAGACCGTCCTGTTGCACGAACTCACCGCCGGCATCGCCACCTCCAACTGGGTCCCGGCGGCGGGCACGACGCTCCCCGGCTGCGCCACGAATTTCGCCAACGTTTCCGCCCCGGTGTGGCTGCGCGTCCGCAACGCCTCCTCCACCAACTGGTCCGAACCGGTCCTGGCCGACCCCGCCATGGTGCCCGCCAATCTCGCCGCGGCCGCCGCTTCCGAAGAAGCGCTCGACGTTTCGTGGGACGCCGCGCCCGGCGCCGAAGCCTACCGAATCGACGTCGCAAGCGGTCCGTACACGAATTGGACGAGCACCTGTCCCGCCGCGGCGCTCGGCACCAACACGTTCGTCGTCGGCGAGGTCACAAACACGTGGCGCTACACCGGCACCCCCAGCAGCCCCGCCACCAGTTCGAGCAATCTTCCCGTCGGCCCCGGCTACTGCGCCAAGGCCCCCTTCGTCGGCCACTACCTCGCCGGCGTCCCCGACCAAGCCGTCGAGTCGTGGGATTTTCCGCTCTACGGCGCGACCAACGCCACCCTCACTTTCTCCAACTGCCCGTGGAACGCCGAACAGGCCTCCTGCGGCGTCACCGTTTCCACCCTCCGCGTCTGGTACCGCCTCGACAAGGGCACGTGGAATTTCCTCGGCGAATGCCGCGCCGCCGGCGTCAAGGACGAAACCTGGACCAACCAGATCTTCCGCCTCCCCTACCTCGACGGCGCGTCGCTCGCCGTGCGCATCGACGCCCCCTTCGCCGAACACACGCCCCGCAAAGACAATCCCTCCAGCGCCAAATCCATCCGCGGCGCGGGGCTGAAGAACATCCAGCTCCATTTCACCGGCATGGAAGGGCGCTACTTCGACGGCAACCGCCCCGAAGGATATCCCAAGACCGTCACCAGCCCCTCCGACACCGTCGAAGGCCTCGCCCCCGACACGCCCTACTTCCTCCGCGTGCAGGCCGTCGGCCCCTCCTCGCGCTCCGCCTGGCTCGAAACCACCGCCCGCACCGCGAAAACCGTCGTGCCGGAGGACCCCGGCGACGAAACAATCCTCCCCCTCCGCACCATCTGGGATTTCACCGCTTCCGAAGGATGGACCGCCCATTCCTCCGGCGACACTTTCACCGGCAAGACGAACGATTGGACCCTTGCGGGGTGCTACGTCAATCCGACCAATAAGGAAAGCGGCGACACCGGCTTGATTTCCCTTTACACCCCCGGCACGACCGCCGTTTCCCCGCCCTTCGCCGGCCTCGTCACGCAGGTCGTGAGCGTCATTCGCCCCTATTCCGTCACGTCTCCGCGCGAATTCACGCTTTTGGCCTCCACCGACGGCGGCGAAACGTTCTTCGCGATTGCCACGAATGCCCCCACCGTCAAGGAAAACTGCACCAACACCATTTCCTTCTCTCCTCCGCTCGACGGCGGCGACTTGGGCGTCATCTTCTGCGCGAGCAACTCCGGTGCCAAGGGCACCATCCACTTCCGCCGTCTTTCCATCGGGGGCTACACCTCCTCCTCGTCCTCCGGCGGCGGCGGGGAAGAACCCGGCGGCGGCGACGACCCCGGCGGGAGCGGCGGGAAATCCGGCCTTGCCGAAACCTACGCCTCCCAGCCCGCCGGCGCGCTTTCCGGCGTCGTCGTCTACTGCTCCGGCGGCCACGGCTTCACCGCCAACGCCAACAACACCGCGTGGATCACCGGCCGCGGCACCACCAACGGCATCGTCGAGGACTTCGGCAACCTCGACCAGCTCAACTACTTCGTCCTCCAGGCCTGGAAGGCCGGCGCCACCGTCGTGCCCTACCGCCCCGTCGGCCACCAGACCAACGAAATCGTCCTCGACAACCTCGACACCGCCATGGTCCCCGGCAAGGGCCAGGTCACCTACGGCGGCACCTGGTACAACTCCTCGCAGAAGAACTACTACTACGGCCCCGGCGGCGTCTCGGTCGGCTACCGCTACGCCTCCGTCTGCGCCACCGGCACCACCGCGTGGGCCTCCTTCCGTCCCGACATCCCCGTCGCGGGCGAGTATCCGGTCTACGCCTGGGCCCGCCACGGCTCCGACCGCGTGAACCAGCTCTACCGCATCCACCACCGCGGCGGCGTCACCGACGTCCGCGTCCACCACGCCCAGGTCGGCAACGGCTGGGTCTGGCTCGGCAACTACTTCTTCGACGAAGGCACCGCCGGTTGCGTCAACATCTCCAACCACGCCCCCGGCGAATCCGCCGACGGCGTCGTCATCGCCGACGCCATCCGCTTCGGCAACGGCATGGGCGACATTTCCCGCGGAAAAGCCGGCGTCTCCGGCTACCCGCGCGAACTCGAAGGGTCGAAATACTGGGTCCAGCGCATGGTCCTCGACTCCGCCGGATTCCCCGAAGGCGTCCACGACAGCTGCGCCAAGGACCAGGATTCCAACGTCTCCGCCCCCAACCGCATGGCCGTCCAGATGTGCCGCACCGGCGACTGGGCGCGCTGGCGCCGCATCTACGTTTCCTTCCACTCCAACGCCTCCACCTCCCACGAAGCCCGCGGCACGTGGGGCCTCGGCGATTCGCGCCTCTCCGGCACTTCCTACTACCAGGCCCAGACCAACCTCGCCCGGCAGATCGCGGACATCACCACCGCCGACATGCGCACCGACAGGGCCTCCGCCGCCCTGCCGACCCCGTGGACGAGTTCCAAGAACGTCTACTGCAGCACCTACGGCGAAATCTACAACGGCGAAATCTACAAGGTGATGGACCCGACCATCGACGAAGTCGGCTTCCACGACGAATCCCGCGATGCCTCCATCCTCCGCACCCCCGTCGCCCGCGAATGGCTCGCCCGCGGCGCCCTCCGCGGCGTCATCGCCCACCTCCACGGCTGGTATTCCAACTCCAAGGTCCCCCTCCTCTACGCCCCCGACCGCCCCGAAGCCGTCGCCGCCTCCAACTCCGCCCCCGGCGCCGTCACCGTCAGCTGGCGCATGCCCGCGCGCGATGCCGCGAGCGGCGGCGAACCCGACGGCTTCACCCTCTACACCTCCTCCGACGGCCTCGCCTTCGGCAACCCCCTCTCCGTCCCCGGCGGCACCGCGGCCTCCTGCGTCGTCACCGGCCTCGCCGCCAACGCCACCGTCTACTTCCGCGTCTGCGCCACCAACGCCGGCGGCGAATCCCTCGATTCCCCCGTCGCCGGCGTCCGCGTCGCCCCGGCAGGCCAAGGCGCCGACGTGCTCGTCGTCGACGGCTTCGACCGCAACGACAACACCCTCGCCCCGCAGGTGCATTTCGCCAACAACGTCAATGGCAACGTCACCCTCGTCCGCCCGCGCATGATCAATTCCTTCGACTACGTCAAGGAACACGGCGCCGCCCTCGCCGCGTGCGGCCGCTCCTTCGACTCCCTCCACCACTCGCGCCTCGACGCCGCCACCCTCGCGCGCTACTCCAAGGTCGTCTGGTGCCTCGGCGAGGAATCCACCGCCGACGAAACCTTCTCCGCCGCCGAGCAGGCGCTAGTGGAAAATTACCTCGCGAACGGCGGGCGGCTCTTCGTCTCCGGCTCCGAAATCGGCTGGGACCTCGGCCACAAGGGTTCCGCCTCCGACAAGGCCTTCCTGACCAACGTCCTCCGCGCCGCCTATTTCCAGGACTCCGGCGGCACCTCCCGCGCCACCGCCTCCACCGGCGGCATCTTCACGAACGTCCCGCAGATCGCCTTCAACTGGACCAACGCCCCGGACGGCATCTACGCGGCCAATTCCCCCGACGTCTTCACCCCCGTCAACGGCTCCGCCTACGCCGCCTCCTACGGCACCGACCCCAACGGAGCGAACGGCGCCGCCATCCAGTACGCCGACGGCACCTGCAAGGTCCTCGTCATGGGCATCCCCTTCGAAACCATCTCCACCGCCGCCCGCCGCGCCGAAGTGATGGCCCGAGCCATGGACTGGTTCGACGGCGCCGAGGAACCCCTGGGGCCGCCCGTTGGCGCCATCCGGGTCGTCATCGACCCCGAAGAAGTGCGCGCCGACGCCCGCTGGACCCTCGACGGCGGCGACACCTGGCTCCCAAGCGGCGAAACCGCCACCAATCTCCCTTCCGGCGACTACGCGCTCGAATTCTCCGCCCTCGACGGCTGGGTCGCCCCCGAAACGGACCCCGTTTCCGTCGCCGCCGGCGAAACCAACGAGATTTCCGTCGCCTACACCGCCGTCCTCCCCCCCGCGCCGCTTTTGGGCTCGCTCAAGGTCGTCATCAACCCCGAGGACGTCCGCGATGAAGCCCGCTGGACCCTCGACGACGGCGGCACGTGGCGCGAAAGCGGCGAAACGGTCGGCGACCTTCCCGCGGGCGGCTACGGCATCGCCTTCAAGCCCCTTGTCGGCTGGTTCACCCCCGAAGCGGAAACCGCCGCGGTCGAACCCGACGCCCTCGCGGAAATCGCCGCCACCTACACCGCCGCCCCGCAGCCCGTCCTCGAATCCGCCGCCCTCGTCGTCGAAGGCGGCACCGCGACCCTCGCCGTCGACGCCCTCGACGTCCCCAACGCCACGACCTACATCATCGAAACCACCGAAGACCTCGCCGACACCAACGGCTGGCGCGAAATCGCCACGTTCACCGGCACCCCCGTCACCTTCGAACTCACCAACGCCCCCTCCCGCCTCTTCTACCGCCTCCGCGCCGAATAGGGCGGAGTGCGGAAACATGCGGCCGCCAGGCCGGGGGGTGCGGCATCCCTGTCGCGCCTGACAGGATGCCCCCCCGCCATTTCAATCCTCCCCCGGTTCCTCCAGCACGACCTGCGCGCGGAAGAACCGCCACCCGGCCGCGTCGAGGTCTTCCACTTCCGTCACGTCCGTCCATTCCCCTTCCGGCTCTTCGTCCGTCGCTTCCAGTTGCTTCCGCGCCTCCAGGACGAACCGCCGCCCTTCCGCTTCCGCCGGGTCGTGCGAAACCGACAGTTTTCCATCCCCGAACGAAAGCGCCACCGTGAAGTCGCGCGCCGCCGTCGGGTCCAGGCCCGCCACATAGCATTCCCACACTGGCCGACCGTTTTTGGCCGGACCGTTCGCCGCTTCCTCGTAGCCCTCCGCCGTGCCGTCCCCCAGCCCGTATCCCGCCAGCCATTCGAACGGCACGGCAACGGGCGTCGTTTCGGTTTCCCGCCCGACCACCGCCAGCACCAGGTGCCGCCAGGCCGTCGCACCCGTCGCGTCTTTCACCACGGCCGTGAACGGATGCTTCCCCGCCGCGTCCGGCGTCCCCCGCAACACCCCCGCCGCCGTCAGCTCGAACCCCGCCGGGAGCGGCGAATCCGGCACGAACGCGATTTCCCCCGCGTTCGCCATGCTCCCCGTCCCGCTCTTCGCCGAAAACACCGCCGTCGTCCCGTCGCCCGCGCTGAGGCCGATGACCCCGCCCCCTTCGTTCCCCTCCCCGTACGCCAGCGAAATCGTCCCGTCCGACCGCAGCGTCGCCGAGACGTTCGCCGCCCCGCCGGACCCGTAGTGCGCCGCCTTCCAGCACACCGTCACCTCGTCCCGCCCGGACAGCACGTAGATGTCGCCCCGGCCCGTCGTCAGATCCGTCCACATCGCCGCGACGATGGGCGCGGCGAGGAACGTCTTTTCGAGGAAGGCGGCATCCGCGAACCGCTCGCGCCCGAACGAAATCGCGCCGTTGCTGTTGATTTTCGCGTTCGTGTAGGTGTTCCCGAAGAACGGGAACGCGAACGGCAGCGCCAAATCCCAGCACTCGTCGTCGCCCTGCCATCCCTGGGCGTTCCCCTTCTGCACGTACGTCCCGGCTCCGGGCGACTCCCCGTAGACGCTCGCCGCGCACCACGAACGGGGCGTCTTCCCGCCCGTCGCCACCAGCACCGCCTCGTACGCTTCGCCCGGCGTCCCCGCGGGCAGTTCCTCCGTCTCGATGGCCAGCGGATCCACCTGCCGGTAGACCACCTCGCACCCCTTCGGCACCCCCGCATGGTCCAGCTTGTCCGTCCCGTACCACCACCCCGGCACCTCCAGCCGCACCAGCCCGCTGCACCCGGAAAACGCGTTCGTCCCCACCTCCAGCGTCCGGTCCGGCAGGCTCAGCTCCGCCAGCCCCGCGCACCCGGAAAACGCCTCGATTCCGATGCCGAGGCCCTTTTCCCCGCCGTCCAGCGAAACCGCCGCCAGCCCCCCGCACCCAGCGAACGCCCGCGCCCCGATGTTCGTCACCCCGCCCGGAACCGCCACCGACCCCAGCGCGGCGCACGCCTCGAACGCCCCGTCCCCGATGAACGCCAGCTCCGCCGGAAGCGCCACGCCGTCCAGCGCGACGCAATAGGCGAACGCCCCCGCCTCGATGCGCTTCAACCCGTCCGGCAGCGACACCGCCGCCAGCGACCGGCATTCGTAGAACGTTTCCGCCCCGAGGTTCGCCAGCCCCGCCGGAAGTTCCGCTTCCGCCAGCGCGCCACATGCCTTGAACGCCTTCGGGCCGAGATGCACCAGTTGCGCCGGGAGCGCCACCGCCGCCAGCCCCGTGCACCCCTCGAACGCCGACTCCCCGATGCGGGCCAGCCCGTCCGGCAGCGACACCGCCGTCAGCTTCCCGCAACCGTAGAACGCTCCCGCCCCGAGCTGCACCAGCCCGCCGCCCAACGACGCCTCTTCCAGCCCCGAGCACTCGAAAAACACCGATTTCCCGATGTTCGTCACGCTGTCCGGCACCGACACCGCCTTCACCCCGACCGCCCCCGCGAACACGTTGTTGCCGATGGCCCGCACCGCGTATCCCCCCAGCCGGTCCGGCACCTCCACCCGTTCCGGCAGCGCCGACGCCCCTTCCGCCGGGTCCGCCCCCGTCACCGTCGCCCGCGCCCCCGAAACCGAATACGTCCACGCCACCCCGCCCGCCTCGGCCATGCCCGCCGCCGCCCGCGGCGCCGGGAAAACCACCGCGGCCAAAACGACCCCCGCCGCCACCGCCCGCCATTTCGCGATTCTCATGCTTGTCTCCGATTCCTTTTCCCGCATCCTGCCCGATTCCCTCCTCCCCCCTCAAGCCGAAAACTCCGCCGCCCCGCCCAGCGGCATCCGCCTCACGGGCAGATGACCCGCACGGCCCGCGGGAGGTTGCGGATTTCATGCACCCGGGCGACCGGCGCCTTCTCGCCGTCCAGCGTCCACGGGATGGCGGGGTCCGATTCGAACACGAAGCGCGCCGCGCGGATGAAGGTGACGAACGGCGAATCCTCGTATTTCCGCGCGCGCACGTCCGCCAGCAGCCGGGCCAGCGTCCCCAGATCCGCCGGGAAGGGGATCAGGATCGACTCGAACAACCCGTCGCTCACGTGCACCTGGTGCTCGTGCAGCTTCAGCACCCCGCCGCCCAGGATGGTGGAATTGCACACGGTCCCGAACAGGTAGTCGTCCTCCCACGTCCGCCCGCCGGCCGACACCTTCATGTGCAGCGGCCGCACGTCCGCCAGCGACCGGATGCCCTCCAGGACGTAGGCCGCATGCCCCAGAATGTTCTTCGCGCCCTGCGGCGTGGAATGCGAAACCGCCGCGAAAAGCCCGAAAGACGCCGTGTAGGCGAAGCACCGGTCCGGCGCGAAAATCCCCACGTCCAGCTCCCGCGGCGAACCGGAAACGACGTCCCGGCAGGCCTGGAGCATGTCCGTGCTCAACCCGAAACCCGTCGCGAAGTCGTTGGTGCTGCCCGCGGGGATGTAGCCGATGGGCGTGGCGTGCCCGCCCGCCAGCATCCCGGAAATGACCTCGTTGAGCGTCCCGTCGCCCCCGCACGCCGCGACGATGTCCGTTTCCCCGCCGAACTCGCGCGCGATGGATGCCGCCTCCCCGCGCCGCCGGGTCAGGCATACGCTCGGAAGGAAGCCGGCCTCGTTGAAAATCCCGAGGAAATCCGGGATGAGACGGCGCGCCTGCCGGGTGCCGGAGGCGGGATTCACGATCAGGAGGAGTCTGCGCACGGGAAACTTCTGCCGCCGGAAACGGGCTTGCTCCCGGCTGTCCGTCCATCATGCCCCATCCCCTCCCCCGCCGCAAGCCCCCCTTCGGGCGTCCCCCCCGCGGGTTTTGCGGCGAGGAACCGTTTCCCCCCGTCCCGGACGCCCCGACGCCGGGCCGCCTCCCCGTCAATCCAACGTGTAAACCACGCTGTAGGCCAGGACGGTTTCGCCGCCGGCGGGGATTTCCAGATTCCATTCCGCGCGGTCGGACGCCGTCTTTTCGTGCGGTGCGCTTTCCTCGTTGATTTCCCAGTTCGCCCAGCGCCAGAGGTGCTCCACCACCCGCACCGCCACGGCGGCGTCCTTGTGGTTGCGCACCTTGATTTCGAAGCGCTCGGCCGCCCGGCGTGCCGCAAGGTTGATTTCGAAACCGGTCTGCGTCCGCTCCGCCGCGAGGTCGAACGCGTAGCCGCCGTCCAGCCGCACCGTCTCGTCCTTCGGCGTGTGGTCGATGGCGCTTTCGCCGGTGAATTCGCTCCGGCCGTCCTTCGCGTCCCGACGGTAGAGCCGCATCTTGCCCTTGGGCAGCGGCACCCCGATCCCGTTCGTCTCGCTGTTGCGGATTTCGATGCGGACCGCCACCTTCTTTTCGTCGTTGAGGCCCGCCGCGCGGTCGGAATTTCCATGCCTCCCCCGCCAGTCCCGCAATGGCTCGTAGACGTACTTGCGTTCGCCCTTCACCCCCTCCGCGCGCAGGAATTCGATTTGTTTGAGCTCCCCGCTCTTGAGCGTCGAGCGCCGCGGCATCGTGTAGAGGTGGAACTCGTCGAAAGCGCGCTCTTCCGGCATCGCTTTCTGGCGCATGACGCTGTCTGACGCCTCGGCGTAGGCCATCATCGGCTCGCGCCGCAAAGCCGGCATCACCTTGTTGACGTCGCCCGCGATAAGCTTGATGTCCGCATCCGGGTAATCCTTGCCGGAATCGTTGCGGATGCCCACCCACCCGGAGAACGAAAACTCGTCGCCGCCGTCTTCGGGGGCAATGAGATTGTAGGTCGCCTCCCACGTCATCCCGCCGGTGAGATACGCCACTTCCACCGGCACCTTCCCCGCCTTGTCCGACCAAAGCCGCCATTCCAGCGACGGCTTGAGGAACGCCGTCGCGTCCACCCCGTCGAAAAGCGGCTGGCCCGGAAGGCCGAAGCGCACGCCGTCTGCCATTTTGACGATGGGGCCGCCGCTGCCGTGCACGAGCTGCTCCCTGCCGTTTCGGTAAACCATCCGCGTTCCGGTGAAGCCGTCCGGCGACCAGCCGCTGCGGATGACCGTACCGGGCTCTTCGTGCACGCTGCCGTCCTTCTCCGTCACGCGGAAGCGGACTTCCTTGCCCTCCATCTCGCGGAGCATGAGATCCTGCGTGAGCGGCTCGTTGACGTAGCGCTGTTCCAGGATTTCCACGCCGAAGGCCTCGCCGCCCGTCTCGCGCAGGATGACGGAATCCGGCTCCAGCTGGCCGGACATGTCGGTCAGGCGCATCGCGTTTTCGCCCTGCTGCAAGTCGAGTTCCCGCGCTTCGCGCACGCACGCGAAATTCCCGTTGTACACCGTGACGGCCACGTCGCCGCCGTGCGCCGCCGCCGCCGTCGCCAGAACCGCCAACCAGATTGCCCGTCGCATCATGTTTCGCTCCTCGTCTTTTCCGGCACCCACCGCGGATGCCGCCCCCATCCTGCCCGCCCCCCCGCCCCGGTGCAAGCCCCGATTCCCCCGTCCCCCCCCGCGTTTTTTTGGCCGCCGGACCGTTTTGCCAATGTTTGGCGAATTTCGCCCTTTTTTGCCAAACGTTGGCAAATCCCAAAACCGGCCCGCCGCAAAATTTGCAATTTTCTCTCGTTTTCTTTGTATTTCTTTGCGCCCTTTGTGGCTTTCCAACCCTTTTCCAATGTCCGCCGGAGGCGGTTTTCAATGGTTTGCCATGTTTCCTTTCTCCGCGTGGGTTTCCGCCGATTCATGCCGCAAATCGAAAGTTGCACTTTCAAATTGCGGCATTCTTGCGCGTCCGGCACCGCGGAGCGGTCGGGGCGCCGCGGTGCCGGGGCGTTGCGTCAGGCTTGCGGAGGATTCTTGGATTGCAGCGCGGCGGTCGCCTTCGCTTCGTAGTACTTCTGCTTCAGGACCTTGGCGTAATCCTTCGCGACGACGCGCTTGCCGAGCGGCGCGAACGAAGCCGCCGCAAGGTTGAAGTGGGCGATGCCCCACGGGATGCCGACCAGCGTGCAGCAGAACGCGATGCCGAGGAACGCTTCGGCCAGGGCCAGGCAGATGCCCGGCAGGACGATCCAGAAAAACTGGACCACCCCCGTCCCGGGGATGCGCTTCTCCCCCATCCACTCGGCGGGGACCAGCTCCTTGCCGAAGGGGAAATACGCGAACCGCCCGATCCGGAAACAGGCGATGCCGACGGGTATCCCCACCACCGTGCAGCACATCACGAGCCCCATCAACATCCACAACGTCCCGCCGGCGAACCCGCCGAAAACGAACCAAAACAAATTACCGATGAATGCCATGGGGCAACCTCTTTTTCCTTCCCGCGGGGTTTTCGCGTGCGCCCCCCGGCGGCGCGCGGGAACCGCCGCCGGGAAACGGGGAGCGGAACGCAAGCGCCGCGCGGCGCTTCCGCCCGCCCTCCATTCCCTTCCTTCGCGGGATTTCCGGTTTTCTTACGGCGGGGAAGAAAAATTGTCCCGGGCCTTGCGGGATTGGTTCTTCCGCTGGCGCAACTGGCCCGCTTTTCCGCCAGCGCAAATGGCAAAAAAGACGCAAAAATGCCATTTGCGCTGGCAGTTTTCCTTTGGGAACGGACTTCCTTCTCCTCCAGCGCGATGAATCATGCCGCGGGTGACCTTTGCGTGTTCAAAGGGCGAAATCGGAGTGGGAGCCGGTGTCGGCGAGAACGAGCACGAGGATGTCGTTGCGGATGGTGTAGAACAGAACCCAATCGGGTTCGACGTGGCAATCGCGGAGACCGGCCAGGTCGCCCGCGAGCGCGTGGTCGCGGCAACGGGGAGGCAGGGGGCGTCCTTCGGCGAGGATGCGGACGACGGCTTCGAGCTTGGCGGGGTCCTTGCCGCGGCGGATCATCCGCGCGAAGCTTTTCTTGAAGCGGGAAGTGGTGCGGACTGCGTATTTCACGGGCGGAGAAACTCGGAAAGCTTGCCGGGGTCGGTGCAACTGGCCGCGTCGGGATCGGCTGCGACGGCATTGGCCTCGCGGAGGGCGGCGGCGAGGCGGTCGCGGGTGGAAGGACTGGAGAGCGTGAAGGGGATTTCGCCCGTGGCGAGGCACTTCTTGAAAAAGCAGGTGATGGCGGTAGTGAGATTCATGCCGATATCATCGAAAAACTCTTCGGCATCGGCCTTGAGTGTTTCGTCCATGCGGATGGTGAGCGATGTTGTCATTGCAAGATTCCTTAATATGCAAATATTTGCTGTGCAATATATTCAAAGATACGTGCATTGTCAATGCGACAAACAGAAGATGGAAACAGGGATTTTCGACAGGATTGCGGTTTTGCCTGCTCTTTGCCCGCCATCCGAATCTCCGCATGCCGCGGAAGTTTCCGGTCTTGCGGAGGGCAAGGCGGAAAAAACTTCCAAGGCGCTTTCCCCCTCCGTAAGATTTTTCCCCGGGTCTCCGAAGAAACGGAAGGAACGGACCATGAACGACGACCTTTTTCCACCGGACGGGAAGCCTCCCGACACTTCCACGGCACTGTTGCGGGAACTCGCGACGGGCGCGGATGCCGCCCGCTGGACGCAGTTCGTCGAGCTGTACGGGCCGGTCCTCCGTTGCTGGCTGAAAGGCCTGAAGGCGCGCGACCTGCCCTGGCTGGAACCGGCCATGTTCGACGACATCGTCCAGGAGACCTTCGTCTCCCTCGTCAAGGTCTTCCCCAACGGCGGCTACCGGCGGGACCGCGCGCGCTTCCGGACCTTCCTGCACGCCATCCTGCGCAAGCGCGCGGTCGATTTCCTCCGCAAATCCGGCAACCACGCGCTCCGGTTCCTCCCCGGCGACCGGCTGCAAGACGTCCTCGACGCCGCCCCGGACGCGTTCCCCCTTTCCCCCGGCGGCGGCGACGACGGCCCGGAGCGCCGGGAACTCCGCTCGCGCCTCTGCTCGCTCATGGTCGAACGGGTCTTCCGGGAATCCAACTTCTCCGGGCAGTCGCGGGCCGTGTTCTTCCGCCTGGCGGCAGGCGAATCCCCCGACGCCCTCGCCCGCGAATACGGGCTGGAAAAGAACGCCATCTACCAAATGAAGCACCGCGTCATGAAAGCCCTCGCCGCCAAGGCGCAGGCGCTTTCGCGCGGGGCGGTCGACCTGCTCGACATCGTCTTCGCCCTCGAAGGGGAGCAAGGAGGTTCTTCCCGTGACTGACCGGAATCCCTGGATGCCCGACGCGGAAACCGCGCTTTCCCCCCTGCCGGACGCGACGCAGCTGGGCAATGTCCTCACCGTGGGCGCGCGCCTCGTTTCCGGCGGCCTCCTCCCCGCGGAAGTCGTCGAAGAGCGCCCCGGCGCCTACGCGCTCTGCCTCGTCTCCCGCGAAGGCGCCGCCGTGCGCGTCCTCCACGCCGGGGAGACCCTCGAAGTCGGCCGCGCGCCCGCCGGGGACCGGGCGAACTGGCGGATTGCCGACCCGTGGATGTCCGCCCGCCACTTCGCCGTCTCCGTCTCCGCCGGCGGATGCCCCGGCTTGCAGGCCATCGCCGCGAAAAACGGCCTTTTCGTCAACGACCGCACCGCCGGGGACGGCACCGTCCTCCGCCGCGGCGACGTCATCCGCGCGGGGACGTCCTCCTTCCTGCTCCTGTGAAGCGCCCGGACGAAACCTTGACCCTGCCGCACCCCGCGCCGGTCCGCCGCCTTGCGCCCGGCATGGTCGCCAGCGGGAAATGGCGCCTCGTCGAACCCATCGGCGCGGGCGGCATGGGGGCGGTCTGGCTTGCGGTGGACACGGGCCCCCTCGGCCGCCGCGGCGCCGTCAAGTTCCTGGCCGACGCCGGTCCCGCCGCCCGCAAGCGCTTCCTCGACGAGGCGCAAATCATGGGCTCCCTGCACCACCCGAACATCGTTTCCGTCATCGACTTCGGCATCGACAAGCCTACGGGTCTCGCGTGGTACGCGATGGACGAGTTCCTGCCCACGCCCGCCGAAACCGCGCGCCTCTGCCGCGAAGTCCTCCGCTGCCCGCCGCCCGCGCCGCGCCCCGGCCCCGCGCCGCTCTCCCTCGCCCGCCTCCTCGAGGGCGGCAAAACCCTCCCGGAAGGGACCGTCCTTTCCCTCGCCCGCGGGTTGCTCTCCGCCATCGAAGCGGCTCATTCCCTCTCCCCGCCGGTCGTGCACCGGGACATCAAGCCCTCCAACATCCTCTTCGCGCCGGACGGACGCGCCCTGCTCGCGGATTTCGGCATCGCGAAGCGCCTTGCGGATGGCGGCTCCACCCGCACCCTCCCCGGCGCCACGCCGGGCACCCCGGCCTGGGCGGCGCCCGAACAGCTCTCGGGCGGCCCCGCATCCGCCGCCACCGACTTCTACTCGTTCGGCGCCGTCCTCTTCCGCGCCCTCACCGGAGGAATGCCCGGCCCCACCGCCGCGCTTCCCGTGGACATCGCGCCCGGCGTCTCCCGCGTTTGGCGGAAAGTGTTTCCCCGGCTCCTCGCCGCCGACCCGGAAAAGCGCCTCTCCAAAAGCGCCGGCTTGCGGAAATATCTCGACCAAATCGCCCGCGACATCGCCGCGCGGCGGAGAATCCGCCCACTCGTCCGTTATCTCCTCCCCGCCGCCGCACTTGCCCTCCTCCTCGCCGCCGCCTTTTTCGCCCACCGCTGTTCCATCCCAACGGAACCGCCGGTTTCCGCCGGCGACGGAGCGGCCGATTACGCGGAACTCTCCGCCAAAACATGGGTCCGCCGCTACGCGGAAGCCCTCCAAACGCTCCTCGACCGCGCCGTCGCCCCCGTCCCGGACGGCGAAAACCGCATCCGCGTCGGGACGGGGCAGGTGTTCCTCTCCGGCGACCTTGCGCGGGGCGAAAATGCCCCCGCCGTCCTTCTGGACGGCGGAACGTTCCTCGTCTCCCCGTCCCGCGCCGAATTGCGCGGAATTGCCGCGGAATGCGCGCAATACCGCGAAACAGCCCCCGATTGGGCCCCGTTGCCCGATTTCCTTCCCGCCATTTCCCGCGACACCGTTTCCGTCCCCATCCTCGTCGGCAACGAAGGCGGGGAGCTGGACGCGCTGGACACCGCGCTCGGCATCGACTTTCCCGAATCGCTCCCCAAAGCCCCCCGTCCCGACGGCTGGCGCGACCTGACGAAGTACGACCTCCTGTTCACGGGTCCCGTCCGCCCCGCCGACGGACTCGAAACAGCGGCCCTCCGCATCGCCGTCGGCGCGCCCGGCATCACCTTCTCCGCCTGCGATTCCCGCGTCCGCCTGCAACGCCTTTCCGCCTCCGGCGTCCCCCGCTGACATCCGGCGCGAATTTGCCAAGTCTTGGCAAAAATGGCGCGTTTTTGCCGAAACTCGTCCACGCGGGAGATTCCATCAGTCGGCCGTCCAATGGTAGAAGAATGCGTTCATGGAAATGACATACCATGTCCCGAACCCCCACCAAATTGCCACGGATGCCGCGCCCAACACCGTCCATATCCATCCCCGCCGCCCAACAAATTGCGCTACGAAGACCACCGGGAGCAAACCCAATCCGGCAACCCACAAGAACGGTGCGACCCCGGGCCTGTAAACAAGGCGTTGGCATTGGCAACAAAAGATGATGGCGGGCCACAACGGAGCCCAGAGCAAACTCGGCAAATCCTTCCAACCCCATTCCCCGTACACTTCCCGGTAGTAATACCAGAGCCCGAACACCACCCACACCGCGACAACCACCGCGGCGTCGAGCGCCAGTTTCTTCTTCCAGCCCATCGCCGGGCGATCGACTTGGGGTTCCGTCATGGTCCCTCTCTTTCCCGCGTTGCGTTCATGGTTGCATCATCCCCGCTTCCCGCCTTCCCCGCAAGTTCCGATTCCCCCGATTTCGCTTGACCCGTCCCAAGGGATTGTGCGGGGATGGCGGCGGAACCCGCTCCACCGGAAGAACCCCATGCATTGCACCCACTCGCGAAAGAAAACGGCAGGCCCCGCCCCCGCGGGTCCGTGGAGCGGCATCGCCTGGGCGGTGGCATTGGTGCTGTTCCTGTTGCCCGGGGCGGCGGGATGCCGGGACGGGAAAAAACGGGCGGCAGAGGCGGAAGCAACGGGCGATGGCGGGGCGGAGGCGTGGTTGGTGGCGCGGATGGCCGTCCGGGCGGGTTGTCTTGCCGTGGCGACGGGGTGGAAGGTGGCGAAAAACCTGCCGGGGTTGTTGCGGGGGCGGGAAAGCCACGTCGGGGAGTACGGTCCGGCCTTCAACGGGGAGCGGCGGAAGCGCGGGATTCCGGAGATTCCGGCGGATTGGGTTTTGACGGAGGACGGAGGGCAGTGTTTCACGTACGGGAAACCGCCGGCGGAGGACGGGTTGCGCGCGGAAATCACCGTGTGCTGCAACCGGAAGACGGGGGCGGTTTCCAGCGAGGAACACCGCTACTTCAGCGGAAGGACCTACCTTGTCGAGGGGGAGGGAGAGGAATGGCCGGAGCTGGTTTTGTTCCGCTACGATTACGAAGAGCCGGAAAAGCCCTGGCTGTTTTTCCATTTCCACGACACGAATTGCGCGGAGTGCCGGGAAACGGGACGGGATTTGGGGCCGGAGGGGTTTGACGCGTTGCTGGAGGAATGGGGATTCGAGCGCGCGTTCGCGGCGGACGACCCCGCCTGAAGCCGCGGCGGGGCGGGCCGCTTCGCCAACCCCGCGGATTGCTCCGCCGCGATCCCGCGGGATTCCGCCGCCTGCCCCATCTTGCCAAGCCCGCGGCGCGCGCGTATCCTGCGGGCAGTTCTTTGATTCGGAAGTCGCGGTTCCGGACGCCAGTCGCCGGTGCGGACCCTTCGGGGCCGCGCGCCGGAGGAAAGTCCGGACACCACAGGGCAGGACGTCCGCGCCGGGAGGTGCGGAACCCCGTCGGCAAACGCCGGGGAAGGAAAGCGCCACAGAAACCAAACCGCCGGAGCGCAAGCCCCGGCAAGGGTGAAACGGCGGTGCAAGAGACCACCGTGCGGCCGCCGAGAGGCGCCGCGCAAGGCAAGCCCCGTCCGGTGCAAGGCCAAATAGGGAGCCGCAGGAGCGGCCCGTTCCGCGGCGCCCCCGCGCCACGGCTCCGGGTTGGCCGCAGAGTCAAATGACTGGGCCCGCAAGGGCGACAGAATCCGGCTTATTCGCCCGGAACCGCGACTTCCTTCCCCCCGGAATCCGGTGCGCACCGCGCCGGAAACGGCCTGTTTTCCCTTTGTTTTCCTTGATTTTGTGGCCACCGGGGACCGGAAAGCGCGTCGGCGGGCGTTCCGCCGGGAAACCGGGCGCGGGCAGGCCGGATTTCCGCGTCCGCCGCGCAAAAAGACATTGCGCCCGCCCCCCCTTTCCGCTTTGATGCGCCCGTCACCCCAGCTTCCCCCGGAAACCATGTCCTTCCTCGAACGAAAAGCCCTCCGCCCCGCGTCCGCCCTCTTCAAGCGCCTCGCCCTCGCCCTCCTCCTTTTCCCCGCGGCGCTTTCCCCCGGCGCGGAAACGCCCCCGCCCGCCGAAGCCCCCGCCGCCGAAGAAGCGTCCCTCGTCCAGTTCAACTTCGAACAGGCCGAAATCCGTCTCGTCACCGAACTGGTCTCCAAGCTCACCGGCCGCCGTTTCATCATCCCCGAAACCATCTCCGGCAAGGTCTCCATCCTCACCCAGGATCCCATCCCCCTCGACGAAGTCTATCCCGTCTACCTCAGCATGCTCGAAGCAAGCGGCTACACCGCCACCTCCACCGGGGACGGCCTGCTCCGGATTTCCCCCCTCGTCGGCGCGCCGGCCCTCTCCTCCGGCGTGACCAAGGTCATCCCCCTGCAGCACGTCAGCGCCGTGGACGTCAAGAAGGCCGTCGAACCCCTCGTCCGCGGCGGCAAGGAAGGCGCCCTCGAGGTGTTTGCCCCGGGCAACCACCTCATCGTCACCGACACCGAGGCCAACATCGCCCGCGTGGAAGCGCTCGTCGCCGAACTCGACCGCCCCGGGACCGCCAGCACCATCGAGGTCGTCCCCCTCGAACACGCCGACGCCGAAGACCTCGCCGCGCGCCTCCGGACCATCCTCTCCGGCACCCTCTCCGCCGGCGACCGCGTCCACCAGCACATGCAGCAGGTGACCGGCGGCGCCGGTTCGCTCCCGGAAGGCGTCGCCATCGTCGCCGCCCCCCAGGCCAACCGCATCGTCCTCTCCGGCGACCCCCGCCAGATCGAACGCCTCCGCGGCGTCATCGCCCGCATGGATGTCGAAAACCCCAACGGATTCGGCCGCCTCAACGCCATTTTCCTCCAGTACCTCTCCGCGGAAGAGGCCGCCAAGAGCCTCAACGCCCTCCTCGGCCGCACCGCCGAAAAGGAAACCGGCCGCCGCCCCATCGGCATCGAGCCGAGCATCGGCAACAACGCCCTCCTCGTCGACGCCTCGCCGCAGGATTTCGAATACGTCCGCCGCCTCGTCGAACGCCTCGACGAAGTCCCCCAGCAGGTCCTCGTCGAAGTCCTCATCGCCGAAGCCGACATCGGCGACACCCTCGACCTTGGCGTCGAATGGATGGGCATCGACCAGCCCTCCGGCGGCGGCTCCGGCTCCTTCGCCCGCACCCGCTACGGCGCCTCCGATTCGCCCCTCGCCGTCGTCACCAACTTCAGCACCCCGCCCGGCCTCGCCCTCGGCTTCCTCGACGGCACCGTCACCATCGGCGGCATCGAATACCCCCAGCTCCCCTTCTACCTCCGCGCCGCCGCCACCGATTCCCGCCTCAAAATCCTCTCCGACATCCCCCTCTGGGCGCAGAACAACCTCGAAGCCTCCGTCTCCGTCGTCGAAAACATCCCCATCCTCACCTCCTCCGTCGAAGGAAGCGGCTCCGACCGCGACTACATCCAGAACATCGAACGCCTCGACGTCGGCATCAAGCTCAAGCTCACCCCCCACGTCAACCCCCGCAACGAAATCCAGCTCGACCTCAACCCCAGCATCGAATCCATCGTCGAGAAGAACGCCGACGACGCCTCCAACTACACCCCCACCATCTCCAAGAGCGAAGTCAACACCACCGTCACCATCCCCGACCGCTCCACCGTCGTCATTTCCGGCCTCATCCGCGAACACACCACCAAGATCGTCACCAAGGTCCCCTGGCTCGGCGACATCCCCCTACTCGGCTGGCTCTTCCGCTCCACCGCCGACTCCACCAGCCGCAAGAACCTCCTCATCTTCGTCACCCCCCGCATCGTCACCGACCCCGCCATGGCCCTCGCCGAAGGCGAACGCCTCCAGCGCAACACCGGCCTCGCCGGCGCCCTCGACGCCTTCGAAGTCCCGCCGCCTCCCGCGGATGCCGCCCCCGCCCCTTCCGGCAAGGCCGGGAAATCCCGCAAATCCGCCGCTGCCGCCGTCCCGTGACCCGGCCCCAATCGCCGCTTGAAATCCGGCCCACCTGTGCCACAATGGGGAACTGGCGAGGCACCCCATGACGCAACCAGACGGCACCCCAACCACATCCCCCACCCCACCGGCGCGGACCGCCCGCCGCAGGGCCATGGCCGCCGTGCTGGCCGCCATCCTCTTCGCCGGGTTCGCCCTCGGCGCGTGGTGGAGCTGGCGCCACGCCCCCGCCTCCGCGGCCCCCGCCGCCACCGAAGAAGAAGAGACCCTTCCGACCGCCCCGCCGCCCGCCGATTTCGACGTCGAAGCCCTCGGCCGCGTCCGCCGCGACGCCGGCTGGGCCCTCGAACGCATCCGCCGCCTCGACGGCGGACAGGGACTCAAGGACCGCATCGACGACGCCGGCCGCCTCTGGTGGCGCGGCGAGCGCTTCTACTTCGCCGATCCCCCCGCCTACCCCGAAGCCCTCGCCGCCTACCGCGACGTCACCAACGCCTGCAACGCCGTCTTCGCCCTCAACAACCGCCGCAAGGCCGCCGCCGCCACCCGCGACCGCGCCACCGCCGCCCAGGGCCCCGCCCGCGACCTCCGCGCCGTCGTCGACGCCACCGCCCTCTGGAACCGCGCCGAACGCTCCTACCGCCGCGGCGGCCTCCACTTCGAACGCGGCCGCTTCGACGAAGCCTTCGCCGAGTGGATTTCCTCCGCCCAGGACTACGTCGACGCCGCCAAGGAAGCCCGCAACGTCCAGGAAGAACGCCGCCGCCTCGAGCGCGAACGCCTCGAACGCGAACGCCTCGAAGCCATCGCCGCCTGCATCCGCCGCGCCGAACGCGCCGGCGACCACAAACGCTGGAAGGACATGCGCGCCGCCGCCCAGGAAGCCCTCGCCCTCGACCCCTCCAGCCAGAAGGCCGCCGACCTCCTCATCGAAGCCGAACGCCACCTCCTCCCCACCGTCACCCTCACCGCCACCGCCCGCGGCAAGCAGGTCGAAGCCGCCGTCTCCGGCGCCGATTTCTCCGGCACCACCCCAAAGACCTTCTCCCTCGAAAAAGGCGAATCCTACTCCGCCTCCCTCCTCTACCAGTCCGGCAACTACTACTACGCCGGCTCCGTCACCTTCACCGTCACCCCCGACTGGGAAGGCGAACGCTTCATCGACGTCCCCCTCGAACGCCTCAACGACTGGCTCGTCACCCTCTCCGACGGCGTCCGCCTCAAGATGAAGTGGATTCCATCCGGCTCCTTCGACATGGGCGCCAACCACCCCGAAAACAACGACGAACGCCCCGTCCACCGCGTCACCATCTCCAAGGGCTTCTGGATCGGCGAAAGCGAAGTCACCCAGGCCCAGTGGGAAGCCCTCATGGGCGACGCCATCCCCCCCGCCCGCCCCGACCCCCGGTTCCCCATGGAAAACATCACCTGGGAAGACGCCGCCGCCTTCTGCGACGCCCTCAACAAGCGCGACCAGCACCACCTCCCCAAGAACTACCGCTACGCCCTCCCCACCGAAGCCCAGTGGGAATACGCCTGCCGCGCCGGCACCACCGGCGACTACTCCTTCGGCGACGACCCCGCCGAGCTCCACCTCCACGCCAACTACTGCGACCTCAGCAACACCGGCGAACACCCCTGGAAGGACCTCGACCACGACGACGGCTTCGACGCCACCGCCCCCGTCAAATCCCTCGCCCCCAACCCCTGGGGCCTCTACGACATGCACGGCAACGTCTGGGAATGGTGCAACGACTGGTCCGGCCCCTACCCCGACGGCGCCGTCACCGACCCCCTCGGCTCCCCCGTCGGCACCCTCCGCATCTACCGCGGCGGCGCCTACAACCGCGACGCCGATTTCTGCCGCTCCGCCAAACGCTTCAGCAACGACCCCACCACCGCCCACGACAACATCGGCTTCCGCCTCGTCCTCGCCCCCGAACGATGACCCCCTCCCCCCAGCCTTTTTTGCCCGGGGAACCGGTTTGCCAAACATTGGCAAAATCCCGCGTTTTTTGCCGAACCTTGGCAAAACCGGAAAACCGCCCCACGCAAAATTTGCCAAGGCTTGGCAAAAAATCCACGTTTTTGCCAAACATTGGCAAAATGGCTTTTCCCGCCCTCCGCGTTCCGCTTTCCGTCGTTCTCTTCGGCCTCCTCCTCGCCGCCCTTCTCCTCCCCGCGGCCGCCCCCGCCCAGGGCTGGCGTAACAACCGCCGCGGCAACGCCGGCCCCGCCGCCGCGCCCGACACCCCGTCCGCCCCCGCCACCCCCACCTCCACCGCCCCCACCCGCCCGGCCTCCGGCCGCGACCCCGCCACCCTCTACCACGAAGGCCTCGCCGCCTTCCAGAACGGCGACTACGCCAAATGCAACGCCGACCTCTCCGAATTCCTCTCCGTCTTCGGCAGCGAACCCGAATACGCCGACCTCCTCGAACGCATCCTTTTCGCCAAGGCCTGCGCCACCTACAACCTCCCCGACTACGAAACCGCCGCCGCCGACTTCACCGCCTACCTCGCCAAGTTCCCCGAATCCGAATTCGCCCCCGAATGCGCCTACCGCATCGCCACCGCCCTCCTCCAGCTCGACCGCCACGACGACGCCATCGAAGCCTTCCGGCGCGTCTGCAACGATTACCCCTCCTCCCCCTACGTCGAGGACTCCGCCTACTCCATCGCCTTCTGCGAACTCCTCCGGAACCGCAACGCCGCCGCCGCCGAAGCCTTCGCCGCCTTCATGGACCGCTACCCCGAATCCCCCCTCTGGGCCCAGGCCGGCGCCTTCGCCGCCCGCGCCACCTTCGACGACGGCCGCCCCGCCGACGCCATCCGCCTCCTCTCCCGCATCGAAGACCGCCCCATGTCCTGGTCCGTCGTCACCTACTGCAACTTCCTCGCCTTCGAAATCGGCGACGCCCTCTTCGACGACACCGAATACGCCCTCGCCCTCAAGGCCTACCGCCGCATCAAGACCCGCGCCGCCCTCCTCCGCCACCAGCGCGCCTACGCCGATTCCCTCACCGCCGAACTCGATTCCCTCCGCGCCTCCCCCGCCTACCGCAAGGACCCCCGCGCCGCCTTCCGCCGCGAACGCCGCCTCGCCTCCGACCTCCAGCAGGCCCGCGAACTCGCCGACCGCCTCGCCAAGCTCCCCGACTACGACGTCAACCTCTACCACCGCATCGGCCGCTGCTTCTTCAACTCCGACCACTACTGGGAAGCCCGCGTCGCCTTCGCCCGCGTCGTCCAACTCGCCACCGACCCCGCCGTGAAGGAAGCCGCCCACTTCGACCTCGTCCTCGCCATCTCCCGCCTCCGCCGCGCCGAAGACCTCCTCATCGAAGCCGACCGCTACCTCGCCACCTACGACCCCGCTGGCGACTGGCACTGATTTTCCCTTCCCGCCGCCCCCGGAACGAAGGCGCATGGCAGGGGGCCGCCCGCCGCGCGGCCGTCATGCCGCGGAACGGCCGGGGCACCGCCCCGGCACCCTCCGCCTTTCCCCACCCCGTTGCCTGGTGTCGCCTCCGCCGGATTTTTTCCCGCCTTTCCATGTCTCAAGATCAAGGAAAAATCTTCAATTTCCAGCTGTTTTTCCTAAATCTTGAATTCCAGCCTCTTGTCAAAATCCAGCCGGGGAGGCCCCCCCCTCTTGCCGGGGCCGGGATGCACGGAACGGGCCTGCCGGCGCGGCACCGGACGCCCCCCGCCCGGCCCGCCCCCCTCCGTCCCCTGCCCCACGGCACCTCCCCACGAGGCCTCCCCTCCCGGCGGGGCGCTTTTCGTTTGCACCTTTCGCGCGCCCGCGCATAATGCTCCCGCCATGAAAACCATCCAAAAGCCCGAGAACCGAATCTGGAACCCCGAAATGGAATGCATGTCCCGCGGGGACATGTCCGCCCTCCAGCTCGCACGCCTGCAGAAGATCGTGCGGACCGCCTGGGACCGCCAGCCGTTCTACCGGGCCAAGATGGAAGCCGCCGGCGCCCATCCCGACCAGATCAAGACCCTCGACGACATCCGCCGCCTCCCCTTCACCACCAAGGACGACCTCCGCGGCTGCTTCCCCTACAAGGGGTTCGCGGTCCCGATGGAGGACATCGTGCGAGTCCACGCGTCCAGCGGCACCACGGGCCAGGCGACCGTCGTCGGCTACACCCGCGGCGACCTCGACCGCTGGAGTGAATGCATGGCGCGCCTCCAGACCGCGGCCGGCGTGACGCCCCGCGACATCGTCCAGATTGTCATGGGCTACGGCTTCTTCACCGGCGGCCTCGGCCACCACTACGGCATCGAAAAGCTCGGCGCCACCGTCCTGCCCGTCTCCGCGGGCAAGTCCGAACGGCAGATCCGCATCATGTGCGACTACCGCACCACGGTCCTCATCGCCACCCCCTCCTACGCCCTCCGCCTCGCCGAACTCGCCGCCCAGATGGGCGTCGCCGACAAACTCCACCTCCGCGTCGCTCTCTTCGGTTCCGAATCCTGGGGCGAGGAGATGCGCCGCCAGCTGCAGCAGAACATCGGCGTCTTCGCCACCGACAACTACGGCCTGAGCGAAGTCCAGGGCCCCGGCGTCTCCTACGAATGCGTCGAGCAGAACGGCATGCACATCGCCGAGGACCACTTCCTGCCCGAACTCATCGATTCCAAGACCTGCGAACGCGCCTCCGACCCCTTCGGCGCCGGCGGCGAACTCGTCATCACCACCCTCACCAAGGAGGGCATCCCCGTCATCCGCTACCGCACCCGCGACCTCTGCCACTTCATGGAAGGTCCCTGCCCCTGCGGCCGCACCGGCCTGCGCATGTCCAAGGTTTCCGCCCGGTCGGACGACATGCTCATCATCCGCGGCGTCAACGTCTTCCCGCAGCAGATCGAAAAGGCGCTCCTGTCGGTTCCCGGCACCGCGCCCCACTACCAGATCGTCGTCAGCCGCCCCGGCGCGATGGACGAGCTGGAAGTCCAGGTCGAGGCCACCGTGGAACTCTTCGCCGACCAGATGCGCAAGCAGCAGGACGTCATCCGCCAGATCCAGGAGAAGCTCCAGAACGACGTGCTCGTCCGCGCCAAGATCCGCCTCGTCGAGCCCGGCTCGCTCCCCCGCTTCGAAGGCAAGGCCTCCCGCGTCAAGGACCTCCGCAAGGCCCCGGCGGAGGCAAAATAAGGATCGCTTTTTTCCCGTTTCCCTGCCATCATCCTTCCCGTGACCCAGCCGAACTGGACAGTCGAAACCCGAAAAGTCACCGTGGCCGAATTCGTCCGCGAGGGCCGGGACGCCCTCGACCTCCAGTGGGAAGCCAACGAAGAAGCCGCCGAGGGCCGCCCGATTCCCGAACTGGCCCTCAACCGGCCCGGCCTCGCGCTCGCGGGCTTCACCCGCTACTTCGCCCGCCGCCGCATCCAGGTCTTCGGCCTCGCCGAGCACCACTACCTCCAGTCCCTCTCCCAGCGGACCCGCCTCGAACGCCTCCAGCCGCTCGTCCACCGCAACTTCCCTCCCGCCATCGTCCTCGCCCGCGGCCGCCGCCTCCCCGCCTACCTCCGCTCCGCCGTCCGCCGCGTCCGCATCCCCCTCCTCCGCACCGGGATGGTCACCGGCCACTTCATGAACGCCGCGACCCTCCTGCTCCAGTCCATCGCCGCGCCCCGCATCCGCGCCGCCGGCACCATGCTCGTCATCAAGGGCGTCGGCGTCCTCCTCGAAGGCCCCCCCGGCATCGGCAAGAGCGAAATCGCCCTCGCCCTGATCGAACGCGGCCATTCCCTCGTGGCCGACGACACCGTCATCCTCCGCCGCACCTCCCCCCGCGAAATCGTCGCCGACCCCGTCGCCATCACCAAGGCCCACATGGAAATCCGCGGCATCGGCATCATTTCCGTCCCCAGCCTCTTCGGCGTCGGCGCCATCCGCGAAAGCACCCGCCTCGACCTCATCATCCGCATGCAGCGCCCACAGGACGGCGGCGACCTCGACCGCACCGGCCTCGACCGCAAGACCCGCGACGTCATGGGCGTGCCCATCCCCCTGATCACCGTCCCCGTCGCCGCCGGGCGCGACCTCACGCACGTCGTCGAAGTCGCCGCCCTCAACCAACGTCTCCACGCCATGGGCTACGACGCGGCCCGCGCCCTCGACGAACGCCTCATGGCCCTTTTCGCCAGCAAAACCTGACCCCGCCCCTCTCCCGATGGACCAGACCCCCCAGACCCCCGAAACCGTCCGCGACCTCGTCGTCCTCAACCGCTACGGCATCCACGCCCGCCCCGCCGCCCTCCTCGTCAAGACGGCCGCCGCCTTCGCCGACGAGGAACTCTACCTTGCCAAGGGCGACATCACCGTCAACGCCAAGAGCATCATGGGCCTCCTCACGCTCGAAGGCCACCACGGCGCGCGCCTCCGCGTCATCGCCCGCGGCCCCCGCGCGGAAGAGGCCGCCGACGCCATCGCCGACCTCTTCCGCCAGAAATTCTTCGAGGATTGACCCATGCCCCGCGAACCCACCCCCGAAACCCGCTGGACAGGTCTCGGTCTCGCTCCCGGCATCGCCATCGCCCCCCTCCGCCTCTACAAGCGCGACGAACCCGCCATCCCCGAACGCCGCCTCGCCGAAGACGAGGTCGAGGCCGAAACCAAGCGCCTCGAAACCGCCCTCCTCCACACCCGCCAGGAGCTCCTCGACATCCGCGCCCGCCTCGCCGAACTCGGCGGCGAAGGCGCCGCCATCTTCGAAGCCCACCTCCTGACCGTCGACGATCCCGCCATCGTCGAAGACATCCTCCGCCACATCTGCGACAGCCGCGAATGCGCCGAACGCGCCGTCATCCTCACCGCCGAACGCTACGCCGCCCTCTTCCGCGACATGGAGGACGACTACCTCCGCGAACGCGCCACCGACGTCCGCGACGTCGCCCGCCGCATCCTCCGCAACCTCGCCGCCCTCCCCCCCGCCGGCGCCCCCCCCGCTTCCCCCGCCGCCCCCTCTTCCGCCGCCCCCGACGCCCCCGTCTTCCCCCCCTCCCCCTGCATCCTCGCCGCCCGCGACCTCTCCCCCTCCGACACCGTCGCCCTCCACCGCCCCAACGTCCTCGGCATCGTCCTCGCCAACGGCTCCCCCACCTCCCACGTCGCCATCCTCACCCGCGCCATGGGCATCCCCGCCGTCACCCGCGTCGGCGACGCCTTCGACATCCTCTTCGACACCGCCCCCTGCATCCTCGACGGCACCCGCGGCACCCTCGTCCTCCACCCCACCCCCGAAACCCTCCGCCGCTACAACGCCCTCCGAGACTCCCGCGAAGCCATCCGCACCCGCCTCGAAGAACTCCGCCCCCTCTCCGCCACCACCCTCGACGGCCACCACGTCCCCCTCCTCGCCAACATCGAACTGCCCACCGACGTCCCCGACGTCACCCGCCGCGGCGCCGAAGGCGTCGGCCTCTACCGCACCGAATACCTCTTCCTCGCCGACGAGCCCAACCCCGACGAGCAGACCCAGTACCTCGCCTACGCCAACGCCGCCCGCACCCTCGCCCCAGCCCCCGTCATCCTCCGCACCGTCGACCTCGGCGGCGACAAGCTCACCCCCGAACTCCGCCGCGAAAACGAGTCCAACCCCTTCCTCGGCTGGCGCGCCATCCGCTTCTGCCTCGCCCGCCCCGACATGTTCAAGGCCCAGCTCCGCGCCATCCTCCGCGCCGGCGCCCTCAACCCCAACCTTTCCCTCATGTACCCGATGGTCTCCCGCCTCGGGGAAGTCCTCGCCGCCAACGCCCTCCTCGCCGAATGCAAGGCCGAACTCGCCGCCGCCGGCATCCCCCACAACCCCTCCATCCGCGTCGGCATCATGGTCGAAATCCCCTCCGCCGCCCTCTCCGCCGCCGAGCTCGCCAAGCACGTCGATTTCTTCTCCATCGGCACCAACGACCTCACCCAGTACACCCTCGCCGTCGACCGCGGCAACGAACACGTCGCCAACCTCTACGACCCCGCCCACCCCGCCGTCCTCCGCCTCGTCAAGATGACCATCGACGCCGCCACCGCCGCCTCCATCCCCGTCGGTCTCTGCGGCGAAATGGCCGGCAACCCCCTCTACGCCCTCCTCCTCGTCGGCCTCGGCACCTCCGAACTCTCCGTCACCCCCCTCCTCGTCCCCATCGTCAAGGAAGTCATCCGCAACGCCACCCTCGCCCAGTGCCGCGACCTCGCCGAACGCGCCCTCCTCCTCCCCACCGGCGACGAAGTCCGCGACCTCTGCCGCGACCTCCTCTCCCGCGTCGCCCCCCACATCCTCAAACTCACCGACTGACCCCCTCCCCGCCCTTCCCCCTCCCCCCATGACCTTCGACGCCATCATCCGCCACGCCACCCTCCACGACGGCACCGGCGCCCCCCCCTTCCCCGCCGACCTCGCCGTCTCCCGCGACCGCATCGCCGCCATCGGCGACCTCTCCGCCGCCTCCGCCCCCCTCGAAATCGACGCCACCGGCCTCGTCCTCTGCCCCGGCCTCGTCGACGCCCACTCCCACTCCGACGCCTACATCCTCCTCCAGCCCGCCGCCGAATCCAAGATCCGCCAGGGCGTCACCACCGAAATCGTCGGCAACTGCGGCGCCTCCGCCGCCCCCCTCCTCCCCGGCTACACCATGCCCTCCGACTGGCTCGAACACATCCCGAACCCCTCCTGGACCACCCTCGACACCTACCGCGCAACCCTCGCCTCTGCCCGTCCCGCCCTCAACATCGCCATGCTCGTCGGCCACCGCACCCTCCGCGCCGCCGTCATGGGCACCGCCCCCCGCGCCGCCGCGCCGGACGAAATCCGCGCCATGTGCGCCCTCCTCGAAACCGCCATGGAACAAGGCGCCCTCGGCCTCTCCACCGGCCTCGTCTACGCCCCCGCCATGTACGCCGAGCCCGCCGAAATCCGCGCCCTCGCCGCCGTCGTCGCCCGCCACGGCGGCATCTACGCCTCCCACGTCCGCTCCGAAAGCACCCGCCTCCTCGAAGCCATCGCCGAATTCATCGACGTCGGCCGCGCCACCTCCGTCCGCCTCCAGCTCTCCCACTTCAAGACCTCCGGACGCCCCAACTGGCACAAGCTCCCCGCCGCCCTCGACCTCGTCCGCTCCGCCATCGACTCCGGCCTCGACCTCGCCTCCGACCGCTACCCCTACACCGCCTCCGCCACCGACCTCGACATCCTCCTCCCCGTCTGGGCCGAACAAGGCGGCCGCGCCGCCATCCTCGCCCGCCTCCGCGACCCCGCCACCCGCGCCCGCATCCGCGCCGAAATCCTCGCCGAACACCCCGACCCCGCCTACTGGACCACCGTCCGGATCGGCGTCACCCACGCCCCCGAAAACGCCCCCTTCGCCGGACTCCCCCTCCCCGCCGTCGCCGACGCCCTCCGCCTCCACCCCCTCGACGCCGCCCTCCGCCTCATGGACACCGACGACCTCTACACCGGCGGCATCTTCTTCGGCATGTCCGAAGAAAACATGTGGACCATCCTCTCCCAGCCCTACGTCGCCATCGGCTCCGACGCCTCCCTCCGCGCCCCCTGGGGCCCCCTCGCCGCCGACCACCCCCACCCCCGCGCCTACGGCACCTTCCCCCGCTTCCTCCGCGCCTCCATCGACGGAAAAACCGTCCCCCTCCCCGAAGCCATCCGCCGCATGACCTCCCACCCCGCCTCCCGCTTCCGCCTCGCCGGCCGCGGCATCCTCCGCACCGGCGCCTGCGCCGACCTCCTCCTCTTCGACCCCCGCACCATCCGCGACACCGCAACCTACGCCGCCCCCCACGCCTTCCCCGAAGGCATCGCCGCCGTCTTCGTCAACGGCGCCCCCGCCTACCGCGCCGCCACCGCCCCCTCCGGCGCCCCCGATTCCACCGCCCCCCGCGCCGGCCGCTTCCTCGCCCCCGGCGTCCCCTGAACCATCCAACGAACCAAGCGAACCGCCCCATGAACCACCTCATCTCCATCGACGACCTCTCCCTCCCCGAAATCCACGACATCCTCTCCCTCGCCGCCACCGTCGAAGCCATCCCCAACCCCGAAAAAGCCCGCCTCCTCCCCGGCGCCCTCCTCGCCACCCTCTTCTTCGAACCCTCCACCCGCACCCGCCTCTCCTTCGAAACCGCCGTCACCCGCCTCGGCGGCCGCGTCATCGGCTTCTCCGACGCCGCCGCCTCCTCCACCGCCAAGGGCGAATCCTTCTCCGACACCGTCCAGACCGTCTCCCGCTACGCCGACGTCCTCGCCGTCCGCCACCCCAAGGAAGGCACCGCCCGCCTCGCCTCCCAGATCTCCCGCGTCCCCGTCGTCAACGCCGGCGACGGCGCCAACCAGCACCCCACCCAGACCCTCCTCGACCTCTACACCATCCAGAAATGCTTCGGCCGCATCTCCGACCTCCGCATCGCCCTCGCCGGCGACCTCAAGTACTCCCGCACCGTCCACTCCCTCTGCCGCGCCCTCATGCTCTTCGACCGCGTGGAAATCACCCTCGTCTCCCCCCCCTCCCTCCGCCTCCCCGCCTACCTCAAGTCCGCCCCCGGCACCACCGCCACCTTCGCCGAAACAGAATCCCTCCCCGACGCCCTCCGCTCCGCCGACCTCCTCTACATGACCCGCATCCAGCGCGAACGCTTCCCCGACGCCGTCGACTACGAAAAAGTCAAGAACGTCTACCGCCTCGACGCCAGGATGCTTTCCGGCCTCCCCGACACCTTCAAGGTCCTCCACCCCCTTCCCCGCGTCAACGAAATCGCCCCCGACGTCGATTCCACCCCCCACGCCGCCTACTTCGACCAGGCCGCCAACGGCGTCACCATCCGCCAGGCCGTCCTCCTCGACCTCCTCCGCGCCCGCCCCGCCTGACCCCTCCGCCTTTTCTCTCGCCCCCCGTCCCGCCGGGCCCGCCCGCCGGGCCGCCTTCCGCCCATGGCGCATGTTTCCCCAAGGGAGGGGCAACGTCCCCGTTGCCCGCATCCCGCGGAACGCCCCTTCTTCAAGATTAAGGAAAATCCTTCATTTTTCCCATGTTTTCCTAAATCTTGAATCTCTTCCCCTCCTGTCCCAGCCCCCCCGACCCGCCGGGCCGCCTCCACTCCAGCCCTCGCCCCCGCCCGCCCTTTTCCCGCTTGCGGAACCCCATCCCCCCACCGTACTGTCCCTCCCCGCATGGACACCTGCTTCGAACTCACCCGCCCCGACGGGCAATCGCCCCCCATCCGGCTCGCGGGCGTGGAACGCGCCGCACCCGGCACCGGCCAGGACGCCCCAGTTGCCGTGCTCTGCCACGGCTTCACGGACCGCATGGGCACCGAGCCGCTGGAATCGGTCGCGAAGGCCCTGCTCGCGCGGGGGTTCCGGGTCGTGCAATTCGATTTCGACGGGCACGGCGCGAGCGGCGGTTCCTTCGCCGGCATGACGGTCTCGAAGGAAGTGCTCGACGCCCAGGCGGTGCTGGCGCGCTTCGCCGGACGCCGCACGGCGCTGGTGGGCCATTCGCAGGGCGGCGTCGTGGCCGCCCTGGCGGCCGCCCGCGCGGAAAAGGGAACCGTCGGCGCGCTCGCCCTCCTGGCCCCGGGCTCCGTGCTCCGCGACGACGCCCAGCGCGGACGGATTTTCGACGCCTCGTTCGACCCGGCCGACCCGCCGGAGTCGGTCCCGGTCATGGGCGGCCGCTTCCTCCTCGGGCGCGGCTACATCCTCGACGCGCAATCCCTCCGCATCCACGAGGAGTTCGGGAATTTCGCCGCCCCCCTCTGCGTTGTCCACGGCACCGGCGACCGCATCGTGCCGTGGTGCTGCGGCGAACGTTTCGTCCGGGACCGCGCCGCCCGCGGCAAGCGCGACGCCTGGAAACTCCTCCCCGGCGCGGACCACACCTTCACGGCCCGCGAACCGGAAGTCTCGGCCTTCGTCGCGGACTTTCTCGAAGGCGTTTTCTTCCCCGCCCCTTCCGGGAAATGAAAACGCCGCGCCGGAACCCCGGCGCGGCGTCCTCCGCGCGGCGGATGCCGCTCAGTACTCGTAGTCGCTTCCGCCGATGAACTCGCGGATGAGCGACTTCTTGCCCACGGCGCTGTCGTCTTCCATCGGCGTCAGGTCCTTGAGCATCTCGTAAACCCGGCGCGCGCGGACGTAGGCGTCCTGCCGCTTCGCGTCGTTCTTGAACTTCTCGATCGCGGGCGGGAAGTACTGGAACAGCCGCGCCTTCAGCAGCGGCAGTTCGAAGGGAACGGCGCTGTTGACGAGGTAGTCGACCGTGCCGATGAACGGGATGATGTTCTTCAGCTCGCTGCGCCGGACGTAATGCCAGTGCGTCAGCGTCTGTTCGGGCTTGAGGTTGCGGTGCCAGCTGTCGCGGATCATGCGGCGGAGCAGGCGGTTGTCCGCCCAGCGCATGAAGGTGTTCTCGCGGTTCCGCACCTGCCCCAGCGTTTCGATGTAGAGCTTGAACTTCTTGCTGTCCGGGGTGCTCTTCGTCATGTCGCCGAAGAGGCCGTGGAGGGAGTCGAGCAGCAGGATCTGGTTGTCTTCCAGGTGCATTTCGTGCACGTCCAGCTGCCGCGTCCCGGTCTTGAAATCGTAGTGCGGGGTCTTGATCGTCTTCCCGGCGAGCAGGTCGGCGATGTGCCGGTCGATGAGCTCCAGGTCGAGCGCGTGCGGCGTTTCGTAGTCGTAGTCGCCGAACTCGTCTTTCGGGTGCTTGTCGAGGTCGAAGAAGTAGTGGTCGAGGTTGATGGCCTTGAACTCCATCCCGGCTTCCTTGAGTTTCTCGGAAACCTTGATGGTGGTGGTCGTCTTGCTGGACGAACTCGGCCCGGCGATGATGACCATGCGCACCTCGGGCAGGCGGTCGATGATCTTCTGCGCGCCGGCCTTGACTTCCTTGTCGTAGCGCTCCTCGCACTCGTCCACGAGCCATTTGAAGCGGCCGTCGGCGATGATCTTGTTGATGCCGTCCACCGTGTCGCAGCCGTGCTCCATGTTCCAGCAGAGCACCTCGTAGATCTTCCGGTACGGGATGTTGTCCGTGGCCTCGAAGGTGCCGCCCGTCCGCGCCGCGCGCTCCATCTGCCGGTCGTGGCGGTAGACGATGTACGCCCGCGCCGTCCGCGCGTGCCCCGCCTCGATCAGTTCGCTCTCCACCAGGTCCTGGATGCCTTCCACCGACGGGATGCCCCCCTCCCCGGAAGCGTCTTCCAGCCGTTTTTCCACCAGCGCCGCGATCCGTTCCGCTTCGGCCCGGTCGCTTCCGCCGACCGCGCAGGCGGCCTTGAAAATCGCCGTGGCGATGCGGTCCCGGTCGTAGGGGACGACGTTTCCGTTGCGCTTGATGATTTGCGTGATCTTGCTCATGTGGTGAACCTTTCCCCGGATTTTACCGGTTTTCGTGGGCTTGCGGCGCGGCGTGCGACCGCGCGCACTTCCCCTTTTTGGCAGGTCCGGGCGCGCCTTGCAACGAAAAAGCGCGCAAAACAAAGGCGAAACGCTTTACGTCCCGCCCGAAATTCGGATTGCGCCCCGCGCCCCGCCCCGCCATACTTTTTCCCATGTCCGCCGCTTCCGCCGCCAGATCCCGCCCGGCCCGCCGCCTCGCCCTGCTCGCCTTCCGCCTGCTCGTGCGCGGCACCGCCGCCGTCCTGCGCTGGTCCGCCCGGCTCCTCGTCCTCGCCGCCATCCTCCTCGTCCTCCTCCTCGTCCACCTCCACGTCGCCGGCCTCCCCCCTTACGTTTCCGCCCGCGTCACCGCCCTCCTCGCCGAACGCGGCATCCACCTCCAGTTCTCCCGCCTCCTCTTCCGGCTCGGCCACGGCCTCGTCGCCGAAAACGTCCAGTTCTTCGAACGCCCCGAAGACGCCCAGCCCATCCTCGCCGCCGATTCCGTCTGCCTCGTCGCCGACCCCGTCGCCCTCCTCCGCCGGCACAGGCTGGTTCCCATCTTCAGCATCGACGGCGCCACCCTCGTCCTCGACACCCGCGCCGACGACGCCCCCCTCGGCGAAGCCTCCGGCACCATCCTCGTCCAGGGCCTTTCCGCCACCGTCACCCTGCAGGGCCCCGCCCTCTACCTGCGCGACTTCGCCGCCGACTGCTTCGGCATCCGGTTCGAAGGCCGCGGCGCCTTCTACCTCCCGCCGCCCGGCGGCGGCGAAGAAGCAGAAAAAGCCCCCGCCGACCCGCTCGACGACTCTCCCCGCGTCTTCGACCTCCCCGCCATCCTCGCCCCCCTCCGCCACCTCCCTCCCGCCGCCAGCCAGGCCATAGAACGCCTCAACGCCCTCCGCTTCAACGCCCCGCCCCGCCTCCGCTTCGCCTTCGCCGCCTACGCCGCCCACCCCGAAGCCAATGCCGCCACCGTCGATTTCGCCTGCCCCGCCGGCGGCATCGTCTACGACCTCCCCCTCGACTCCTTCCACGCCTCCCTCGCCTGGCGCGACCAAACCCTCTCCGTCCGCGATTTCCAGTTCGCCGGCGGTTCCGGCACCTTCCGCCTCGCCGCCACCTACGACATCCCCGGCGAACGCGTCGCCGCCCACCTCCTCTCCACCCTCCCCGTCTCCTTCGCCCTCCCCCTCGTCCCGCCTGCCCCCCTCGCCCTCCTCCGGAACGAAATGTCCAACCTCGACGCCCCCCTCCGCATCGAATTCTCCCTCCCCGAAACCACCATCCCCCGCCTCACCGCCGCCGTCCAGGCCCTCCTCGCCAGCGACCTCTTCGCCCCCCCCCCCCCCCCCCCCCCCCCCCCCCGCGCCCCCCGCCCCCCCCCCCCCCCCCCCCCCCCCCCCCCCCCCCCCCCCCGCCCCCCCCCACCACCCCCCCCCCCCCCCCCCCCCCCCCCCCCCCCGCCA
>Ga0310786_10000800_pt1 | contig 50307 bp, 42 predicted proteins | sample AusTroGonzalo_MG_FD_203881 | JGI IMG/M metagenome (GOLD analysis project Ga0310786, IMG submission 203881) | Bovine rumen microbial communities from tropical cattle in Woodstock, Queensland, Australia - Gonzalo_03 (v2) (version 2) | ecosystem: Host-associated > Mammals > Digestive system >...
ACCGCCCTTGGGAACATACTTAGCCCGGTGTAAATGGGCGCTTCCGGCGCCGCCGTGACCGCTGGCGCAGAAGATTCTTACGTAGTCTATGAAGTTGGATTCTGCCATAATAGCCTTATAATCATTATTTTAAGGGGCTCAAATGAGCCTTTTTCGACAGCGGAGTAACAAGCCAGTAACACGATTTTTCCAAAAGTCGGCAACATGTGCAATCAAAAATCTGTAAGCAAGTTTGTTATTATGGCGGTTATTTACCTTTGTTTGGGCGGTAAATAACCCCGTAACTCAACTTTCGCTGTCAATGAACTTTCTGTTTGGAAGCTCAATTTTCTCCACTTTTTTGCCTAAAGGGCAATGACTCTGCATGCTCCCAGAATGCAAAGATAGCGATTCTTTTCGAGATTCATAAGAGGAAAAGCCCCGACAGTCAGCAAGACTTCGGGGCGATTCCAGAGAAGCGGCCATGAGGCCCGGAGGATTAGTCGCCTTCGACGACGGTGTACTTGGCCTCGGCCAGCATCGAGACGGAGCGCTCTCCGGTCGAGCTGTTGACCAGGAAGTAACGGAAGAAGACCTTCGGGGCGGCTGCGCTGAGCGCACCGTTCTTGGCCTCGTACTCCGCCTTGATGTTGATGGCGGCGTTGGTGGGTTCCTCCTCCATGTGGATCTGCGAGGCCTTTGCGTGAGCGCGGGACACACCGTTGCTCTGGCCTTCGGAAGCCTCGATGACGAGGAAGATACCGCCGTTGTCAGCGGGAGCCTGGTCAAGCTTGAAGGTGAAAGCCTGGTTGGTGCACACGACAGTTGCCGTGGAGGGAGATTCAACGCCCACGAGGGAAGGAGGGGTTACCATTACCTGGCCGCCACAGGTGACGACCCAGTAATTGAGGCGGGTGAACAGGTTCGACCCGGAGATCTTGGCCTTGGTTCCGAGGACGGAACGGCCTTCCTGAGAGAGGGCGAGTTTGTTCCAGGCGAGGATCTGCTCGCTGGTCAGACTCTTCCACTTGGTGGTGAGCATCTTGAAGACGCCCTTTACTTTGGCCTGGTCACTGGTGCGGATGCCGCTGCCGTAACCACGATTCTTGATGTACTTACGGCCTTTCATCTTGGCCGCGGTAACGCCCTTGGCGCTGCCGGACATCTCTTCAAACGCGATACTAGGAATGTATTTCACGGTTTTAGAAGGTTAAGTAGGTTAAACAAAAAATATACTATTGCAATAGTAATCAGTATGATAGCGATACCGCCGAGCTTCATCTTGAAGGACTGCCACCAGTTCAATTTGCGCTCGACCTCGACGGTCTGAGTCTGGATGCGGTCCCGATACACGATGGAATCCCGTACGGTCTCTTTTCTTTCGACTTTCACGGGCTCCCTGACGGGTTTTGTCTGCAGGGAGTGAGTGAGAATACCTCCGGACACGAACGCCTCTGATTTGGCGTATTTGTTCTCCAGAACAGAGACCGTATCCAGAGTGGCCACCTTTTCCACGATGACAGGGATCTCCACCCAGGAGGTATCGTGAACGTACTTGGTTTCGGTACGGACCTCCACCCTGGTACTGTCCACACCCGTCACGGGCCGGACAGTACCGCAGGCTACAACCCCAAAAGCCAGAATGATGAAGATGGAGGATTTCATAGGTTAGGTTTAGGCAGTAGGTTTATCAGAATGTTCTCCTTGATGGTCAACTTTCATTTCCAGGTTCTTGAACCGGACATCCGTGCTGGCCTTGACTCCGAGAATACCGCCGCAGAGAACCAGGAAGTTACCAACGATAATGATGGCGCTGCTGGTAATCTCGCCCAGGGGCTTGATAAAGAACAGGCACACGCAGGAGATGAGGGCTCCCATCACGAAACTTGCGATGGCGATTCCTCCCTGCAGGCGGGTCAGTTCTATGCGGGTTTTCTCAGACATAAGGCAGTCAATTACTCTTCGACGTCACGTACAAGGAAAGCGAAGATGAACGGATCGTGGCCGGTGTCTTCGAATCCCGCAGTCCTGGTCTGGCAAGTGAAGACGCCATTCTCGATGTGGGCTTCGCTGATGCCATCCACGGAAGGATTGTACTGGTTGCCGCCGCCGCAGAACGGAAGATCAGCAGTAATGCCGGACGGCAGGTTGTCCAGGTTGCACTCCCAAGGTGAATCCCTGTAAGCGTAGGTGCAGCTGCCGAACTGCATATGCAGGAAGATCCAATTCTCGAATTCCACGAAGAAGGTATCGGAACCCCAGCGGAGATACTGCGTCTCCTGGCTGGTCTGCAGCCTGACCTTGGTGCCCTTGATGGGGTTTCCGCCTCGGGCAAGCATGGTATAAAGGGCAAGGATGTAGATGGTAATCTCTCCCTTCTCGTCGAAGTTGGGAAACTTCTCGATGCAAAGGGTATTCTTGTCCTTTATCCAGCTCTTAACGACAGTACCGCCACTGTTGTCCCAGGTATAGCCGTAGCTGTCGCGTACGTCACGAAAACGCAGGAACACACCAGAGATAGCACTGCGGTCGATGCTGAGGTCCGGAACATAGATTTCCAGAACATCTGCGGCCTGGTACTCTGGAGACTCCGGATTGTAGGTGAACTTCGCATTGAGGACCACGAAGTTCTCCTCCTGATGGGACCTGAAACTGATGGTTCCAGCCCCGAAGTTATTTCCTGTAGAGTTGAAATTCATAGCCGGATTAGTAGATTACACCGGGGCCGAAAACCTCGGTAGGTTTAACGTAATAGCCGCCTCGATGGGCGAAAGTGATCTTGGCCGGGTCGCCATAGCGGGCGCCGTAGAGCCACATTACGTAGGACTGAGCCACAATCTTCCCGTCTTCTCCGTTACCGCGTCCAATCGCCCAGGACGTGCCCTGGAGTTCAACGGGCAGGTCATCTTCCAGATTCACCTCGGAACTGGCCACGTTGCTGTGACCAAGGCACATCACATCATACTGCACAACAGGGGCAGCGGAACTGAAGTCCACTTCGATGGCCGATACATGCTGCTCATAGTTCGGGTTAAGCCGGTCCATGGTCACGCGCTTGCGCGGAGTGAAAGAGGACTCCCCAGTAACGATGACGGAATCCTTGAATATCTGGCCGGTAAAACCGGTGCTGGTATCAACCCAGTAGGATTCGATGAACACCTTCTGGCCGGGCGTAGGCTCCACACCGATGGTCTTCAGGTAAAGCTTTGTGACGTCAGCCTCACCCCAGTCATCCTCTACCTCGGAGGATATGATGACGGTTTTGGACCAGCCGTTGGATATACCGGCACTCTGGGAGCCTGACATCTTTACCACTAATTTATAAGGAGAGGACTCGTGATCAATGCCGCTGAATACAATCAACTGCGGAGTGATGGCCACTTGGGAATAGGAAACATTGGGCACAGCCACCTGGGATGCGGGGGCGTCACTGATAATAGCCTCTCCCGCCATAACACGGTTTGCGTTAAGGCGGACGTACAGATTGGCTCCTGTGAGTTTAGCTTTCTGGCCGAATACGGAAGCCCCGGAGCAGTGTTCTGCGAGGCGCTCCCATTCCAGCATCTGGGAATCAGAAAGAAGTTTGTAGGATTTGGAGATCTTTGTCAGCGACGCTCTCCTGACCACTTGGGCAACGGTGGTTTGGCCGGTGGGGAAACTCTTTACGGAAAGGATGGTACGGCCGCCTACTTGGCGAGCCGTAACACCCTTTGCCGACCCAGAGAAGCCCCCGAAAGCGATGGAAGGAAGAGCTTGCATAAAAGTTTAAGTATAGGTTAAGTTTCAGGTCGAATTTGCATTCATCCTGTAACAAATATACGAAAACTTTTTCAATGATTTACAACTATTTACGCGCTTTTATTTAAAGTGTAAATAACTGTAAACAACTATAAATAACCGTAAGAAAATTGGAAAGATTTTTCCTTAAACCGGCAGCGAAAACCGGTCTCCGAGTCGAGAAGCAGGTACCGGCAATGAGCCTGAAAAGCCGGCAAGTCAAAGCCCCAGATCTGCCGGTAATCCCGTACGAAGAACTCGATGATTTCTCCATTGGCGGAGGAGCCTGGAAGAGCCAGAAAGTTCCGCAGCAGTCCGGAATTCTTACCCCGTCCCGGACGCTCCAACTGGAGCTTCAGAAGATACCGGTAGCGCCTGCCATCACCATCCGGGCTGAAGGTGGAACGGAAGCGCAGAAGAAGATGTGCACCATCCAGGACGGAAGCCGACAGGAAGTCCAGGGCAAATACCGGGAAATGGCCTTTCCTCCGGGGTGAAGGAACATGCTCATTCCCCAGCTGGGCAAACCCGTGGTAAGCCGACACGAATAGATTGTACCCGGATATGCTTGTCTTGGGGTCGTATGGCGGCCGCTGGCTGGGCACCTCCAGCGCATACTTGTTCCAGAGACGCTGTACCTCTGGCTCCTGCTGCCGCCAGGCCTCCAGGGCACGATGATGCAGTGAAGCCTGATCCAGCTGTCCATTTGTCCCAGGGAATGCCGGTGAGCATTTGGTCCTATAGTAGCAGCGTCCCTTGCGGTGGTAGAAGGTCTTGTCACCGATGGAACCCCAGCAGTCTGAGAATAGTATATCCGGATAAAAACGTGGCATAGTTCAAGTATAGGTTAAGGTCTGGGACCGGAGGGAGGGTTACAAGTCTTAAGCAGGGCCTTAGCTTCCAAGGGAATTCTGAGGTAAGCAGCTTGCAGTACCGTCCATCCCGATTCCGACTACAAGTTACGAAAAATCCTTGAGAATAACAATATAATTTTCAGCGAGTTAACCGGATAATAAGCCAATTTGTCAGCACCCGCAGCGGCGGATGCCGCTGCCCCTTGTAGTATATATATAAATCCTTTTCCCATCGCTCGGGCGGGTGATGTCGCCGGCATCAGCACTGAGGCTGAAGCGGGAGTCTCCAGGTGGGCCTATGGTGCTGTCCAGTCTCTTAGCCGCCGGGATGGTGTGCGAGGGCTTTGTGGGTGGCGGCTAAGAGTCTGGCAGTGCCATAGGGCGCGAAACGAAGTGGAGCGTGGCCGCGGAGGCGGTCTTGTGTGTTGGGGTTGGCGGGCTTTGGCGGAGCAAGGGCTGGGAGACTTCAGGCTCCCAGACCCCGACAAAGACCGACAACGTGGGTGGAAAGACGGCCTCCGCGGCCTGGGCCGGGACGGCCCAAGGGAGTGAGCGACGCACAGACGTTGATGCGGGAGATGGCGGTCCTCGCGAACAGGCACTGACCTACGAATTGAGGTATTTCGCCACGATGCTGATGCGGAGCGTAAACCGGCGCAGTCTAAGGCCGGTTTATCCGGACTTTGTCTGCGCCAGCGGGCCGAAGGGCCGCACTCTGGCTGCCCGGAAGGCTTTGCGGCGTTTTTGCCGAGGACGGACCGCAGCTTGTCGAGGACCGCCCGGAGAGCAAAAATGACGCAAGGCCTGCAGGAATAGCAGCCAGAGACAATCAAGCCGCAGGCTTACCTTGGAGGAACGGCTTCAAAAGCGAGCTGGCCGGTCCTCCGGACTGCTGGCTTTTGATGACGGGCCGACCCGCAGCTTCGCTGCACGACCCGCCAGGTTGCTCGCGTAGCACTGAGGCTGAAAGCGAGTGATGACGGTCGAGTCTTGATGACGGTATTCGTGCCTGCACTTTGCGCCCACGAACTTGCAGTTTATTCCCCTACGAGCCGCAAAGCGGAAGTCGCGGGCGGCAATGCCGACCGCGGGTGAAGCGCTCCCCGAATCTTGATGCCGGTCCCACGAAGGTTGCGCAAAGTGCTGAGCCCCCTGACGGGCCTGGAGGCCGGAGGTCCTTGAGGGGGGCTCATTACCTGGCGGGGCGTCGCCCGGGAGTTCGAAGAGATATCCCTCGCACTGCTCTGACGGAGCACAGTTAACATAATCCGTATTGTGTTCACCCGCAGCGGACTGGACGTTCTTGCGGGCTTCTGTCCCTCGAAAATTGAGGTCGGTGTTGCGGAGCACAGACCTTGGCGCGAGGAGTGACACAATACCGATGGGATTATGTTAACTTTGCGGATTTCAGGCACTTACGGTCGCACAGGCACTCCGCCTCCCGGGCGTTTGTCTTCCCCCTCGGGGGCCAGGGGGGATCACAGTGCGAGTCTCTTGCCGGCTTCGGGTATGCGATGGAAAGGGCAGCGGCAGGCAGCCGCTGCGCGGGGCCGGCAAGAGTCTCGCAACCGCTTTTCCTTTATTGGGCGGGAAGGCGCAAGCTGCGCCGGGTGGGGATAAACCAGCCGCAGGCTGACCGCTTTCTGGCACCGGCCCTGGAACTGGTACTCTCTTCAATTGAAGTGCTGACGCTCGCTTACGGAACCGGCGGAGCCGGGGCGCGAAACGACCGCGAGTCTGTGACTGGAGCGGCGGAGCCCGGAAGGAACAGTCTCGCAGTGAAGCTGCCATAAGTGAAGTTCGGAGGGGCGCATCGTGCCCCGGAGGACGTAACCACAGTGAGTGAGCGCAGCTTTAGCGGAGTGAACTGACTGTGACCGCTTTTTTCTTGAACGGGCGCAGAGCGGCCGAAGACATCGGCCATAATGATATCGACAATAATCCCTCGCTTTATCCGAATGAGGGAAGCGAGGGAAATGAGGGATGTGAGGGAGATTAAAAAACGGAGATGCTTGTTTTATCTGCTTGGATAACCAACTCCCGTTCTGCCATTATGGTGATTATCAGCATTTTAATTGACGGCTGAGTTAAATGTGTTTTATAACATGGGCTCCTGTTGTACTCGTACTATCTTTGCCTTCAGATGATAGCAAGACCTACAAAGCTGTAAGAGTAGGGATTAAATAAAATTACCATGGCACAATCAAGCGCAATTCGTGACATCCAGGAAATCTCCCGTGAGGATGGCTACACCGACATCATCGTAACTACTGAACAAGGGCACACCGCCGTCGAGAGTTATTTCCTCGACTGTGATCGTGAGAACCGCCTGCAGAGCGCCATCGACTCGGCGTTCGACAAAGATTCAGACGATTAGTTGGTCGGAATTCGAATTGAAGCCCCTGGGAGTTAAATTCCGGGGGCTTCAATTATACCATATGAGAGGGTGATAAACACCAATATCCACATAAGTATGAGTCGACTGGTTATCTTAACTGGGCAAGTCTAATGTTGGTGAGTAGGGTGAGATGATCTTATCCTTATCGACAATGGTGTCTGCTGGGATTCCAGTCAATTGATATAGTTGCTCGTTCTGCTTATGTGCGATTTCCGGTTCAAGATGATTGTGTAGCTCATAAGCGGATTTGATAAACTCAAGCATCTCGTCATTATGAATTCCTTTTGATAACCTGACAAATGTACTATCGTAGATTGCCGAAGAAACGTGCAAACAATACAAATTTGATGGGTTATAGTCTCCCTTCTCCCTGGCCTTCAAATGGTATCTTATGCCCTCGGACAGCAGGATCTCTTCTTCTGTGCATGAATATCCGAGGCATTTATACCACAAACGTGCACAAACTATGAACAGGAGTGCAACGCAGGCATCATCGTTAATTGATTTGCCCATAGCAGCACGATGAGCAGCATCAAAAATCCGTTGAGCCTCAGGTAGTTTACCATCCAGGGCGAAAATTGCTTCCAGGATCTCTATACTAATCTCGCCCAATTCTGGACTCTGCTCTTTATTGTCTTGCGCCACTTTGTCACAGATGCAGCAGAACTGCTCGGCCTCTGATGATGAGACGTCTCCCCACATTTTATCAAGATCATCCATTAGCAGCTGAGATTTTTCCTGAGTGGTTTCTGGCATAAAGTAGAAGAATTCTCTAGCTTCAACAAATTCGTTGAACGCTACATAGGGTTCTTGTTCCTCCTTCAAAGCGCCGTACAGTTTGACTATAGCCGTTGAAACCAGCATTACGAACCCCTCCGTATAAGGATTGTCCCAGTCAAGTTTGTATTCGGTGAACAAGTCCTTGATGTCACTACTTTCCATTTCAGGTCTTAATTGTTGCCGAAAATGTTCGATAATTTTTCTTCTAACTCGGGACCGCGAAGGTCACGTGCGACGATGATTCCGTCTGGATTGATGAGAATGTTGTCAGGAATCCCATGAATGCCATAGATACGTCCGGCTTCGCTCTGCCACCCTTTGAGGTCTGAAAGATGAATCCAAGGCATATCCCAGGATTTGATGGCGTTTTCCCAATCATCTTTGTCAACATCAAAAGAGAAGCCTACGATTTCAAAGCCTTTGTCATGATATTTCTTGTAGGCCGCAACAACATTCGGCATCTCTGCCCGGCAGGGACCACACCAAGAGGCCCAAAAATCGACAAGAACCCATTTCCCCTTGCCTGCATACTTGCTAAGCCGATGGGTTTTTCCGCTGGGATCGGCTTCTTTTACGTCCAGGAAACGTTTCCCAATCAGGGATTCTGGTTCATCTTGAATCTGGGAGTCAAGTTGAGTCTCTGCCATGGCAAAATCTGGAGAAACGTTGGCTTTCGCATTGCCGCTGAATAAGGCAAGCAGGATTGATAAGAAAAGAGATGTAATGATACGCATAGTGGTTGTTTTTAATAGATTATATTTGAAAATGAGTCGTTTACAAAAGAAAGGATAAGTTCGCCTGCGGCGACGTCCAGATTGCCTGTCTCGGGATTCAATCGGATTCTGTTATCCACCTGTACATCCATGATTACATGATCAATCCAATACTCATAATAAGCCGGATGACACGTGAAATCAAAGTCTATACTTGCAGGATTTATGATAAGAATATCGCTATACGGCCTGGCCAAATCCATCACTCCCTGAAAAATGGGATATTTACGGATCGCACCCTCTTTGATGCAGAGGGCAGTGTAAGAATAGTAATATTCATGATAACTCGAGTCTGCATAGGTTAATGCATATACGAAATAGATTGGTGTGCCATCAGATAGTGCAATCTGATCAATTCTGATGGGTTGTATTCCCGTCTCCAATTCGCTCCACTCCTCCTGATGTAGTTTCTCATAGTAATGGCTAAGTGAATCATCTTCACAGTAATAATCAAATGCCAGTGACCTTGAGGTGTAGTTTATCCGGCTGCCATCTGACACAAACTGATATTCGTTCGTCCACTCCGTAATCCCAATATGGGGCCATGCAGATTCGTCCTCTATACAAGTGATTTTGAACATTCCATCTGGAGAGGTTACTACGTGTTCTCCAGTTGAACAGCAGCCTGTCATTATCATGACAACAACTATTATTTGAATCGCGTTTTCCATTGTTTTACTACTTAAGAATTGCGGCGAGAGCAATTATATGGGGCGCGGCTATACTATCTAGCACTTTTACGCCCTTCAGAACATGACATCTAAACTGAGAATAGACACGCCGGGCAATTTTATCTATTGCCATCACATCGCATGTGTCATAGGCGTAATACGGCAGCCCAAAGTATGCAACCACATAGCCAGGGGCTCCATTTAGGAAAATCTCAACCTCTTTAGAGATCGTGTCATAAATGCCTCCGTCTTTTATAAGCGGTATCAGGCGTGTAGATTTACTCTGCCTCCAGACTGTCCTTATATCATTCCAATCTATCTGCCCGTTCCACATTGTATTCCATCCCCAGGGGCAATCATACGACTGCATGAGAGATAAGTAGAATAGCGAACGGGTTGGGTCATCTGTACTCACTGGCGATACTGTGTCCAATACTAAAGTTGACATAGAATCCCGAATTGCTTTAACTGAGAAGACGAAATCGGCAAGTTCATCGGGGATGCTTTTTAAAAAGCCGGATTCGCTCATTATGTTCAGTGGCTTAACTGCCATGATGCACTTTGAGATTGGATCATCAAGGAATTCTATGTCCGGGTATTGAGGTGCCTTACTATCACATATACTGAGAAAAATGCTTGCTTGGTCTGTCTTCTCATACAGAATTGCGGGATGCTTTAACAAGCAACTTGATTCGCCATACAAACTGAGTGTTGAATGTATTCCATCTAAACCATACGTGTTGGGAATTATCAACTTCTCGTCACTGATTTGTATGACGCCTATCCCTGGCATTGATTCTTCAATCTTTTCTTTGATGTCTTTCAGATTCATATTCGCGAGCTTTTGTCTGGGAGCAAAGATATAGGGTTGATTCTGCTTCGCCATGTTAAGGATTGCTTTTAACACGGGCGCTTTCCGGATGCGATTAATCACCACTTCTCAGGTGTCAGACTAAGCGTTGTCAGCCACTTCGTTTTCTATTGTTTTTCAGACACTTATAACCCCGCCGTGTTAAATAAAACTCTTAACATGGCCAGGCGGAATGCACTACCTATTTTTGCACCAGAAACCAAAACAAAACGCTATACCATGGGAACATTGATCAATTATTTCAAGAGGAACCTGTTCGGGAACGACATGTTTACCAGACAGGATTTGTCGGACCACATCTTCAAGATATTCTATGACAGTTTGAAGAAGAACACCACGCACGAGGGGCTTCTTTTCGACACAAAGTATGTCATCTATCTCCCGTCCGATTTATATAAGGAACAGGAGGATAGTTTTGCCCACACTACCAGAGAGGTGGTCAACCGCTGCCACAACGTCCTCAGGAAGGCCGTGCACAGCTACCCCAATTATAAGCCGCATTCTCGGTGCTGGCGCTTCTGTTTCATAAAAGCGGTTGATGACATCGACCTGGGAGAAAAGAACAAAGCGCTCAAGGACGACAAAATCGTCATTTTCTCCTACTTGTATGTGGACAGAAAGAAGGGCGGCGGTGCCGGCAAACAGGAAAAGACCTCTTGCGTGATGACCATCCTCCCCACAAAAGGCGACCGCAAGAAGATTGAGCGGGAGCGAACTGAGAATATTTCGGTAGAAGGTGTAACCGTCCTCGATAAGGATTGCTTCGAAGTGAAGTTCGACCGTTTTGAGAAGGTGGTAGAGACTCCCGTAAGTGATCTCGAAAAGACGATGGACCAGTTTGTCGCCCATGCTATTCTGAAGTTGAAGTCAGGCAGTTTTACTGACGAATCCCAGTTCTTCTACATGACAAAGGAATCCCTTTACGTAACTGGTCCAAAGTTCAACCAGTCCACGCTGGATTCTTCGCATGAGGTTGCCGTCATTGATGATGACCTTCCGGAAGACTTCACCCTTCACATCACAGTCGAGAAGGGTGGGAAATTCTTCATTACCGGCGATGCTGAAACGCTCTTGAACGAATCCATCCACCTTTCTCCAGACAAGCCTAAGCCCATTCAGGACAACAGTAGCCTGATGCTCTTCAATGGTTTTCAAATCAATTTTTCCATCATCAAGTGAAAGGTAATCTATCATATTACGGTGCCACAGATACCGGTCTTGTCCGCAAGAACAATGAAGACACCTTTTCTATCTCCCAGGTTTGGGGTGGCAATTATCTTCTTCTGGTTGTCGTGGACGGCTGCGGAGGATATGAAGGAGGAGAGGTGGCCAGCGCAATTGCACGTGACGCAATCGTTGAATACCTGACGGGATTCAATAAAGATGCTTCCAGGCTTTCCCTTTTAGAGGAGGCGGTATGTGTGGCTAATAACAAGATTGTGAGACGGAGAGCTGAGCGCAAGAAGTTATCCTCTATGGGATGCGTTCTGACTGCCGCAGTGATAGACAAGGCTAATGGTCTCTTGTTGTTATCTCATGTGGGCGACACCAGATGCTACCTATATTCTGGCGGCACTCTACGAAAGTTAACTCGTGATCACAGCCTTGTCGGCGAGTTGGAAGACACTGGCGCCATGACGGAGAAGGAAGCCATGAACCACCCACGCAGATCGATCATTGACAGGATGGTAGGTGAAGAGTACCATCGGCTTGATGACGGATTTGTCGATTCGACAATTATCCCTCTTCCTGACGATTACTCACTTCTTCTTTGCTCTGACGGCTTGACGGACATGGTTTCTTCTTCTGAGATCAAGGCAATTCTCAATACGGATTACTCCACTGAAGAGAAGACTAAATGCCTTATTGAATATGCCAACAAAAAAGGCGGCAAAGACAATATCACAATAGTTATCGCAGAAACTATTTCAACTGAATAACAATGGACATGAATAGCAAACCTAATTTCGGGAAAGCAGCAGTGTGGATGCTTGTGGCCACCTTTTTCATCATTTGTGGTTTTGTACGACTCTACAATAACCAAAAGCCCTATCTGGATGAAGTCTATAGACTACAGGAAAATGGGCTGTCTATGAACCTTGACAAAGAATGCAAGTTCCAGGAACTTGCCGCTTTGCTCATGAGGCAAAACATCCTTACAGACCAGAAGGATGCCAATGCGACAGCGTCTCATATCGTATCCCTATTGGCCAACTCTCGAAGAAAAACATTCAAGAACCTTGGTTCCCTCAATATGGCCGTGAATTCCATACCAGCCGCTTATGCCGACACCGCTGGAGGAATGAATCTGAAAGCCCGGGTAAAAGCCTCCAAAGCTCTCTTGGGTATAAATGACGAATATCTGGACTGGCTGGAAATGACTGATGGGAGTTCCTTCTTTCATGAGACTGATTCCTCATCTTGCCATATCATTGCAACTGTGAGGGACGAGCAGACCCATAATGGACTGCAAGGCGTCCCGGTAAGACTTAAAAGGCATTTCTACATTAACTTAGAAGAGGACCAGATGGCCGCTGATTCCACTGTCGCATATCTAATGACCGATTCTGAAGGACGAGTGGAGTTCGTTGTTCAAGATGGATACTATAGCATTGTTCCTATCTGCGAAGGGTTCGAATATGGCGCCTCAAAAGGTTCTGTTTCTGATATGCTGCAGGGCGGGAAACACGTTTATGGTTTCTTCCAAAAAGAGCATCGTATTCCCATTTTTGCACCGGCTGATTACAAGGAAATAAAAAAGGGGCCAGTGATTACCGTTCGTACGCCAGGGAGTTATCTCAACAATTTAAGACTCTACGCTATCTTGTTGCTCTCTGCCTGGTGGGTAGTCTTCTTTCTAACAGGCATCATTGGTAGAAGGAGAAATGTATGCGGCGATATGTTGCTCTTCCCCCTGATTATGGTACTGAACAGTATTGGTGTACTTGCCCTGATCGGTGCCTCTAATCCTGTGCTTGACCGTCCACTTGGATTTGAAATGGTGCAGGCATCGCTCCTTGGTCTTACACTGATGTGTGTGTTTTCCAATATCCATATCGCAAAAATCTATGCTTCAGGATATTCGGCTATGGGGCGCAATATTCCCTTTGAACCCTTTGCGCCCAAGTACAAAGGTGTTACGTACCTTATTGTTGCTTTGCTCCTGATACTGCTACTGGCTTTATTTGGAACAGCCCCGGTCGGTTCTACCGCCAAGATTAACTTATTCTTCCTTCAACCGTCAGAGCTTTGCAAATTCTTGATCGTCATCTTTATGGCTTCCTATTTTGCAGAGAACGCCACGGCGCTCAGAAAATTCTCGGACAAAGCGGATAAAGTGTCGGTGCCTATCCAGATACGAAAAGTGGCTATTATAGCGACTGGAATCATCGTTGTGTCTCTGCTATATATGGGCGCACTCTCCGATATGGGCCCGGCCCTGGTACTTCTTGTCTCCTTTGTATTCATGTATTCTCTTGCTCGTGGCGATTTCGGCCATTTACTGATAGGTGTATTCACCTTCGTAGCTCTGACATTGCTTGCCAATACTATCTGGGGTACAAACCTGTCGGTGATACTTGCTGCGGTCCTGTGGCTCATTCTCTGGCTGGGTATTTATTTACTGGCAAAAAAGCGGGTGTATGAAAGTGCCATTTTCATGAATCTGTTGTTTGTCCTGTTTGTGGCCGGTGGTCCCATACTTGGGGCGATGGGCTTTACTCACCAGGCTGAACGTTTAGAATCACGGCTGGCCATGACTGGCTCCGGAGTTTGGGATAATACCAACGTTCTTGGCGGAGACCAGGTAGCAGAAGCGATTTGGGCTTATAGCACTGGAGGATACAGCGGACAAGGCGTAGGTTTAGGAAATGAGAACTTAATTCCTGCCTATCACACAGATCTGATAATGGCCACCATTGGAGAGCAGATGGGCTGGCGCATGCTCTTTCTTGTGATTGTTTTGATGGGACTTTTGCTTTTCAGAGCCATTCGTGCCGGAAAGAAGTCTGGTCATCCTTTCTCTTTCTATCTGGCTTTCGGAATCGGAATTGTGACGGTGGTTCAGTTCCTTATTGTCGGCTTGGGCTCCACGGGCCTTATTCCACTTACCGGCATTGCTGTCCCATTCTTGAGCTACGCGAAAACAAGTGTCGTTCTTAATATGGTGGCATTTGGAATCATCGTTGCCATATCTCGTGAAAAAGCCGGGCAATACCAGGAGGAAGATGTAAAGAAATACAAAACGTCGTTAGCGTCCAGTTGCCTTTCATATGCAACCGTGGGTGGTTTATTGGCAATAGTCCTTTCCGGGTATATGATGTTCAACAGGGACGCGACACTTGTGCGCCCCGGGCTGTTCACCAACAACGCCGGTATACGAACATATGTATATAACCCAAGAATTCAAGTGCTTATCGACAAACTACAAATGGAGACCATCTACGATAGGAATGGTTACATCCTGGCCACCAGCGATATTGATAAAGCTCGTTATGCAGAAGACTCTTTATCTATCGTGCTTGGAGGAAAAATGGTTGGAGAGAATACCACGGACACAAGAGCGAAACGTTATTATCCTTTTGGGATGCATACGTTCTTTATGACCGGAGATTATAACGATAAACTGCAGTGGAATTCTTCTGTTTCCAATCCTTATGGCCTCAATGCAGAGAACCGTTATCTCGCACGGCTACGAGGATTCGATAATCTGAAAAGGGATGCAAAGGGACGGGCTATCATTCAAGAGATCCCGATTCTTGCCTATAAGCCGAGCCGTTTCTTGCCGGCATTCAAGCGAAATGACGATTACAGGGTGGCCGAATATGATTACAGTGAGCTTCTGGGAATGCTTAAGGGAGGTATTGCTGGTCACCGGGAGATAAAGGATCACACTCGTGAAGAGGCGTCCCCAGTCAATCTTACTATTGACGCCATTCTCCAGGCAAAACTACAGAATAAACTATCAGAGTACGTATCTCAGTCTGATGTTCTTAACCGTAATCTGAAACTCAGGATATCTGTTGTGGTCCTCAAGGCAAATAGCGGAGATTTGCTCTGCTCTTCTAATTACCCTCTACCGCAGAAAGAAATCCTGGATTCCCTGGAGAGAAACAATGTTTATGTGTACAATGAAAGGAATCCGTATCAAAAGGCATACACAGACCGAGATCTGGGCCTGACTTATCAGACACACCCTGGGAGCACGGCCAAGATCATGACTTCGCTTTCTGCATATCATAATATGGGGAATGCCGCATCTGAAGCCTCATACGACGTCGATTATTCAGAAATAATTGAAAACGGAAGAGTGAAAGAGCCATTCTCTTCCATCAATGGCCGAAGGGCGCGCAATAACGTAACGATGACGGATGCTATTGTCAAATCATCGAACTGTTACTTCATTAATCTCTTGAATGACAAGAAGCTTTATGAGTCGCTTGGCTTTATCTACGGTGTCGTGGGGGCCAGACTCGATGGGCATGAAGGCAGGAGCAATATAACTCCTTATTTCTTTTACGATTCGGAGTTTACCAGCAGGGCTCAGTTCTTTGATGAAGTCAACTATCTGGCTTCTGAAGGTCTCGGGTTGTATTCTGATTACGAAACTAACTATAGGCCCAAAGGAGACAGAAGAAAACTGAGCCGATTCAAGGGCTCTGCTGATTATTGGGGCATTGCATACGGACAGGGGCATCTTTATGCGTCGCCCTTGAATATGGCACGCGTTGCTTCCATCGTTGTTAATGACGGCCGCTTTATCCCTACGAAGTATGAACTTGATGAAGATGCCAAGAACGAATGGATTGTCAAATCCGGCACCGCCAACCTTAAGTCAGATATGCAAGCGGAGGCTGATAAGCATCGGCGGAATGGCATCAACCTCCCTGGTAAGGATGAGCCGGAAAGGATGTTTTCAAAAACTGGAACTCCAGAAAGGACCTGGATATATGTTACTGAAGACGGGACCGTGGTAGAGAGCAAACCTAATGATGGATGGTATATATGCTCCATTTATTCGAAGAACGAGAAATCATCGCTGGCCATTGCCGTTAGAATGGAGCGACTCGGAGCACTCGGGTCCAGTGCTGCTGTAAAGTTGACGGCGGAAACCGTACTGCCGGTATTGCAGGAATGTGGTTATGAAATCTATTAAGACTATAATAAAATGAGCAGACTGATCCTCGGCCAGTATGAGTTGCTGGCAAATCTGGGTGCCGGTTCAAATGGTACAGTGTACAAGGTAAAGCATCATGAACAAGGATATATCCGTGCAGTCAAGATCCTCAATGGATATGTAGAAAGCAAGGATACCAAGAAGTACGAATCCTTCCTCCGTGAATATCGTCGTTTAACCCTCTTGGGCAATTGTTCCCATCCCAATATCGTGAGCGTACACAAGGCTGATTTGTTGGAGAACCAGGCTTTCTACGAAATGGATTATATTGACGGTACGCCTCTGGCGGATTATGTTGCATCGACAAAGTTTCTTCCTCTCAACGAGGTGTTGAACTGTTGCCGTGACCTTCTTAGTGCAATGGAATACTGCCATGTCGGTGTTACCGATTACCTTTATGACAGAGAGAAGGATAACATCCCCACAGATCCCAACGACGGTTCTAAGGTTATTATTGATGAGCATACCAGGGAACGGCTCATCAATGAGTATGGTATAGTTCATAATGATATCCATTCAAGTAATATTATTCGCAACCGGTACGACGGCCGATATATCCTTCTGGACTTTGGCATATCCATGCAAGGCGGGACGGCCGTACGTGAGAGTGGACTGGGTGAAGGAGCTCTTGCATATTCTGCTCCGGAAAAAATACTAGACAAGAAAGTCTCGTTTCGCTCCGATGTATACTCAATCGGCATCGTTCTGTTCGAAGTGTTGGCTGGAAGAGTCCCGTTCCCTTCCAAAGATGCTAACGACAACGACTACTCTTCAAAGTACATGTACGACTTTCACTCGTCCAGCCCGGTCCCGTCAATTTTCGAACTAAGAAAGGCGGCTTTTGAGAGTGTTTATGGAACGGATAAAGAATACCAAAAAGATTACCCCGACTGGCTGGAAAGGATGATTGACAAATGCTTGGCTAAGAATCCTGAAGATCGGTTTGCCAACGCAAAAGAGATTAACAGTTTCTTCCTTAAGGAAGTCTCGAGTTATGCCCAACCGGGCTCCACGAGTGTTGAGGCAAATGTCATAATGGTGAAAGAACTCACAGAGGCAGTAGAGCAAAAAAGCCAACTGATTAAGCAGCAAGAGCTAGCCATCAAAGGCTGGGAACGCAGATTTGCAAAACTCCGTTGCCTTAAAAAGACCAGGAAGTTTTTCTCTACCATTAACCCGTTGTGGGTTATGGTTGTCATATTGGCTGTCGTAGCGGGAGTGTTGTTTTTCTTTCCGGAGGTAATTCTTTCACAATTGTAAGGTATTTATTTTCAAGAAGATATCTCAACTGCTCGTTAAATACTATTTCTAACATGGCCAAGCCTTGCCTGCCAACTATCTTTGCTTTGGATTTGAATACAATGACCGAAGAAATTAAATACGAATCAGCTTTCAGCTATGCCGCAACCGCACACAGAATGGTGGTTAAGTACGAGGCGCTCATTTCGGAATCACTCAATTCTGAAACCGGGATTGATACAGACTTGCTGACTGATTACGCAAAGGTGATAAACAGTTACTGTGATGCTTTGGATCTTATGGATAATTACCCCCAGGAACAGACACAATACGAGAAGGTGATAAAGCTGTTGACGAGCTATGGAGAAGAGCATCCAGAACAGTTTAACATTGCTATTACCACTTACATCAAATACGCTGATGTTTTATTTAAGCAAAAGAAATACAAAAAGTCATGTGAAGCGCTAAAGTCGGCGATGTCGATATTGGTCGGGAACATGGACAGTATTTCATTCACTGATGTAGATATAAGCTTTATTAACAATCAATTAAACAAGGCATAGTCATGAAAATCGGTAATTTATTCGGCCGGAAACCAGACGCTTCTCAGATAGACAATGCTGTAGATGCAAAGAAGAGCATCATCAATGCGCTACTGTCCAGATTCAAGCAACTCCGCTTTAATGAAGGGACTGGCAATATCCGACAGGTAACGATCTGGGTCGCCGATCCTGTGTATATCCGGCTTATCAAAAATGATGAGTTTGTAACGGGGCTTCACACCGAAATCGAAAATCACCTTATTACAGCTCTTACGAAAGCCGAAATCATTGTCAGGATGGGTAAGCCATCATCCAAAATCCAATCCTCCTGTATCCTGGAAGATGCCATTTGGTTTTCTTTCCTGATAGAGGAAGATGTAAAGAAGAAGATGAACGGCAAAGCTCGAGTATCGGTTGCAGGAGGACGCGGTAGCATGATGAAGAAATCATATGACCTTTGTGTTACAGAAAGGATGGTCTTCCACATTGGGCGCGGGGAATTCGAATCCAACAAGGAACGCCCGTTCAGAGAGAACCAGATTGCAATCAACGATCAGGAGAAAGACAAAACCATCCGGGAACTCAATTATCACGTCAGTGGCACCCATGCTGATTTGATTTATGACAATGACGCATTTTACTTGAAGGCCACACCTTATGGATGCCGCCCGGACGGCAGCAAAACTGCCGTTATCCGCGAGGGAACAAACGGCAGCGAAGAGTTTGAACTCCGTGATTCAGAGTCCAGATTCCGCCTCCGGGACGGAGACAAGATTGAACTGGGCGGCGCTGTCATGCTCTTATTTGAGTGCAAAGAATAGACTTCCTGATTATGAAACTGCGAAAACTATACTCCATTTTGGACATAGGTGCCATCAAAAGCAAGGCGGCGCTAAAGAAACTGTCGGGTATTGAGCATTTCCGGGCAGTCCTTGCGTTTCGGATTCTCGCAGTGTTAAAGAAGCATTATGAGCGATACGCTTTTAGCGAAGTCATCAGGACGGAAAACGGACAAACCACCATCATCTATGATTATCGAGACGCGGAGTTTGAGGCAGAGGTCAAACGACATGGAATGGAAGTAGAAATCAGGCCTGCGATGCATCCCAGGAAGGACTTGTACATGAGCCCCTACACCAACATGAGACGCAAACCTTTCTTCCGTGAATTCGAATTTACAAGCCACTTGATGCTTCGCGAAGTGAAAAAAGAATCCACAGGAGCAAAACGTTCATCTATCCCCAAAAAGAATGAGGTAGAAGGCCGACGAAAGGTTATTATCAACGAGACCACACAAAAAGAAAGCATCCCTCAGGCCCGTATTGTCATACATATTGAGGGCGCAGAAGTAGATAATTCATTCTAAAGTCATTACATATGGATATCAGCGACAAAATCAAGCAAACGTTTCCGGATTTGGCGGTGTATAAGTCTGGAAATATGGATAGTCTTTTCGGGGGCAGGAATCTCCCTTCGTTCGTGAAAGACTATATCGTGAAACGATTCTCAGACACAGCAGGCGTAGTTGACCGCGAAGCTGTCAGGGACTACTTGGACACAAAGATGACTAATGACGGAGGCCAGATAAGGCAACGCCTCTTACGCGGAGAGAAAGTGAATCTTACCTGCCGCTTCATAGTACAAAGTGACTTGAAGGCCGGCAAGACCGCCTTCAATATTGCTGACGTTGACCTCCAAAGTGATGCGTACATCCTTCCTTCCGTTATCGAAAGCCACGTCGATGATCTCATTGACGGTGAAAACTGGGGTAACATTTCTCTGGAATATTTTGAGCCTCAGGGCCGGAAGAAAGGATATGTCAATATGACATCCTTCCGGCCGTTTCGCCCCTATTCTGTTGACTACGACTACTTCCTGAAAGCGCGCGAGCAGTTCACGGTGGAGGAATGGATGGATGTTCTCATTGCAACGATGGAGTACAATCCGGACAGCTTCATTGGAGAAACCGAGGAAGATACCATCATGCGCAAGCATGAATTCCTTTCCCGCCTCCTGATTGCCGTAGAACCCCGTCTTAACACCATAGAACTCGGTCCTAAGGGCACTGGCAAGTCCTATGTCTATAACAATCTGAGCAAGTATCTTTGGCTCGTTGGTAATGGTGGCACAACCCGTGCCCGCATGTTTTACAACCGGGCCACCAAGCAGTTTGGCTTTATGAAGACGCACGACGCTGTCTTGATTGACGAGGTAACCACGTTCGACATCAAGGATGACGAAGTGAGATCTATGCTCAAGGGCTATCTGGAGTCTGGCAAAGCGGCCATTGACAATGTCCAGTTCCAGTCCGAGTGCGGGCTTGGGCTCATTGGAAACATTGGCCTGACTGATGACATGAAGCCTTTGGGAAACGACTATTACCGCTATCTTCCCGGTGTGTTCCGTGATTCCGCAACTCTTGATCGATTCCACGGGTTCATCCAGGGATGGCAGATGCCTCGTCTTGGAATCGGCAGCATTGTGGACGGTTGGGCACTGAACACTGAATACATTTCAGAAATCTTCCATACCATGCGATTCCGTCCTGAGTATGCCGGCATCTTTGAGGATATCGTATCTTACGACCTCTCGTCCGATTTGAGGGACCTCAAGGCCGTCAAGAAGATTGCGACAGCGTATGCAAAACTCCTTTTCCCTCATATTCTGAATGTTAACACCCTTGAACAAGATGCGTTGGAGCAATACAAAGCCGACTATACGAAGTATTGCCTTGTTCCCGCCATCAAAAAGAGACAAATCATTCGTGAGCAGTGCCATCTTTTGGATAAAGAATACAAGAGCGAGATGCCCGATTTCTTTATTTAGTTACGCTTTTTAAGCGTAAAAAACTTGATAATTGTATCGTTTTGAGGCGTTTTATGTCTTTTCTGCTAAATATTTATTAAATTTGCTTCATTATGGCGATTTAGCATGTCAATTTTTTGCTGTCACTGTGGGAGAAGCGGATTCCCGCCAACGTATAGGAGTTGTCCTTATTGTGGATATCCCTTAACAGTGTCATCATATAAATCGACAGAAGAACGACTAACCAAAACAGATAATCAATTAAAATTCAATACTACTATGCCTACTTTTGGAAAGAACTCCTTCTCAAGCGATGATCTAGAAATCGTAAAAGGAACCGTTCTATGGAACTTGAACCCCGGTGAGATTGCACGCCGGATTAATGTTAATGAATTTGCAAGTTTATCTGGTGCTAAAGGTGTATATGTCCAGGAAGGTGTTGTTGCGGTGCTGATGATTGACGGACGTGAAGTCACCAGACTTACCAGTGGAGTTTATTATTTCAAAACTGGTATAGAACGTTTCGGAGACACCCTTCGTCACATTTGGCGTTTCTTCACGGGAAAGAAAGAAAACGGCTCGGCCAACGACGATGAACTCCGCCGCGGAAGGCTTGGCTCCGAATTGCAGAACCTGGGGAAGAGCTCTCTAGTCGATGTTGTTCTATTTGCTGAGGGCGCAATCCCTGTAGTATTTGGAATCAAAGCTACTGAAGGAGGCCATGAATTTGAACCGTTCACTATTCGGACGAAACTTGAAGATGTCAAGGTGGCGGTGTCTATGCATATGCAGATTTCTGACTTCGCCTCTTTCAGAAAGAACTATCTTACCAAGCGCCCTTTCTATCGTATTGCGGATCTTCAAAGTGCTTTGATGGACCCCATTCGTAATCTTCTTCTGGAGTATTTAGCATACGAGAACGTTGAAGGCTCTGTTTTACGGCCCGAGTTGAAGGAGCGTTTACGCAGAGGTTTGACCGAGAAGCTAAACACGATTCTATATGGGTTATCCGTCCGGCAGGTTATTGACCTCACTATTGACAGTGCGGATTTCGCACGTTTCCGTGAACTTGAGCATAAGTTGTATTGCTCGAACAAAGAACTCGAGTATCTCATCAGAACTAATGATTTCAAGAACCGACTTGCTTCGGAAGAGAATAGCCAGAAAGTTCGTGAGGCCCGCTCCGAAGAGGATCTTCGTTATGCTTTAATGCAGCTGAATAAAGACGCTCTGCTGCATGATGATGAAATGGAGGCATTCTGCCAGTTACTTGCTAACCAGAAGGCTATTAGGGAGGCGCAAACTGATGAGGATAGAGAAAAAGCGCTTCAGGAAATCAAAAAGAGCAAACTCATCCGTGAAGATGAGTTTGAAGACCTTCAGTATGAACTGAAAAAACACCACGACGATCGCGTGGAGTTTGATCTGATTCTTCACTGGCAGAGCCTTAGAAGAACGGAGTCAGAACGTATTTCTGCCGAAAAAGATATTGCCCTTTTGACCGCGGAGTCTCAAAAAGCAATCGAGCAAGCGCAGTTTGAACTCCAGAAACAACAGCAAGGTCATATGCACGACATTGAAAGAGGCCAGGCACAATTCAATGTTGAAATGAATGACTTGGCCAGAGGCGAGCAAGCAAAGGATGATGACTACGCCGATCATCGTCGCGATGAAGATCACCGAAGGGATATTCAAGAAGACCGCGACTGGACGGACAATGTTGATTACGAAGAGAATCTTGAGATTGAGCGTTTACGCAAAAAACAAGAAATGGCGCTTGCCGCTCTTGCAAAGCTACGCGAAGAAGATCGCGCAGACAAGGCTCAGGACTATGCTCACGATGAAACAATGGCCCAGATGGAGCATGAAACTAAGCGTGTATTGGCAGAATTCCAAAAGGACATGTCCGCATCCCAGATTGCATCATTGGGCATTAAGGATTTAAGTCCTGAGGCACAAGTTGCGCTCGCTGCCGCATTAGGTTCTGATAAAGAACTTGAATACCTCAAGAAATCTTCTGACGAGAGAGCTGCGATGCTTAAGGATCTCATTGAATATACCCGGGGCATCGAAAAGGAAAACCGCGCGCAACAGCAAGACACTCTCGATAAGATGATGAGAGCAATGTTGGAGGCCATGAGGACCAATGCGGGAATCGTATCTGGTGCCGTCGCTGGTCAAAGAGCCTCTGTTGAAGGTACCCTTAATGTAGTAAAGGACATCGCAACTCATCGTCAGGATGAGGTAGATAGCGACAAACGTGAAGCTAAGGCCGATGCGCGTCATGCGCAAGAAAGACTCGATCATACCCAAGATACGGCTCTACATTATACAACCAAGTTTGCGTCAACAGAAGCAACAGCTGAAGCACTTAAGGGGAAAGACCCTGCCGAAGTTGCCCCAATTGTATTTATTCTTACAACGATGGACAATGCCACGGCTAGTCTCGCAGATGTATTGCAGTTAATAAATGACGGCGAGATAGGTCCTGATACCGAACTTTCCATAGATGGACAAATTGTTAAAGCTTATGATTGCAAAGTCCTTAGAGGGCGCTTGAATAAATTATACTCCGTTGAGTGCCCCAATTGTGGAGAGGTAGGGCTGAAGGGGCACTTATGTCCTGAGTGTCATACTCAATTGTAAAATATATGGCCACCTCTTGGAAGGACTTGTTGTCTACATTTGACACAAAAAGCAAGGTTCCGGCTGAACCTCATCAAGAAATGGAGAAGCCGGAGCCTGCAGACAATTGTGTCTCGGGAGGCGGAATAATATATACTGACACATCTGTTCTATCCACTAAGTTCGGGGTTGGAAGAGATGTAATTCAATCTCGGCTCCAGAGTTTTATTCGTCAATGTAAGGGAATTGGACGCAATTGGTTATTATTAGATGCATCTAATCCTAGCACATCTATTACCCTCCAGTCAGATCGCACGTGGTATTCCTACCACAAATTGTTGCATTCTTTCATACGCGAGAATGAACTAGAAAGTGGAGTATCAACCAGTGTTTTTATCATTGGAGGTAACGATGTCATCGCAGTTCCAGAACGGGTTTTCAACCTGCCTCAATCATTCGAGGATTTTCTTTTGCAGATTGATCTTTGGTACTGTTTCCCTGTCGGATTCGATCTAGTAGAAGAATTAGAGTCATTAGCTGAAACGCATGAGCTATACGATCAGGACTTATTTGCGGAGCAATTGATGAGTCATGCAATATGTAATGTCTCCAGGCTACCTTTAGACGATGGAAATGGTTGCGGAGGTTTCGAGGAGACCATTGGTAATTACCTTGACCGTGTAATAACTAGTCAAGGCAATATCTATATCGATTCCGTATTGATGACTACGGCAAGCCAATGGCTGAAGGAATCTTCTTTTATGGTGGAAGGGATGCCTTTACTTCCAATACACGAAGCCCCTTCCTTCACATATAGAGGTATGTATGTTGCGCCCTATCTCTCATTGCAGAACAGAGAAGGCATGAACAGCTATTGCCGTTCGTTGGAGGATGCAGATTATCTGTTATTCAACATGCATGGATCAGATCAACCTAGTGTGTCAGGGTATTTGGGGATTGGCCCCAAGTGCGAAGCTTATATCGCTTTCGACATTCCTTTGCTTGACTATTGTAAGTCAAAGGCTTTGACCGCTACGGCATGTTTTGGAGCGCGGTATAAGGGATATGGGCTCCGTTCCTCCCTTCTTCTGTCATCAATCTATCAGAACTTCCTTTTATTTACGGGTTCCAGCCACATTGCAATGGGGGCAGTTAGTGAACAATACCCGTGTGGATGCTCTGAGACGTTGATGAAGTTTTATACGAATCTACTGCTTTATGGAGTCCCTGCTGGAGAAGCCTTGTTGCGATCCAAGATTGAGTACTTTACAAGTTCTTATCCCCGAGAACTTGATTACTCTTACTTTACTATATGTGAGTTCAATGTGTTTGGTGATCCTTCTTTGGAATGTATTTGCCGTAACAATATCTTATTATCAAAGTTGTCTCATCCACTCGATGGTTTGAAACAAACCTCACGCCCCGGAAACTCACGGTTGTTGCTATCTCTAGATGAAGCATATGAGCGCGTCCACAATCTCGTTGATAACAATCTTGAAGAGATTGCTATAAGACTTGGAGAACAGTTGATTTCTGATTATTCTTTTGTGAACCTTGAGTTTAGTTCTGTAGAGAAAAGGCTCAACAGAGATGAACACATAGGGTATGTTTTTGTATATTCATACGCAAACAATGGTAAAGTGTTTGCCCATACTGATTTGAAAGGAAAACTGAAAATAGCCTTTTATACTAAATGATTATGAAGCGTTGTCCAAAATGTGGTTTTGAGACTGCCGACAGTGATAAGAATTTTTGTCCTAAGTGTAGCCATCAAAATGGGAATGGTCCAGTGAGGCTTGAAATAGTGAGTGCGTCAAAACAGTCTGATAAGCAATCTTTCTCAGGCTCTACAATGGGTAATATTGGTAACGATCCCATAAATGCGGCAGAAAGAATAGCTACTGCTATGTCAGCAACAGAAAACGCAGCAGTAGAAGGTGATGCGAATATCGTACAAGGTAGTGTCATAAAAGACGACCATAGAAAGATATTTATTGATATTGAGCAAAAAGAGTTATCCGAAGCTGAGAGGAATCGGCAAAACACTTCTCAGTATTATAGTGCCTGCTCAGAATTAATCAAAGACGGCTTCATTGATGACGAAGGGAAAAGGCAACTACGCGCGCTCCGTATTACCCTTGGACTTCATAAGGATATCGCCGAACATATTGAGAAAGAGGTTATTGAAGAATCAACGGAAAAGCGAGCCACACTTTCTGGTGCCGTTATTGATTTTATCACACGTGTAAAAGGGTACATAAAGATTAATAACAAAGCCCAGGTATCGGCCTGTTTTGTACAGTTAGAAGCTTATCAGAAAAAGATTGATGATGTCCATTTGGACCAGTTATACTTTCAACTTAAGGCAATCCTTTATCCAAGCTATTTTTTGAAGGATTATTCCACCGGCACGACATCTTACTGGGAGGCATTTTGGTCATATGTTGCTTTAGTCCGAATGGATAATGACGAGGCGGCGCAATCATTGGCGAACCTGGTTCGATGGGATTCTTTTTTCCCGTATCAAAACCAATCAATCCTACAGACTATTGGATTGCTTATGCAAGACAAAATTCCGGAGGCTAGAGAGGCTTACAAGAGTATCATAACAGGTTTTTCCTCTGACTTGGAGCCTGTCCGTGACGCCATTCGCGAATTGCTTGATCAGGACTGGGATTTGGTGACAGATGTTTCGCCCCAAGCGAAGTTTTATGTTGAGTCCCTATTCAGGTGTGCATATGACCAAATTAAGGACCAGGCTAAAAAAAGAAAAGCGGATGAAATTTCAGCTATTCACCAACAGGAATTGGAGGCACTAGAGATTCAGGATAAAAAGGGAAACTTCATACTGCAATATGAAGCGAAGAAGGGTTCTATTAGCGATGCGCTCATTTTATCTGGAGTAACGCAGACACAATACGATGAATGGATGCGTTCTGATACTAACTTCCGATTGTCTTTAGAGAATGTAGATAAGCGCCTTGCTCAGGAAAAGATAGATGAGGAACGCAGAACTGAAGAACTCAAGGAAGCATTCTTGGTACACTATGAGTCAGATAACGGTTCCATCGATGACGCCCTTAAACATTCTGGAGTCGAACAATACCAGGTTGATAAATGGAAAGGTGTAGATCCTCGTTTCAGGGCGAAGATAGCCGATATTGATGCGCGGCTGGCAGCAAAAGAAGAAGAAGAAGAACGTGTAATTAACGAGAAGAAGGCGCTTTTCATTGCGGCATTTAAGTCCTCCAAGTGTGATATCCAGAAAGCATGTTCTAATCTGGAATTAAGTCCTGATTGTATTAGTCGCTGGCGCAAATCCGATGCAACGTTTGATAATAGATTGAATTGCATTAAACAAGACCGACGCAAGGATATTATCTTTAAAAAAGTTATACCGTGCATAGCGATTGCGGTTCTTTTATTCGTCATTTATTTAGTTGGCAAACCGTTGGTGATCAAAAGAATAGAGCAAAATAAGGCAGCCACAGAAGCACAAGCCAGGGAGCAAAAAAGACAGGAAGAGATTCAAGAAGGCTATGCTCATCTTTTAAACGATTTTAATACTGCTCTGAGCTGTGTTGATAGAGATGCTATTCCCATTGATAGTTTTAATGATTCTTTAATGAGAATAGAACAAATCTTATCCGAGATAAATCTAATTGAGGTTTCAAACCCGACTATTGTTGAATCACAACACAGCGCCTTGTTGGGAAAAGCATTATCTCTGTGTGAAGACCTTCATTCTTATTTCAGGGGTAAGGCCACGTCTTCGTCGAGCACTGAAGAACTCGAAATATGGACTAAAAAGATAGAAAGTGTAGATTCCGCGACGTATCGGTTAAAATCTAGCAAATAATTAATTATGAGACGATTATTATTTACCATATTAGCCTTACTCTTTTCATTAAATCTCGTAATGGCTCAGGGCTACACCACCCTCAATAAAGCTTTATTAAGATTCATTGAAGATAAATATGACGAGGCAAAAATACTCTATGAGTCATGTTTGTCGGATCCAGAGTTTGCGAATGATGCAATAGCGAGACACAATATTGAAGTCAAAATTAATCTTTGTAGTATCCGTATAAACGAGCGCCTCAGAAACGCACAGGTAGCGGAAAAGGCTCGTTTAAGGCGCCTGAGAGAAAGAGAGTCAAACAAAAAAGTATATATTTCGGTTAACGCAATTGACTCAAAAGATGAGTGGCCATCTGGTACCGAAAGTGCACTGTTTGAATGCCTAAGAGCGCACAAGCGAAGTTTCACAAATAATATAGACGAGGCGCTTTCGTGTGTTACTGTGAATATCGTAACAAAAGAGATTTTGCGTGATGAGCAGTTTATTGTTGACACATATGGCACAATACGTTTTGGGAATGCCATTAATTCTAATCAGTTTGACTTCAACTGGTCAACAGGGCAATGTAGATCGGTTAGCTACGAATCATTTGATGATGCCAAAAATCGCTCTTACAAAGAGTTAAATGACAGATTGGCGTCAGCTTTAAACTATTTCCTAAAAGGGGAATCTGTTCCGGATAAAGAAATAGAGTCTAATAATAATATTGTGGTTTCGCTAGTTCCGGCTAATGAGATTTCCGAGCATAATCTCAGTGAGTTTCTCGATGCCGTGCATTATTATATCGATGCCGACGATACATATACCCTTAAACTTAGTACAGATTCATCTGTTCAATCAGTACTAAAACAATTGTACAAACATGAAGTTGAGTGGACAGATGTTGATCAAAGAGTTGAGATAGCTAAAGAGGATGGCTTTCGATATGTACTGTATATCGAAGCTAAGAAGGGAAATGAGGGGAACTATACATTCAAAGGAAGTATTCTGGATCGTAATAATAACAATTCGGTTAAAACTTCAAAACCTCTTTCTATTCGTGTAAATCAATTATCTAAGAGTTACCAAGAGCTTGCCGCGGCAATGATGTGTGAATCCCTCGGTATTAAGCAGTGGATTATAGGAGAGGAGTTGTGTGGAGGGCAGTTGTTACGCGCGCCACAAGAGAAGGGGGTGCGACTGCCTGGATTAATATGCCATGTTCTCAAACCAACATATGATAAGTGGTTCCCTCTCCATAATTCAGCAAGTATTACTAGCAAAAACATGAGTTATCACGGAATGATTGAGGCCTTTGACCCAGGGAATTCCATCTATTGGAGATATCCTCACGTTGAAGAAATAAGTTTGATGGCAAAAAATATGAGTGCTTTAGGTCTCCGAGGTTTTTATTGGAGTGGTGATAATGACTCAAAGAACAGACCTATTGCATGTGAAATAAAAAACTTTGAATCTTTAGAACTATCTAAATGTTCAAAAGCCGCCACCATCATTATCAGGGAATTTTAAATACCAGTCTCCATGAAAAGAATAGTAACTATTATCTTTGTCTTTGTTACTCTCACCTGTTTAGACTGCCTAGCTCAATACAAACCTATTGCCGGACAAGGGCAGACTCAGCAGAGTGAAACTTATGATCCGGGGCTTATTAGCAGAGCACAGACGATTGATTATTTCTTAGGTATAGTACCTGGGGCCGTGCAAATTAGAAAAAATAGATGGGGCTGGGCTTCTGGAGTATTAGTTGGGACTGTCGGTTTTACAACGCTTACGGTCTGTCAAACCGTGCGATTGAATAAGGCCATAGTCAATGCTGATGCTAATCCTAGTGATGCCGTTTATTACGAAGGAGTTATGCAGAAAGCAAAACTTTGGAGGAATATTGGGATAATTGGGTTAGGTATTACTGAGATTATCAATTATATCTCTGCCATAAGACTTGAGGATAAAAGTGATATAGGAAAGATTGGTCTATATACCGACCCTCAAGGGGCTATCGGTCTGTCATATGCATTTGTTTTCTAAAGAATGAGACCTTTTACTATTTTCGGGATTGCATTTTTGGCAATACTTATATCTTCGTGCAAAGAAGATACATATACAACCAAGTCCACTGTTTATGGAACCATCATAGAAGCCTCTGACAAGACGCCTATAGAAGGGGCTTTGGTTACTAATGAAACCACCGGGAAAAATTGTATCACTAAAGCCGATGGGTACTACGAATTCCAAGACCTTCAGTTTGGTAAAACATATAAGATACGTGCTGAGAAAGAAGGATATATCTCCTCACCTAAAAGCATTACCCCTACTGAAGTTCGTGATAGGATTGAATTAAATATTGAAATGTCAAGAAGACCTTAATTTATGAAAATAAGAGTTGTATCCTTATTTGCGTTAGTTGTATTCTCTACGGTTTTATTCAGTTGTGGTGAAGATACACCCCCGGAAAAAACTGTTGGAAGCATAACGATTGTTGTGACGGAAGATAATACTAATGAAACCCTTTCTGGCGTATCCATTCAGTTGTTTTCAAATGACGACCCGTCTGTGACGCCAGCAGACAGAACAGATAATTCAGGACGTTGTACTTTCTCCAACATCCCTATAGGTTCATATCTAATGAACCTCAGCAAACCAGGATACGATAGCAAAGAAGGATTAGCTTTAAGGATTAATGGTGGTGATAACCCCAACAAGGAATTATCCTTAAAGAGGATTACTACCGAATTAACGGTGAATCCTTCTACTTTGGATTTCGGAGACAATGCTTCTGTCGTTCAGAAAGCTTTTAGCCTAGTTAACCCTAATTATGCGGACTTGACTTGGGCGGTATTGGATACAGATGTTTCCTGGATAGTATCCGTGTGCGATAAAGACGGAAAAAAGAACGGCACGATTAAGTACAACCAGGAGGTTGCTATGTCTGTCACCATTGATAGGGACAAACTCACAAGTGGCAATAATGAAAGCACTATAGTGATCCTTTCAGATTATGGACGTGCTGAGTTGAAGGTGAAAGCGATTGGTGCAGATAGAAGAACTCCCACGACGAATATGCTAGAAGTTACAGATGTAGATATGACCACAGCAGTATTCAAGGGTGAAGTATTAAGCGTGGGCTCACCTGAATACACAGAAAGAGGATTTGTATATAGCACATCGAATATCTCTGCTGAGGCAACATCTGGCTTCACCACCGTGGCTGCACAGATGAACTCGAACAAGACATTTAGTGTTTCTGCCTCTGGACTTGATAAAGGTTCCACATATTACGTCCGAGCTTATGGCAAGAATTCAGTTGGGATGAAACTCAGCTCAAACTTCGTCTCTTTCACAACGATTGCATCTAAAACGGCTGTTAGTACACAAGCGGTGACCCAAATAGATGTTGTTAATGGGAAGGCACAGTTTAATGGAGAAATAACTGAAGTGGGCAATCCGGTTTATTCTGAAAAAGGGTTCTGTTACAATAAGTCCGGCGAACCCACTGTATCTGACACAAAAGTTACCGTTTCAGGAACTTCTGGCGGTGCTTATTCGTATTCTTGCGCCGGATTATCGTCCAATACGACATACTACGTAAGGGCTTATGCCATCCAAAGCGGAAAGGTTTATTATGGGACGGCGGTTTCTTTCAGCACGGATATGTCGACAACAAGTGTCTCCACATCTAGCGCGACCAATGTAACACCTTCTTCTGCTACTTTGAATGGTTCTATTATTAAAGTTGGTAGTCCTGCATATTCTGAGAAAGGTTTTTGCTATTCCACTTCTGCAAATCCTACTATCAACAGCACCAAGAAAACGGTGAGTGGCACAGGCGAAGGAAACTACTCACTTAGTATCTCTGGGCTCTCCTATAATACTACCTACTATTATAAGGCCTACGCAATACAAAATGGGACACCGATATACGGAACAGAAGTCAGTTTTAACACTGGATACACAGAAGCGGTTGTCGAAGCATACTCCAGTGTGACAGATATTAAATACGATAGCGCAAAGTTAAGTTTTATTATTAAGAACATCGGCGACCCGGCTTGTACAGAAGCAGGAATATGCTATGGAACATCGTCTAACCCTACTACTTCTTCCAATAAAGTTAAAGGGAATGTTGGGACATATAAACAGACGCTAACGGTAACGGGCCTTCAAGAAAGTACAACATATTATTTCCGTGGATATGTAATACAAAACGGGCAACCTGTCTACAGTTCCACCTTTAGCTTCAAGACTGCAACAAAGCCGTCTGTTACGACTTTGTCACACTCGAACCTCCAGAATCCTTATGGGCTGGTAAACATGTGGCAGGTTCAGCTAAATGGAAGAGTGAACTCAGTAGGAGATCCTGCTATCAGTGGCCGCGGTTTTAAGTATAGCACAAGCGGAGATCCAGAGAGCGGTGGTACTATAGCCTCGGCATCTGGTTCTTCTGCAGGTGACTTCTCTGCATCTTTATCGGGGTTGAAGAGCAATACGACTTACTACGTTAGAGCTTATGTAAAGAATAGCCTCGGCTATGTATATGGAGAATTAAAGACCTTTACAACAGGCGATTAAGACTGAGCCAATGATGAACTATGGAGCCGAAAGAAAGACTTGAAGTTATTGATAAGCTCTTGCAAAAAGGCTGGCAATCATTCTACGACTTTGCCAGGGCAATCTATTGCAAGCATGGACAAACCTATCATTATGATCGGGATTTCAAGGCCATTAGGTCTTCAATTGTTCAAGACTTTCGGCTTATCCAGGACATTTGGTATTGCGCTCATCATGGCGAATTAATACCCAAAGGTAACAGCACAAGTGATAAAAGCCCATTGAGGGCTGGACTCATTAAAGAGATTTTCGAGAGCAAGTCTCAAAAGCAGTTTTCTGCAGAGCGAGTCCCGGAACTTCTTAAGGAAAAAGAACAGTACTTTGCAAACCCCAAGGTAACGTTCTATCGATACAAGAACCGCAAATATTCCATTTTCTCCTCAGGAGATTACGATAAATACATCGCTTTTAAGACCAAGAATAAGACCAAAAAATCACTCGAGAATACTCTCAACAAGTCTGTGACTGATTCTGAGGTAAACCAGGCCCAATTTGACCAAGGATTCGTTCCTGAGCCTGTTGTTTCTGAGCAGATAAAAAGGTCCATTCGGCTTCAAGAGGAACTCAGGGACTTTGCCCAAGGCAGCAAAAAGATAGTTGATTCCCTCTTGCAGAGTATTTCTGCAGAGAGCGATCAGAAAAAACGTCGCTGGGTTCAGAAAACAGTCAACTACTATCGGAACATTCTTGAGCTGGTTAAGAATCCACTGTCCAGTTACAATGTACGCGAGATTGCCGACCAGATTCACGACTTTGCCTTCTTCCTAGCAACCGAGAATCAGTATCATCTTCTGGGCAATCGGTTTGACGAAGCTTTGTCCATTTACCAGAGGCTAAGGCGCGAACAACGGCATCTTGTCGAGGATATTGAGCAAGGGCTTATTACGGGCGAGGAAGCAAACGTAGATGTTTTACAGCTAAAGGAGCAGATGGCTAAAGACGATGAGTCGATAGCAGCTATTCTTCTAAGTATTGCCCGAGTGCGCCTTGATTCTGGAGACAAGGATAAAGCAAGAGAAGCACTTGATCAGGCAAAAGGCCTCGCAGGAAAGCAGTCGCTGGTACGTGGACAGATTTGCCACCTTGAATCGATCTTGGCCTGTTTGAATTGTGATACAGAAGCCGCCATCAGTTTAATCAACGAGGCATGCGGAATTGTCTCAGCCCTCAAACTTGAAGGAAGTGGAGAAGGTCTTGCCATTATGGCTTCAAAAGCCGAACTGTTGCAGAGAACGGGAGATACTGATGGAGCAGTATCTTTGTATGAGTCCCTTTTGAATACAAGTTGTGACAATGAAGCGGCCTGCGAGGTTCAAACTGCGGCCCATCTAAACCTCGCCATCTTGAATCTCTCAGCCGGGCAAATCGATGAAGCCGACAAGAATGTTTCTGAGGCTCTCGATGGCTTTGAGAAACTCTATACGAAAGAGCCGGATAGGATCATTCCATCTCTTTTGAATGCCAAGTATATCAAAGGTCTGATCCTGGCCCATATAGGAGACATCAATGAGAGCATCTCCATGATGGAATCCGCTACTGATTTAGTGCCAGATAACCGCCCTGATCTTTATGCTCTTTGTGGTACGGAGTTGTTGGAGATTTATGTTACTTTAAGAGATATTCTATCGACTATTGGAGAAAACCATAAGTCCACTTTATATTCAACAAAGGCGAAAGATTTGCTCCCCAAAATAGAATCTTTCTTGCCAGAAAACGCATTAGATGGTATTAAGAATAGGCTATTAGAGTGTTCAAAAAATTAAAGCATATGAAGAAGTATTATTCGCTAAGTTGTCTTTCCCTTTTATTATTATGTCTCTTTAGTTGCGGAAACACAACATCGAAAGTAAAATGTACGGCAATAGATTTAGGCCTCCCGTCCGGTAATCTTTGGGCGGACATGAATTTGGGAGCATCAGCACCTGAAGAAAACGGAGATTTCTTCTTCTGGGGAGATGTGACTCCATGCTCTGCGGGTAGTAGATATAAGTATATTGAGGACTCATATTATACTGGCGGAAGAGAGGTAAAATACTTGAAGTATATCACCAGTAATGAATACGGAGTTGTGGATAATCGTCTTATACTTGAAACAACCGATGATGCAGCAACCGCGATGCTAGGAGACGGATGGACGGTACCCACGTTAGAGGATATTGATGAGTTGCTTTCATGCTGCACCTGGAAGGAAGTCGAAAGAAATGGTATCAAAGGAATTGCCCTTCTTGGCCCCAATGGAAACTCTATTTTTCTGCCACGTCCAGGAGATTATGATCCGTTGTATTTTAATATCAACGATAACGGATATGCGCACTATTGGTCAAATTCCCTTGCCCCCAAGCTAAGTGATGAATTTGCTTATACTCTTGCAGTAACAAATACCTGGAAAGGGACACAGCTGGAAAAGGACGAAAAATACAGAGTCCATCCCGCAATGATTCGGCCTGTTAAGCATAAGTAACTCGACGCTCACAGAAAAACAACCGTTCAAAAATGAGCTATAAACAATTATTGACTCATAAAAGAGCATATTCCGTCTACATGAAGGTCAACAAGCGATTGTTGGCCTTCGGGCGTCATAAGGAAGTCGCAGTCGGCCTGGTTGTCCATGAATAGTGATTCGGACAAAACTGCCGGAGCTGCGGTATGGAGGAGAATGTAGAAGTTCTTTTCCAGATCGGGGTCGCCGTCGGTGAAGTCGGTACGGAGGCGCATTCCGGGGAGATGGCGGGCGGCGGCGTCGTAGAGGCTGGTGGCCAGGCGATCGGCCCGGGAGTTGCCTCGGGTGGTGTAGGCGCACCAGCCGCGGGCTTTCATCCAGCGGTCGCCGTGGCCGGCGGCGTTGATGTGGATGGAAACGAGAATCACGTTGTCTTTGCCCAGGCGCCGGCACCAGTCGTTGACGCGGCGACAGCGCTCCGGCAAGGATATGTCTTCCTGCTCGGGTACGAGGAGTTCTGCATCATGGCCCTGAGCGGTCAAGGCCGAGACGATGCGGCGGGCAATGCCGCGGGTATAGGCGTATTCGAGGAGGCGGCCATCGGGGCTGCGCTTGCCGGGCGTTTCACGGCCGTGGCCGTTATCGATGAGGATTTTCATAGCTGGTCTTGTGTTTAGGTTTACACCTTTAAGTTACACAAAATCAGCGAGAAAAGCAAGAAATTAATCGGTTTCTTCAGGACCCATTTCACCTTCATTCTCTTCGATCGGGACTAGAGTGACCTTAAGTCCAAGTTCCAATACTTCCGAGATTTTTACCAAGTCATTGTACTTTGTCTGAGTCGAACTGTTAGTCATCACATACCACCCATCGCCAATAGGCTTCTGGTACTTCGCATACCGCTCATTTAGGGTTTTGGAGACCACTCCAACACCAGCATGTGATAATTCCACGAGCTCGACTAAGTCGGGCTCAATTTCTTTTATAGCCGCAATATACGTATCGCCGACCACTTTTTCCTGGATCACATGGCCGTCCGGGAACTCAACGCAAAGCGTGAATCTTCTGGTACGCGTATGAGTTTCCGCCTCTTCATCACCCAAAACATCCTCGGGAGACCCCGTTGCCTCATCTTCGTGAACATATGGATCTTCCCAATCTATTTCGTTCATCAACTTATACCATTCTGCGAGAGACATCTGGGGCAGACGGTCACCGTAATAGTCTTGAATGAGATTGAAAGCCACAAGCGGCTGCTGGTACTCTCCGGAAAGGTAAGGCCGGATAAGGTCTATAACTACGGGATTGGCAATCTTAGTCCACTTTCCATTGGCGTCAGTATATTCGGCCTCCCAATTACGCGAATAGCTTCCGTATGGTACTGGACTTCCTCCCTCTTGCAAAAGATGAGGTTCTTCTTCAGGAATGACGTAGGTATGTGCTCGCTCCGAATCATCCAGCGACTGAGATGCGTCCGGGCTGAAATCAAGAGGAAGATTAGCCTCCGTAGTAACAGTATCTGAGGAAGGACGTGTCAGAAAGTCTATGTAAGCATTCAGTGCAGGGATAATCAAATGCCCCCATTCCTCATCCCTGGCAGCGACCTCTTCAACTGAAACGAAGCGCTCAAACGCCAAAGAGTAGTCGGAAAGCGAATCGTACTGATAAAACAACTTACGGCTGCGGCTGAAATACCCATCCTTTATAAGTTTCCGGATGATACGGCAGTAAGAGGCCACTTCCTGGGGAAGAAGGCCTTTGGCCGCAAGATACGGGGCAAATGCATTTAGATTTGAAGCGGTCTTGAACGTGCGGAAAGCGTCATTGGCTTCCGTGCGCCTTTTAGAACCTACAGCAACGTAATCTCCCTGTGCCTGGAACCAAGATTGCATATCCGGCAAGTATTCCCCCAATCTGTTGCATGGAAAAATGACGACCTCGCTATCATTGGAAAGAACCTTGTGTACAAATTGGTTTCGCTCGTGACTATCCTTCTGAAGAGAGAAACGGGAATATTCTGAGATATTCTCGCAGTCATTGATGCGCTGCATCACCCAGAGTGGGTTCCAGGTTGCAAAAACGCCGTTGTCATTGTCGTAACCGAGCAAGACGAAATCAACCCCGGATTCCTTGATTTGAGTGAAGATGTCACGACTTGGGAACTGGGCGCGTGATACGTCAGAATTCCGGAAATGAGCAGATGTAATCTTCTTAATATACAGCCAGTATTCTTTCCCGTTTACAATGGCATGGAAAGGATTATCTCCTCCGTTCAGCTGGAGTTCCTGGCCTGCCAAAGAATCTCGCAGCAGGTTTTGGAAAATTTGGATTTCTTTTTTCGTTGCCATACGCTAAATGAGACTTCTGTATAAAGCGCTTGAGTTCATGTCAAACGGAGATTCATCACTTCTGACATCTACCAAGCCATTCAGGTTGCTTGAGAATGTAATATCCGTCACTACAGGAGGAATGTTCTCGTCCGGAATGCTTGGGACAGTGAGATAATCATAGAACTCCAGGTAATCTACGGCTGTCGTATAGTCGAAATAGACGTTCTCAAGCCTGGGAAGGTCAGTACCAATCGTTTCCGCGATTATTGTGTACATACGTAACTGGGAGTCAATCGCGGTTACACGTTGCCTAATGCGGTCATAAAGGTCTTTTACAGAAAGGCCATCTGCAGCAGGGCCTGATTCTCGCACAATGGTAGAGGCGATGAGCAGACGAGAATTAGCAGACGGATGGAGTTGATCAAAGGAGAACTTGTGAACCCTTTCTTCAGAAGATGTACTCTTCACTTCAATCTTATCCCTCCCAAGAGTGAAGTCATACTTAGCGGATGGAGACGAATGCCAAGCGTTAATCAGTGTTTCCGGCTGGGTACTTTGCTCGATAACCAGCAGCTCTGCCCAAAGCCCTTGAATCTTCTTCTTCGGAGGATTCTTAAGCGCATTGAAGATGGCTATAAGGTTTTCAACTTCCACTGCCAGTTCACGGTTAGCCGGGAACTGGGGTAGGCGCTCCAACATCATTAAGAAAATATCAATGAAGTATGACTGCAAAGAGACTTCCGGGGAACGGAGCGTGATGATAGCGAAGATATTATCCTCGGAGTTGCCCTGAAGGTCAATCAACTGGCAGGAGGCATTGTATTGAACAGAAAGGATCTCCCGGACAATGTTCTGCACAGATGACCCCGCGCTGTTAGTCCGGACAAAGAACTTGGGGAAACCTTCCTGAGAGCGACCCAGTTTGTGGGGCATATTCTCCAGGGCAATCACATTGAAATGGCTCTCCTGTTCCGTTGTTTGCTGCAGCAGTTGGAACTGCGAAAAAAGTGTGCTATTCTGTGGCATATCTGTTTACCTCCTATTCTTCATCTTCCTCCTCATCCTGATCGTCGATATTGTATTTTTCGTTGGAATAATAAGATGCCGCAAGACGTTCCGGGTAATAAACGGCAAGTGTGTACGCTTCCTGTGCGAAATCCATTTCAGCCCCGTCCAAATGAACGTGGTAGAGTTGAATCGTTATAGTATCATCCCCACCAACGATTTTATCATCACCGGGGTATGTGGTGGAATCCTGGGCAGAACTACGGCCGGCGAAGATTCGCGTGTTAGAAGCTAACTTTCTCGTTGCAGGATCAAAACTACGATGCCGGATGGGGGCGTTGAAAGCCATCTGATAGAAATAGACGAAATCTATATGATTGTCGCCAGATGTCTCCGACAGGTAGCGAAGGTATCGGACAGTGTTGGCTTTCTGCTGAGCATCCGGCCAATTCTTGAAATTGAAGTCACTCAGGAATTGGATGGCCTCATCTACAGGAAGTTTCAACCAGCGGTGAGTTCTGTCAAGGGTCGTATCAGGCCGTACCGTCCAATCGTTTTGATGCTGTGAAAGGAAGCTTGCAACAAGGCGATCGTTGGACTCGATGGACGACTTGCTCGCGTATGCCTGTAATTCGCGCATTCCTTTCAGGCGTTCGGTAACCACCCATATAGGCAGCACGTTGGCCCGTGTAGGTCGAAGGGTTGGTGAAAGAAGGATTCTTCTCTCAGCTGCAGCCAAGGTGTCACAAGTGGCCAGCATCGAACGAAGTTCCTCTTCATGTGCAATATAGTTCCAGTAGTTCTGGATGGATATTTCCGGAAGAAAAACTCGACAAGACTTGATATAGTCACGCTTGTACCCAAAGAAGCGGCAGCGCTGCTGAATGGTATCGGCATTGGTTGCGCCCTTGGTGTAACGCGGCATATAAGTAGTGGTCAGGTTCTCGATTGTGAAACCTCGGTTCAACATTTCTGCTCCGACCAAAACGTGCATCTTGTATGCTTTCCAGTCAATATTGGTTTGAGCTTCCGCGTCAGTGTTCACCAGCCATACCTTCTTGCTCTTGAGAACCTCTTCGATATGTTTGCGTAAATCCTCAAAAGACGGGCGCTCATCAATGTCGTAGAATTGAATGGCCATAGGAAGGAGATGCTGGAAGCGTTGAATCAGCATTGTCTTGTTCAGATGGTCATCCGGCTTTTTCATCAGGCGGCGCCACGTGTTCAACTCATTCTCAACCCACTCCTTGAAAGTCTTGTTCCATTTCTTGGTATTGTCGGGGTGGACCATCATTGAAAGGAACTTGACGTTATCGACCTTTTGCCACTGAACGATGATAGCCACAGCGAGAATATGGAGCATCAGAGCATCTTTCAGGGACTGAGGAATCTGCTGCAAGGGGTTGTATTTTTTATGAAATACCTGGTCTTTGGGGATTTGGATGATTAGCCCTCCATTAAACAGGTCGTGATTCTCGCCCTTGCCAAAAAACAGTTTGCCGCCGATGTAGCCTTCTCCCGGTGTAAGGAGAGTGTGGCTTTTCGGTGACAGGAGGTCTTGCATACTGATAAGCAAGTTGGCCTGTGGCGTGGCTGTGTACTGGATGTATGTGTTTCCGGGAAGGTTTGCGCGCAACTGTAAAATGGCGTCGTAGGTGCGAGATTTTTCGTCCTCCTCCTTCTGGCTGTTTTTACGGCCATAACTGTTAAGGGAGGCCTGATCCGCCTCATCGTCAATGATGATTACTGTCTCGTTGGCCATCACTTCCTTGAACTCGGAATTGTTGACGATGTCCTTGACGCGGAGAATGTAATCGTGATGCTTCAGAATGGGGACCAAAACAATGGGATTGGCGCTGGATTCGAGGTGGCCAATGATGTCTTCCACATCAGAAAGGGCCGGATTGACATGGATTTTATAATCGTCAATGAATGAATCATCCTCACGAACCAGGTCTTTACGAAGACGCTTTTGAGTCTGGTCAAGGAGATTGTTCTTCGACCCTGCAAGGTAGATAATCAATTTGTAGTGATTATCCTTTGCCAAGGCTGTCAGAGCCGTGAATGACATCGTTTTCCCACTCTGGACGTAGCCTACTACCAGATGAGTGGTTTCGGGCCTGTCAACGCCGTCGTGTGGATTGCAGTGCGCCATTATGTCGGCAGTTTCTGCCCGAAGATTCGCCACCCCCAGACTGGTCAGACCCTTCGGCTTGGTGTCGGACTGACGAACATAGTCAACGAAGTGCTCAAAGAAGTCTCCACTTTCAACTTCTTGAAGCACGTTGTTCCTCGCCGGCCCTGACGTGGGAACATTATTGACGATTATTTGCTCCATCCTATACTTTGGTTTTCTTGATATAGTCGTTGAAGTACTGTATGAGGTTCGTGGCGGTATCCTTGTTCTTGATGATAGTCGTGTACTGGGATACGGCCAGAGTCTTTATCAAAGCAATAATGGCCGGATTGCTTTTGACGTCGAAATGGTCAAAAAAGGCATGATTGGCGTTGACTTTACAGATAATGTCGTCCGGGTTGTCTTCTGGGGCACTTAACCAAAAGAGGTCATCGCCATCTTCCACGAAAACGACCTTCAGATAATGGCTCTTTCCATCAATTTGATAGTAGTCAGGCTGATCATACTTGAACAGCACTTTCGGCTCTTCTGCAGGCGCGGGCGCAGTCGTAATTCGTTCGGCTGCTGATTTGCTCTTTTCTTCTACTTCCTCTGTGTCAATAACAACCGGAGTGCGCTTAGCTTTCGGGGATTTGTCGTGCTTCGCAACGAATTTCCTGGCCATATTGACCCTGTCCTCTCGACGGTAATCATCAGCCTGAACAAAAAAGTCTCCTTCTTTGGCTTTCAGTTCTTTTGCCAAGCTATCGAAAAGGACCTCCAGATCGTCTTTGTTCAGGAAATCATTTTTGTTGAATGTCACATCGAAACCTTCCAGGTCTAACTCGCCAAACAAGCGCTTGTAGCGGAAGGTGCTCGGAGAGGCGCCAAAAAGGACTTTGGGGAATACACGTGACTCATGCTCGGCGCCAACAATAACGCGGCCACGACGTGAAAGAACAAGTCCGTTTTTGGAACTATCTATGTCCTTTAGAATGGCAATAAAACCATCAGCCTTATATTGTCCAAACTTGAAATGGATGTCCCGCCTCCAGGTCAATGCGGGGCTGGAAGGATTCTTGACATATGGGGCATGAAGGACAACGTATTCATCGAAAGAAAGCCGCTCTCCATTGACAACGATAGACATCTCGCCACTCCGCAGAGAGTTACGATAAATGCTGGCAAGTTCTGTTTTTATCTTTTCAAAACTACGGAAAGTGGGAACATTCTTGGTTGATTGCTCAATCTCAACATGAGTATAATGAGCATTGCGATCAGCCGGGATGTTCTCCACATCAGCTTCCTCTAACAATTCCTTAGTAACAACTGCCTGGTCGAAACGAACGACTCGCTCATACCCTTCGCCCAAGGCTTTCGTTCTAACAATCCATTTGTTACCTAACCAGCACCCGGCGGTCTTTAGACCCATCCCGAACTCATTCAAACCAGAACGATCATCGGGTTCATTGGAAGGCTCGAATGCGTTGATGAATCTCGAAGCCATAATTCCACCCGCATTGTCATCAATGATGAATTTGGTAGCCCGTCTGGACATTAGCTTTGGTTCATCTTCATCCCATAAGATATCAATCGTAACCGTAGGCCGGAAGCCAGGCTCAAGCGCTTCGAGTTCAGTCTTTTTGTCCCTAAAAGACTGAAGTGCATTGTCAATGAATTCCGCGAGGACATGCGGAATAGTATTCGGAAAGTCCTCGAACCTGTTATACATCCGGGGACCTATCCGAATACTCACTTTATTAATGATCTCATCTGCCATATTACGGGATTAAGTTTCTGGCAATCATGTACACAACATCGACATTCACGGCATTGCCGAGCGCATCAAAGCAGCGTGATTGCGGCAGGTGGTATTCTGCATTTCCCCAGAAATTCGGATTATTGATTCCCTGGAGCCTTGCACATTCGGGAACAGTCATATAGCGGCCCCTATCGGGCTCACCTTTTCTGAGAGATTCTTCCGGCAAGGGAATATTAAGGATTATCGGGACCTGGGTGCCAACCAAGTTCAATGCCGGGGCAAAATTGGGGAGTTTGACGCGGATGCCAGAAGCTCTAAACTGGATAATTTTGTCATCCAACGTCGTAGTAGCACGAGGGCCACAGTTCCATTCAAGTTTCAAATGGCTGTTTTCAAATTCCTGGACCTGCAGGAGCCAGATATCAAGCCATTCTCTGTTCCTTGCATAAAAGTTTCTATTCTCCTGGATGTAGCGTATTTTCCACGAAGGAAAAACGTCATCTTTATCGGTCTGAGCATATACAGGTAATTGCTCAATGCATTCAGCAAGAGTGCCAGGAGTGATTACGCGCCCAAGCTTGCCTCTTCTGCCAATAAGAGCATCTGCAGTACCTTTAGCCGGTGCCGTTTCTATAGGATAGTCGGCGCCAAACTCCATCGCCCAGATGGGGAAGCGTGGAATCGGTTGTCCATGAGCTACGGTCTGATCAATGAATTCTTGCCAGACGGCGAGTTGGTGGCGAGTATCAGCTTTGAGGTGAACATACTGCGTGGCCGTCTCGTCGATGACTGACCGGATGTTGCAACGCCTGTTCGTGGCAGCCGGGAATTCAAAGTTGTCAAGATTCCCTTGGTGGGAGTCCTCGGCCACAATGTAAATTCTCTTTCTGTGCTGGGGATAGCCGAATTCGTGAGGGGAAATGATTTTTTCCTTGACGTCATATTCCAGGACATCGTGAAGGCGGCGGTAGATTTCACGCCAGGTGTTACCTTTATCGTGTCCTTTCAAATTAGCCACATTCTCAAGTAAGATGTATCTTGGACGGTGATAAGCGACAATAGCGCAGATGTTATCAAAGAGATTACCGCGTTTCTTTTCATCATTGAAGCCCTGTTGTTTGCCGGCTTGGCTGAAGGGTTGGCAAGGGAATCCGGCGCACAGAATGTCGTGTGCAGGAATATCTTCAGGGCGAATGGCAGTGATATCGCCCTGGATGTTACAGCCGGGGAAATTGATTGCGTACAATCTCCTCAGGTCTGCTTTAAGTTCACTGGCAAAGACACAGTGGTGCCCGAGTCTGTCCAAAGCAAGATGGAAGCCACCTATGCCGGCGAACAAGTCAATATAGCGTAAAGGCATATATTCTTGGTATGTATGGGAGTGCATTATGCTTAATCTAACAAAGTTACAGTTTTTTATCGAATTTTCTTAATAATTCGACCGGTTATGTAGGAAGTCTCTTATTTTCAGGACTATTTCAGTTTTTTATACCGTCCCAAATCCAGCCTCTCAAGCAGTTTTTCTTCCACCCATTTTTTAATATTTCGTTCTGCGGTGGACAGTGGCATCTGGAGTCCTTTGGCAACGTCAATGAAGGTCTGACGGTCGAATTCTTCGCCCAGGGAATCCCAGAAAAGTTGGCGGCGGACGGTCTTTTGCGTGACGTTTTTTGACTTGACTACGGAGGCTTTCGGCAGGCTGTCATAGATGTAGGCCGAGTGCTGCAGGAGGGCGCGGGAAATGGTCATGGCCGTGTCGAAATCCCGCTGGTCGCAGACAATGTGTTTGCTGAAATCTCCATCGTCCATCACTCGCACCGCCGACAGGATCATCATCATTCTGAACGTCATCAACCCCAGGCGGGCCACCGTTGCCCTGAAATCCTTGCCAAGCATCTGCGGGAACCGGTTGAAGACGTAGCCGAACCAGGCGTTAAAGGCGTCGTGCTGGGGCTCGGTGAGGTCGTATTCCACGTCGCCGAGTTCGATGAAGACCTTGTGGAAGTCGAAGAAGCGCTTGCCCAGGTTCTTGAAATAGGTATCGGCCGTGTCGGGACCTTTGCGGGCGAAGACATTCTTCCAGGTGTCATCTCCGACAAGGTGGTAGAACAGGAAGCGGCTGAACAGACCGTTCTCCGCATCCGGGATGAGGCTGCTGACCTGCTTGGGCGTGCCGGAGAGGACGCAGCTGACGCAGGGCTGGTCCACGCAGACGAATTCGCGGTCTTTGCGGCGGACGTAAGAGACCGTCTCGTGGTGGGTGAACTTGCGGAAGTGGTCCGAGTAGTTTCCGTAGTCGGAGCTGAAGGTGTTGGCCAGGGTGTCGCCCTCGGTCTCGAACATGATGCCGCGGCCGTCATTCTCATTGAGCACCTGGATGAAGGCGGTGGAGCTGGCGTTTGCCGGTAGGAAGAGCATCCGGAGCGGCGGTTCCTCTGGCTTGTCCATATTGAGTTTCTTCTTGTTGATCTCATACTCCCGCATCTTCTGCTTGTAGTCCATGACTTCGGCCTCGTTGATTTCGCGCATGCGGTCGTGGATAGGCTGGATAATGTGTTTACAGAGAGTCAGACGGCCTTTACCGGAGGATGCCTGGGCGGTGACGAAGAGGTAGAGGTTGGGCCAGTAGGAACGGTTGTCGTAGACGCCGGACAGGTTGGGAAGGCAGGCGGAGATGCAGACGATGGAGCCAATCAGGAGGATGTCGGCATCGAATTCGTTGTCGGCCTGGTCCACTACTTCCTGAAAGAAGCCTGGGAGGGCGTCGCGAACCTGGAGTGCGAAGGTGGGCAGGGGCTCGTCTTCGTCTCCCTCATTTCCGCCGTTTCCCTCACTTCCCTCAATTGAAGAATTCGAGGGAGCACCGGGAGTGGCGTTTTTCCTTTGCTCGTGTGAGGGAGTTGAGGGAAATGAAGTATGTGAGGGAACGGAAACGCTTATGCCAGCGTCTTTTGCGGCCTGAAAGAAGGTCTTGATGGTGACACCGGTGCCGTGGGCACGCATACAGCGGTCGTACTGCTGGTCGCACTCCTGCTCGGTGTAGCCCGGGTAGAAGCGGGAGATGCGGTGGTAGTAGTCGCGGCCATTCTCGCCCAGCTGATCAGAGAGGGCGAAGCCGATGTCGCGCCAGGTGGCATAGTCGCCGGTGATGTCTACCCGGGCGGCTTCGATGCGCTGGGTGACGACTTCAATGTCATCTGAGGCATCGTTGGCCGGGGTCTGGACTGGCTGTATATTCTGGGGAGTCTGCTGCTTTGCAGGCTCTTCCCATTCTTCTGGATTGAAGGGCTTTTTCATTATCTGAGGGCGTAATTAGGGTTGATGTAGGCGTCGGGATCATAAGGCAGGAAGCAGGCGCGGGAAAGGTCTTTGCCGGACTTGTCCACTTCGATCCCGTAGGTTTGTTTGATGTAGAAGGCCACGCGGCGGAAGTAGTCGGCGTGCGTCATCCGGTTCTCGGCGATGGGAATGACCCATTTGAGTCCGTGACCGGAGGGGCTTCTGAAAAGCAGCTCTGTCTCGAAGTATTCGTCCTGCAGGAGCGCTTGGAAAAGGGCTTCAACGTTGGCTATGTGGTCAAAATCGAGGCAGATAAGTCCAGACGGTTGAAGGATCTCTTTGTCGCTGCGGGAACTGAACTGGCCGCAGAAAGTGGCATAGTCGAAGTGTGCGGCTTTGTAGAGACGGGCTTGCTTCTCGTCCCTGATGGCGCGGAGTTGCCTGGTCTGCTCGGCTGCGTAGTGACCGGTGATGTAAGCGTAGGCATCCGTGAGCGAAATGCTCTTGTATGGGTGCGTGTTGGTAATAGGTGCCCGGAAGAAGGAGAATCGTGGCCCCCGGGGCTTCTCATCCTTGCGGCCGTAGGGGTTGTAGTCTTCCTCTAGATGCAGGTTCATTACGGTGTTCAAGTGATCCAGCAGGAATTGGCCGGATTTGCCGTAATAGCGCTCGGCGAATTCCAGGGCGTCACCGTCGGGGATGGTGCCGGAGAGGTCGTGATGGCGGGCCAACTCGTCACAGAGCTTCTTTTCCGGCTCCAGACGGATGATGTCGACCTTCAGGCAGGGCTCCCAGTCGTGGAAAGGGTTGCGGATGACTCCGCAGTCCCTTCCCTTGACGTGCATCACAATCTCATTCGGGAAGTGTTCCCTGATGATGTGGGAGTAGATGTCGGCTCCATAGAGCGTCTTGTCCAAGATGGATTTCCTATTGATCATGGTCATCCTCCTTTTCGGGCTCATCTTCCAGGAAGTGTGAGCCGTGTTCTTTGTACAGGCGGCGGAAGGCCTTGGCGAAGTCATCATCGGACTCCAGGAGATATTCCTTCATGATATCTCCGAGTTTGCGGGGCTGGCTCATCTCAAACCTCCTTTTTGTGCCAAGGTAAAGTTGAGCGCATCCTCCTGGATTTGAGCGTCGGTCTTGTGCTCATACTCGAGCAGCCAGGCGTCAATCTTGGATTTCTGGAAACGCAAGCGCTTGCCGGTTTTGCTGTAAGGAATAAGGTTATCACAAACCCAGCCGTAAACGGTGGATTTTGCTGGATGTTCCGGCAGGTATTCGATCAGATGGTCCAGGTCGAACCACTTGTCTTCCACTACCTGGGAGCGTTCCTCTTTGTTTGAGAGGACGAGTTCTTTGAGTTCATCGACTTTCTCGATGAGGGCGGCTACCGCCTGCGGCAGCTCGTTGAATGTAATTTCTTGCGACATAAATTTTCAGGTTTATGTCGTGTCGCTTCTTTCTTTTGGCGCCTTATATTACAAAGAAAGCTCACGACTGTTATCGTGAGCAAATGTAGATGTATGTAAGCAGTCCGTTTTTGTAGTGAACGTTCAGTACAAAAACATTTTGCCGTTATTTTGAGATGATTTCTTTTTGCTTGGAAAGCATGTCCTCAAAGACTTTTGTGAGGGCTTTTTGGTCGGCTACAGATGCACCTTTTGTCGTGGAAAGAAGGTTCTGGTAATCCTTGAAGTTCTCGTTCAGGAGTTTGCCAAGGGCCTGGAAAAAATCGGATTTCGTGGCTTTCTGGCCATCAGAATCGACAATAAAGCCCATTTCAAGGAGAACGTTCATCACGCGGGCGAAGTCCGTTTTACGACCTTTTTTCTGCTGAAGGTGGAAACGGGATGTCGGCTGGACTGCCAGCGAGGATTCGTCTGGAAGATGACGCTGTAATTCCTCTTTGATGCGGTCGAGCCGTTTGTCGTCGGCTGCGGTGGCAATGATGACCTCACAAATGAACCGGCCTGTCAGGTCCTTTGCCGCCTGGCTTTCGTAGCTATCATCGTTCAGGAAGACTTTGACGGCGGAGATGGGATTGGCCTTGGCGAGGCGCATTTCATCATATATGCGGTATGCGTTGTTGAACCAGGACAACAATTTCGCTTCATCCGTGATGCCCGCTTCGGTAAGATCCTGGTACTGGGCGAAGTTGATGTCATCGTCCAGGTATTCGGAGAGGTCGGTTTTCGGGTAGTCGTCGCGGGTGGCTTTCAGCGCCTCGACAATTCCACGTTCGTCCGGCACACAATCTATCGGGTTGGTCGGACGCAGGCTGTTGCGGAGGTTGCCCAGCAGGAAGTAGAGATAACCGAAGGTCTTGTCTTCCTTGATGACGTCGAAGAGTTCGTCACGGACGGCGGCGGCGATTTCAACAGGGACTTCTCCTTCTTTCAATTGAAACTCTTCCGGCTCCTCGGTCTGCATGGCATTATTCTTCTCGAAGAGTTCCTTCTGGAGTAGACAGGCCTGGAGGCGGATGTCGGCTATGAGTTTGCGGTTGTAATAGTCCACCGTCTGCTGCCTACTGGAGCGCAGGGGCAACATTTCGTCCACTATCTGCCGGATTTCATCCGGGTATTTCAGTTTCGCCTGATTGCTGGCTATGTATTCTTTTGCTCTCATTTCCCCTTGTTCAATTCTTCCTCCAGCAGCCGGATGCGGGCCTTGAGTTCTTCGATGGAAGGCAACTGCTCCTGGATCTTCTTTATCTGGATATTGTCATATGAGGCCACGCCCATCGGCGTCTGGACGCCCCTGAAAGCATATTGCACTTCCGTTTCGTCCTTGTTGCTGCAAATGAGCAGACCGATGGTCGGGTTCTGGGAAGGAGTCTTGATGAGATCGTCGACGGCATTGACATAGAAGTTGAGTTTGCCGGCGAATTCCGGCTGGAATGGTACGGCTTTGAGTTCCACCACTATGTAGCAGTTGAGCGGGATGTGGAAGAAGAGCATATCCATTTTCCGGGCTTTGCCGGCGACAACAATCTGCCGCTGTCTGCCCATATAGGCGAATCCGGTCCCGAGTTCCAGTAGGAAGCGGGTCAACTGTCTTTCCAGCGCAAGTTCCAACTGCTCTTCCTCGTAGTCATTAGGCAGGGAGATGAAGCCGAAGTCGTAGGTGTCTTTGGTGATGGCCTGGGCAAGTTTGCTTTGGGGGGCCGGAAGCTTTTCGCTGAAGTTGGTAATGGCACCGCCTGAGGTGTGGTAGTAGCCGGCCTTGATGCTGTTCATCAAAGCCTGGCGGCTCCAGCCCTCGGAAGCACAGTGAACAATATAGAAGATGGCCTCCTCAATACTCTTGCACTTGGACAGTATTTGAATGTGATGCCCCCACGGAACACACATAAACAATCCCGGCAAATCCATACCCCGATCTTGAGAATCTTCCGTATGCTGCAATTCTCCAACAAGTTGTTGGAGTTTTGCGCCAGACTGGCTGTCAGGGATTTGAAATTCTCCATCAAACTGTTGGAGTTTTGGAATCGCCGTTGAATAGAACTGATACCACTGCTTCATATACCACAGGTTGGTAGTGCTGAAGCCCTTGGAACCGGGAAACTCTGCCTGAAGGTCAAGGCTGACTTGCTCTACAATACCGGAGCCCCACCGTTCTTCTGCTTTGCGCATCACGAGGTCGCGCCCCAACTGCCAGTTGAAGAGCAACTGTTCAGCATTCACCTTGACGGCGGCTTTGATTTGTGCATTGCGATACCTGGCTTTGATTTCATTCAGCCACAGTACGTATTCCTGGTCTATTCTCACGTCGTGGATTCTCACGACCTTGGTCTCATTATTAATCATAGTGCGAATATACTGATAATTCGGGGGTTCTACAAGTTGGGAATGAGGTTGACGGCTTTGCGTTTGTTCTCGTCCACGATCTTTGCATAAATCTGAGTGGTGCGCATATTGGCGTGTCCCAGGAGCTTGGATACGGTGTAAAGGTCGGCACCATAGGTGAGGGTCAGCGTGGCGAATGTGTGACGTGCGACGTGGAATGAAACGGGCTTCTTTATGCCGGCATTCCTTATTAAGGTATGTAGTCTGGCATCTGCGTTTCCGACCTGATCAGGAAGACGGTAAAAAACGCGTGCGTTGTCCGGAGCGTCCTCTCTGTCTGGGAGCCAGGCGATGGCATTATCCGACAGAGGCAAGTACAAATCTTTACCGGTTTTCTTCATCTTTGTATCAAGACGCAGTTTTCCATCCGGCCCAATAGACATTTCGCCCCAGGTCAGTTTGTAGATGTCGGAATAACGGAGGCCGGTGAAGCATGCAAACATAAATGCGGGCTTGACATCATTCTTGGGCCGGTATTCAGTCTCCGAGATCTTCTTGACTTCTTCCAGGGTGAGGTAGGCGCGGGACTTTTCTTCGGCACGAGGTTTCAGGCTGGCATCAATGGATTTGCCTGGATTCTTTAGGATGATACCTTCGCGTTCAGCCTTGTTGAGCGCCACCATCACGCGGGCGAAGAGTGCTTCCTTGTAAACACCACTCAGACGCCTGGGTTTGCCTTCTTTCTTCTTGCCCTTTTTGTCGAAGTCGTAATGCTCATTATTAAGGTAGTCGATGAAGCCGATGAGGTATTCCTTGGTAACGGTGCTGAAGGGGACAACTTTCCCCTTGTAGTCAACAAGCCTTCTGATGGCACTGCGTGTGAGGACGCCACAGGCAGTTTGACCGTTGGCCTCATAAGTCTCGGCCATGCTCTCAAGATAAGTGATGAAATTCAACTTCCTTGCCCGCTTGATGTCCTTGAAGCCGAACTCTCCGTTCTGAATGCTGACGATGCGTTCTGCTTTGACTGCATTGGCCAGCCGCAACTGCTCCTTATTCCATAATCTATCTGCGCGTTCTTTCTCCGGCCGCAGGTAAATATTCAGGAATTCATACTCGCGGACACCGTTTACATAGATGTCCAGGTATATGGAAGTGTTCCCGTTTTTGAGTTCCCGGAAGCGAATCTTTACCGGTTCCTTTACTGTCTTATCGTCCTCTTTTGCCATGACAATCAATCATTTATATCTGAGAACAAATATAATAAAAATTCGGGACTTCTGCAACAGAGTAACAAAAGTCCCGAAATATCCATTAACAATTCGTAAGTGAACTGCAATTTTATGAACGTTGTTTGCGGATTTTACATTTTATTTATAGTCACAATCCAGTAACATTTTTTGAGAAAAAGTAACAAAATCCGGCCTTAATATCGGAAATCATCGATGGTATGCCTTAGAGCGAAATCGCCACTACGCTGCATTGTGCAGCCGTTTTCCTTATTGATTCTGGCGGATGTATAGTTTTGCAACTTTACGTAGTCTATGAAGTTACTTTCTGCCATGACTGTGCAAAGATACGCATTTTATTTGACACGAACCAATGATTTTATAAATAATTGATAAATAATA
>Ga0310786_10000801_pt1 | contig 50240 bp, 41 predicted proteins | sample AusTroGonzalo_MG_FD_203881 | JGI IMG/M metagenome (GOLD analysis project Ga0310786, IMG submission 203881) | Bovine rumen microbial communities from tropical cattle in Woodstock, Queensland, Australia - Gonzalo_03 (v2) (version 2) | ecosystem: Host-associated > Mammals > Digestive system >...
CCAGGTCCAGATCATCACCTTCGATGGTGACGATGGTCTCACCGGCCACATACGCTTCAAGATCGGACCAGCCGAGGAGGACGGGCTTCACCACCTCAATTGCCTCGGAGGTAGCCTTCTTGCCGGAGGCCAGCGTCACAGTAACGGGACCGTCCTTGGCCGTGGCGGGAAGCTTTGTGACAATCTTATTACCCGACAGGCTCCATTCTGCCTCGGCGCCGGTGAATTCCACCTTGGTCACCAGATCCAGGTCGGAGCCGGAGATTTCCACGTCGCAACCAGCCTTGAAGCGCTGGTCATCGGCCTTGGAAACAACGACGAGGTCCTTTACGGTCACGCTCTCAATCTCACCGGCATTGAAATCCTTACCGGCAAAGGAAGTGAGGACGATATTGCCGTCGCCTGCTTCGGCAGGGAGGGTGAACGTGATGGTGGTTCCATCCGTGGACACCGTGAAGGAAACATCGGAGACCTGGGGAACAGCCACGTTCTGGATCATGTCCAGGTGTGCACCGGAAACGGTGATTACGTCGCCGCTCTTGTAGGTAGCCTTTGTTGCCGTAGTAACGGTAGGATCGGCCACCACGAGGTCGGTCTGGGTGTAGATATGGTTCGGGATGGAGTTCTGGTCCGTCACTTCGTTCACGTCGGAGAGGATAACGGGACCGCTGATTGCGTTGGCGGGCACCTTTACCTTCAGCTCGTGACGGGACTGGGCTTCGAATTCCAAAGCGATGGCGTTCTCGCCGGAGAAGATCACTTCCTTCACGTCGTTCAGGTATTCGCCGCTGAAGGTGATCACATCACCGGAAAGGACGGATGCGGGAGTGAAGGAATCGGCCTTGATGGGCTCGGTATAAGTAAGGTCGGAGAAGGAGGTGAGCACGCGGCCATCCTTGGCAACGATGGAAACCTTGCCCACTTCGGGACCTTCGAGGGGTACCAGCACTTCCAGGGTATCCAGCTTGGCACCCTTGGAGAGCTTGATGAAATCGGCCACAGTGACATCGCCGGCGAAGTGAACCTCACTCACCTGGTCCAGGCTGCTACCGTAGAGACGGATCGAACCGCCACGCATCACCGGGTTCGGAGCCATACCCACAAAGGCGAAGCTCTCTCCCAGGGGATCCACATTCAGCTCCTTTTTCTGGCAGCCGGTAAGGGAAGCCATTGCAGCGCAGAGCGATACGATCAGGGAATATTTAAATATCTTTTTCATTGCGCTTCAGTTTATTTGATGGGAACAGCACGGACGTTGTCAATCTTGATGATCGGCGTACACTTAGCCTCAGGAAGCGTCATACCGCCGTTGCAGATGAAGAACCAGATGCTGGAGAAGGAGTCGGCCGTGACATCAGAGGTGCAGGTCGTGCCATCCCAGCCCTTGTTCACTTCGGTAAGCGGAATCGTCACCGTCATCCATTTACCGGCCGTGTTGAAGCTTCCGCTCTCTTCCCAGGGCGAGAAGAATACGCGGGGAGCGTCGTTACCGCTCATGTATTCGTTGTTCTGGCCGGCGCAGGAATTACCATAGATATCGGTGGTCGTAGCACCGTAACTGACCAGATCCACGCCTCCGAAGCAAATCATCATCGGGGTGTTGTTCCAGGGATTGGAGGCAGGGACGTTGATCTCGAACTTGAGTGCCATGTTGGCCCAGCCGGAGAAATCCACGATGTCGCACAGACGAGGAGCATAGTAGTCACCGTCCATGTAGTTTTCGGGCTCGTTCCAGCTACCCGGCCAGTAGACCAGGGAGAACTGGGACTCTTCCCAGCTGCCGTCCAGTTCCTTGACACCGTCACCGAACTGGAAGAAGCGGCCGTTGACACCAGTTCCGTCGTCATCGATACTCTTGTGACCGTTCCAACCGTGGTTATCCAGGCCGGTGAGGCCGTCGAAGTCGAAGAGCATGCCGCGGGAATCCTTATAGAAGAAGGCCGATTGGGCAGTACCGGAAGCGGTGGTCACCTTGATCTTGCCGGACTGGGCACCGGCGGGCATAACAACATCGAATGCATCACCGGTAGAGGTGCTCACCTCAATGGGATCGGTGCCGGGGAACTCAACCGTAAGCGGGGCGAAGAGGTAGGAACCCTTCACGGTTACGGTCTCGCCTGCAGCGGCCCATTCGTTGGACATGCTGGACACCGTCGGGACCGGAGGTAGCACCTTGAAGTCGTAGAGGACTACGGAGCTGTCGCGGGTAATCATATGGATCTGGTTATCCTGCTCGGCGGGCAGTTTCTTGGGGATCTCCACCAGCAAGGTGTGAGCCGTCATGTAGCTGGTATTCAGAACGGCCGGCTGGTCGTTGAAATAGAGATCATGGATACTGGTAAGGTTGTCACCCACCAGGCAAACCACTTCACCCATGGCGGCCTGATTGATAATGACGTCCCTGTCTCCATAGCGGACGTAACTCACCTGAGGAACACCATCCGTAAGGACGAGGCGATCCGGATAGTCCACCTGTTTGCAGGAAGCGGCGAAAAGCAGGCCAAGCATTAAGGCCGTATATTTAATTATTGCTTTCATCGAATCACGGATTAAAAGTCATAGGAAAATACCTCGCGGACATCCACATGGATAGGTTCTGCCGTGGAACCCACGTTGGGATTCATAACCACATCCTCCGTAGGGTAAGGCATCGTAAAAATGCCGACACCCAGGTTGGAAAGGTCATACTGCGGATCGTACGTCACTTCACTGGCATCCCAAGGACGGCCCTTGCCGGGACCGACATACTGGCCCTGCTCATCGGTGACGAACTTCTTGTAGAGGTCATTAAGGGTGCTGGCGCCACTGGGACCCCAGACGGAACGGCGCTGTGCTTCCAGATCCCGGATGCAGGCATCGGCATCGTAGTAGGAACGGCGGACGTAATCGTACCAGCGGTCTCCTTCCAGCGCAAGCTCCAGGCGGCGCTCCTTCCAGATTGTCTCGTAGGTGACGGTGGAAACGGGAGCGGCATGGGCGCGGGTGCGGATTTGATTCACAAAGTCGAGCGCCGTCTCGGTATCGCCCGTCAGGAAAGCGGCTTCTGCGTACACCAGATAAATGTCTCCCAGACGAAGGATGTGCGTGGGAAGCTGGTTGTACATGTTGCCGGCAGGATAACCGAAAGCAGCCTCATGGTCTGCATTGTCTCCATACAGGTGCTTGCAGTAGCTGGAGCCGGTAGCGCTGCCCCAGGCCTTGGAAGAGCCGTTGGTGGAAAGGCCGGAGGGATAGTAATCTTCATCGTAGAAGAAGCGGTACAGGTCGAAACCGCCATCCACATCCGTCCAGAAGTAATCGTACTGATCGCCGAAGAGCATGAAGGTAGCCTTGCGGCGGTCGTCTGTCTCGACGCGCGTAGTAGGATCCTGAATGGCCGATGCACCAAAGGCATCCTGAAGGTCGATGGAGGGACCCTTCCAGTCGCCCCAGAGGTCACCGTTCTCGTCGAAACCGACCAGACCTACGTCGCTCTGCATATAGTTCTGAGTAGTCCAGGCGCTCTGGTTGGCAGCCTGCCAGTGCCAGGTGAAGAGCTCCTCACCGGTACGCTGGAACTGGGCCGGCGTCATGCGGAAAATATCGGAATAGGTAGGAGTAAGCGTACGGCCGGAATTTTCAATCACGTCCTTAGCATACAGAACAGCCTTGTCGAGGTCCTGCCGGTTAAGCGTACCGGATACGCCAGCCTTGGTCAGGTAGACCTTTGCGAGGAGAGCCTCGGCTGCATAGTAGTCAATGCGGTTGAGCTTTCCGATGTAGGCGTTCTTCGGAAGCAGTTCCATCGCCTTTTCAAGCGTCATGATTACGTACTCGTACACATCGGCCTTCTGCACCTTGTGCTGCTCGTTGTACGTAGCGTCCTTGATGATCTGCGTGTTGTCGTGGATAATCGGGACGTCGCCGAAGGTACGCACCAGGAAGAAGTAAGTCATAGCCTTCCAGGCGAGGGCTTCGCCGATACAACGGTCCTTGACTTCCTTGGAAGCGGTTCCCGTGGAGGCCTGAATGTTATGAATCACCGTGTTGCACTGGGCATTCACGGCCCACAGGGCGTAGGACATAGACTTAAGGACCTCGTCCTCACCGGTCACAGCAAGGAACATGTAGGGACGCTGTTCGGCGTCGTTCAGGTATACGTTACCGGCGAGTGCCTCGGAAGAATAACTGAAGAAGCGGGTGATGTCCTGCCAGGGAGAGTTATACAGATAGTTGATACCCTGCTCAATCTGAGCATCGTTCTGATAGAACTGAGCCGTGGTGTAGCTATCCTCAGATGGACGGGAAAGGAACTTCTCACAGGAGGATGCGCAAAAAGCAACTACGGCCACAAGGGCGATATATTTCATGCAATTTTTCATAATCTTTTCCTCCATGTTTTAGAAAGTAATGTTAACACCGAAGGAGCAGGTCATCGGGGAAGGATAACGGCCGTTATCCACACCGAAGGTCAGACCGGAGGAGTCCTGCGTAGAGGCACCCACTTCGGGATCGTAGCCGCTGTACTTGGTGAACGTATACAGGTTCTGGATGTTGCAGTACACGCGGATGTTCTCAATTTTTACCTTTTGGAGCACGCTCTTCGGGAAGGTGTAACCCAGGGTAATGTTCTTGATGCGCAGGTAGCTGCCATCCTCAACATAACGGGAGCTCTTATAGTCCGTGTTGTGGTTGGGGTCGGCGTTCCAGGCACGCGGCATGGTGGTGCCTGGGTTGGATACCTGAACATTGGTGATATCCGTCTGCCAGGAACCGCCGTCCGCATAGGACTTGCCAGGATCGATGATCTCCAGACGGGCACGGTCAATGACGGACACATGCTTGTTGATCCAGGTGCTGGTCATGGAAACCAGGCTGTTGTAGCCCCGTCCCATCTTGTTGTAGTTGAGCACCTTGTTACCATAGGAACCGTTCAGGAAGATAGTCAGATCAAAGTTCTTGTAACGGAAGGTGTTGGTCCAACCGAAGGTGAACTTCGGAAGCGGGGAGCCGATATTGGTACGGTCCAGCTCATTGATGACGCCATCCTCGTTCACATCACGAAACTTGAGGTCACCGGGCCATACGGTCTTGGCGGGATCGAAATAGGAAGGATCGGTCACATAAACAGAATTGCCGGCTTCGTCCTTGATTGTAGGATAGGAAGCAGCCTTGGGCGAATTCAGAATGTCATCGAAATCCTGATAAACCCCGATAACATCGTAGCCATAGAAACTGTAAAGGGATTCGCCCAGTTCAGTCACGGACACGATGTCGTTCCACTGGCCATAGCCCACAAGCTGGGCATTGGCGCTGCCGTCCAGGGCCACCAGTTTGTTCCGGTTGAAGGAAATCTGGAAGTTGCTGTCCCAGCCGAAGTCCTTGCCGTCGATCGGGTGCGTATCCAGGGTGATTTCCAGACCCTTATTCTCAATGGTACCATAGTTACCCTTAGGGGCAGACAGGGCCGATGCACCGTTACCCAGCGTACCCATATAAGAAGGAAGGATCATGGACATGAGCATGTCGGAAGAGGTTTTCTTATACAGATCCACGGTGAGGTTGATGCGGTTCTTGAGGAAGCTGAGGTCGAGACCGAGGTTGGTCTGCACCTGCTTCTCCCAATGGATACCGGTATTGGAAATGTTGGCGGGACGCTGGCTGTCGCCCAGGCCGGTCGGGACCTTGGACATGCCGGACTCCCAGGCGCCGGAGCCGATGTTGGCGTTACCGGTCTGACCCCAGCCGATACGGATCTTACCGTCGCTCAGGACATCTTTCCAATTGGAGGGATAGAATTTCTCATTGGTGAAGCGCCAGCTTCCTGCCAGTGAATGGAAGCCGGCCCAACGGTTATCCGGGCCGAAGTTGGAGGAACCGTCGTAACGGAACGTGTAGGTGAACAGATAACGGTTGTCGTAGTTGTAGGTCTCACGGGTAAAGAAGGAGGCCATGGCGCTGGAACCGAAACCGGAACCCAGGGAAGGAGTACCGGTGGCCAGCGAGATGTTGTGAATCTCGTCGGAGGGCAGTTTGGTATTGCTTCCGCTCATGTATCTCCAGCTGGACTCCCAGGCTTCCTGACCCACCATCGCGGTGAAGCTGTGCTTGCCGATGGTGTTGGAATAGGTGAGATAGTTCTTCATGGACCAGTACACACTGGAATTGAACTGGGAAGTCATGGAGTTGGTTCCCCGCTGCCATCCGCCCAGGTTCACCATGGGCTTGTAGGTGGAGGACTCAGAGTGGGAGACGTCGAAACCGAGCTCGCTCCTGAACACAAAGTGCTTGATGGGCGTAAGCTCGGCGTATACATTACCGGTGAGTTTCTGACGCTTAAGGAGGTTCTCATCCATCATGGCCATGGCCACCGGGTTAGCTGTTGTATAACCCTCACGGACTGTCGTGGAATAGTTCCCGTCGATATCATAGACCGGGATGTCGGGCGGCGTCGTCAGAGAGTAGAAGATCACACCTTCCTGACCGTCGGCCAGTTTGATGTTATCGTTGGTGACGGAGTAGGTGGCATTGAGTCCCAGTTTGAACCAGTTCTTGAGCTGGGCATCCAGATTGGTACGGAAACTCAGACGGTTGAAGTTGGAGCCGATGATGGTACCTTCCTGGTTCATATAGGAACCGGACACATAGTACTGTACCTTTTCGGAACCGCCCTGGGCGCTCACTTGGTGCTGGTGCTGGAGGGCGGTGCGGAACACCTCGTCCTGCCAGTTGGTACCCTTGCCCAGGATGGACGGATCGGCGTACCAGCTGTTCTTGGAGGCAACACCCATATCCACCATTTCGTCATAGAACTCGGCGAACTGCCGCAGGTTCATCATGTCGATACGGCTGTTTTGGCGAGACACGGCGAACATACCGTCGTAGGAGAACTTGGCGTCCCCGGCTTTACCATGTTTGGTGGTAATGAGGACCACACCGTTTGCACCCTGTGCACCGTAAATAGCCGTGGCAGAAGCATCCTTGAGGATTTCCATGCTCACGATATCGGCGGGGTTGATGGTAGCCAGCGGGGAGATGGTAGAAATCTTACCATTGCCCAGGGTACCCAGGCCATAATCCCAACCGGAGCTGCCGCCGCCCTGAATGATCACGCCGTCAATCACATAAAGCGGTTCGGCGTTGGCGTTCACGGTAGCTTGACCACGGACGCGGATGGAGGAAGAAGAACCAGGAGCACCGGAGGTCTGTACGGCCGTAACACCGGCGGCACGTCCCTGCAGGGACTGGTCCAGGTTGGTAATGATGGAGCCCTTCAGGTCTTCCTCCTTCATGGAAACGGAAGCACCGGAGAGGTCACTCCTTTTCATCGTACCGTAACCCACGACGACAACCTCGTCGAGGAATTCGGCATCTTCCTTCAGGAGCACGTTGATGACAGAGAGGCTGCCAACCACGATTTCCTGATTTGCATAGCCGATGGAAGAGAACACGAGTGTCGCACCGGGCTTCACCGTGATCGCATACTTTCCATCCAGGTCTGTGATGACACCGTTCTGGGTGCCCTTCTCCATAACAGACACGCCGATCGCCGGTCCCTGGTCGTCCGTGACGGTACCAGTAACGGTCTTGTTCTGTGCGAACAGAGCAGCCGTGGCGAGGAGTGCCAGCATGAAGGTCACAAATTTTTGTTTCATGCTACTTGGTTTGGTTAATGGTTAGTTAATTAAAAATTGTGTGTGTTGTTTACAGCGTTGATAATGGTGTCGACAGTGGTGTCGGTCACGTAGACACCGTTCAGACCCTGGGCCTCCTGGGCCGGGTCTCCGGTGTAGGGGTCTCCGCTTTCCCACTGGGCGTGCAAGGGCTCGGCGAAGCCGCTCCAGCCCCAGAAGTTGACGCCCTGAAGACGGCTGCCCACCTGCGAGAAAACGTACTTATAGTATCTATCGCGCGCACGCGTAGAGGAAGTCATGGAATAGGTGAAGCCATCGCGCGGGAAGCCGAACTCCTCGCAAACGAGCGGAAGCCCCAGGCGGCGGGCCATCCCGGCATGCGCGTCGATGTACTCGTCGGTGCGGGCGATGGCCGATTCTACGGTGCCCTCGAGATTATCGGCCTCTACCCAGTTCCAATTGTACGGCCAGATGTGGATGGTCATGTAGTCCACGCCGGGGATACTGTTGATGCGTTCCAGCAGGGCGGCGTCGTTTTCGCTGCCCATCAGGCCCTCGTTGCCGGTGGAGAGGAGGTGGTTGGGGTCGATGTCCTTGATGATACGGGCCGATTCTGTCATCCACGCGATGAAACCGTCGCGCACGGCGGGATCGTCGGAGAAGCAGCGGGGCTCGTTGCCGATCTGCCAGGCAAAGATGGCGGGGTCTTCCTTATAAGGCTTGCCGGTGATGCTGTTGGTGCGGCCGACAATGGCGAGCACATGGTTGAAGAAGAGTTCCTGGCTTTCCTTGGAAGTCTGGAACTTACGCATCTGCTGCATGAAGGGCCAGTAGCCGGACTCCAGCGGAATGAGGGCTTTCTCACCGGTAGCCCATTCCAGGTACTGACCGTAGCCGCCGCTCCATTCCCAGGAGTTATTCAGATAAAGGACGGCCTGCATGTCCCGCTTTCCCATTTCCACGAGGAAGCGGTCCAGGCCCACCAGAAGGGTGTCGTTATACACGCCGGGAGCCGTCTGAAGGGTGGGCTCGACGCGGGAGAAGACGCCGTCGGGACCGTCGGCGCCCACCAGCACGCGCAGATTTTTCAGGCCGATGGACTGGAGGTAGTCCAACTCCTGCGTAAGACGCTGGAAATCACCGCCGCGCCCCTCGGAGGCCAGGATGGGACCATACCAGAAATTAGTGCCGATGTAGGTATAAGGCTTGCCATTACGGACGAACTGCCCGTCTTTAACGGTTACGAATGTAGGTTTAGTACAACTGAGCAGCAGGAGGGCAGAGAGTGCCACTAGCTGGAGTTTTAGCGAATATTTCATTATGTTGGCCGACATAAGTATTGTACATCGCAAAGTTACGCGATAGTAGCCAGCACTAAAAGTAAGAATTTAACTAAATATGATACTTTCTTAACATTGGCTAAACATAGACGCGACTCTTGGTGAAGAGCGCCCGGAAGTCGCGCGGGGTATAGCCGCGGCGCGCCTTGAAGATGCGGTTGAAGTTGGAAAGGTTGTTGAAGCCGCATGCATAGCTGATTTCGCTGATACTGCGGGAGGTATCCACCAACATGCGGGCGGCGTTTCCCAGGCGGATGTCGATGATGTAATCCGACAGCGTACGGGTGGTGTGCTGCTTAAAGAAACGGCTGAAGGCGCTGGGGGTCATCCCCACCAGAGCAGCCAGATCTTCCAGGCGCAGTTCTTCGGCGAAATGCGCTGATATATATTCCTTTACCTTTGCCACACGGCGGCTCTCACGGCCGGTTTCCTTCTGGGCGAAGGAGTTGGAAGCCAGGGTGCGGGCGCCGGCATCCTGAGACAGTTCGTTCAGGATTTTGAGCATCGCCAGAAACTGGTCGAAGCTCTCCTGCTGCTGGGCGATCGTGTCCATCAGATTGTACACTTTCATGATTGCATCCATGGAGAAGGCAACCCCCAGACGGGCGTTCTCGAACATCTTCCTCACAGAGGAGAAGAGGTTGCGGCCTAAGAGCCTTTCATCCAGCAGGCTGGAGGAGAACTGAATGGTGATTTCACGCACGTCGGGCGCTGTGCAGTTTCCCTGCTGCCACGCGTGTTCCAGGCCGTCTCCGGTAAGCAGAACCAGGTCATAATCACCGACTTCCTCAATACTGTCCCCCACCACGCGGTGCACACCGGCGCAGTGCTCCACGAAATTGAGTTCAAACTCTTCGTGAGAATGAATGGGATAGTTGAACACGCTCTTATGGCGCTCGACGATATAAAAGCAGTCTTTGTCTGTAATGGGAGGGGTTTCCCGCAGGACACTGGACATAATAGTATTAGTTTTAGTGGTACAAATATAGTCTATTTTTGATACTATTTCAACATCTTTTTGGCATATTCGCGACAAGACCTACGCTGAAGGCCGTATAGAACATGCAGTTTTTGCAGAAAATCCTTTGAAATCTGGAGAAAACTCCGTACTTTCGATGTACTTGTTAAAACTGATCGATCTAAACTTACACTCGCGCGAGTTTCCCGACCCTCCCCAGGGCCGGGATCGCCTTTTTTATGCGGCGCCCCGCCGGGGCCGCACATCCCCCGACCTTATGCGGCCCGTAACGAGAAAATGGCCATTTTCTCGTTACGGGACGTCATGAAGGGGGAAGTTCGTTAAAGATCTTTCAGAACAAGATCAAAGACGCCGTCTGTCACATTGAAACGGTGAACCACTCCTGTTGAGTCTATGTAGGAACCTTTCATGGTAAAGTCCCCGGCGAAAATTCTCTTCTCGTAATCAAGGCGGCGTATATACATGGTTGCGGCATCAACGGTCGCCTCCCTTGTAATGTCGTAACCGCCTTTACGACGGTAAATGTATTCAAATTCAACTTCGGGAGAAAGCGTTACACCCTCACCTGCCGAAGCAGAAGGGATAGTCAACTTGACTGAATAGGCTATTCCATGCCCAACCCACGCCTCAACGAGAAGTTCGTCTTCCGTTTTATAAGCGAAGGCAGAGGGTCGTAATGTTCTGGAACGTGCAACAGAGCCATCGAAGGTGAAAGCTAAGATTCTACTGCCTACGGCCGTTTTCTGTAAGAATGTTTTCTCGCATGCACAAGCACAAAGGAAAATGCAAATCAGAGAAACAATTGTTATTAGTCTACTTTTGGTTATCATGATTTATTCTTTCGTTTAATCTATTTACATAATCAATATACTTTTTAAAGATACTTGAAGGAATGCCAAGACTATTCGCCTCAGACTCGGATAATGCAAGGCGGTACTGCCCATCAACGAAAAGAATCTGGTTTAGCATTCTCATATCGGGATCACTCTGACGGACAATGATTCTACTCAAGGTATCCACAGTGGCATTCCCCTTTGTTTCACCATCAATTGATAGAGGCTTCTTCTCCTCTTGTGGATTGGGTTCGATAGATTCCACAAGTTGTCTCATGCATGCACCCAGGCATGTTAAGGCAATCAGAATACAGCTGTAACGAAGAACTTTCTTTCTCATAACTGTGTTAAATCACTTCTTTTAATAACTGGAATATGAAAAGACTGTATGGGGTCTCCCCCCTCTAATGAGACCATTTCAACAACGTACAATCCGATTTCTCCCTCCTCAAGATCATTATAAAACCGTTGTAGCTTATGATAGGGATATGGCATCCTAAAATAATACAATACTCCCCACCCTTGGTTATTGTTATCCAACGTACATGCAAATTCTGCATCTCCATCTCTAAATACTATTGATTCAGAAATCAATCTATCTGTGTAGTCGCCTAAAGGTTCCGGGTCAAGTGAGACCAATAATGGTTCATTAAACAATGGATAATATCCCGGTCGAAGTTCAGATGTTAAAAAGCAACCCTCTCGACACAATATAATGCTCTGAGGTTGTACTAAATGAATCCTTTGATTGTTCCAAAACGTGTAATCTACGAACGTATAATGAAGTCCATTGGCTGGTGAATTAACGTGCGCAGCGAGCGTAATTTTGTAACGGCAGTTGTCTGTCGAAAAATTCGGGATTACGAAAGTCGCCCCCCCAGGGCCAAACTCGCGGAGTGGTTCAATGTCTTTCTTAAAAAACCATTCTATTAATATACTGTTATCCCTAAGTTCGTGCTCAACGACAGGATCTAGTGAATGGACTTCCATTATTAATGTATCTAGATGAAAATGAGGTTCCAAATATACTTTTGGGCATTCCCTAGGGATAGCATGAACTCGTTTTGTCCTAGATACGTAGATACTATAGTCGTCACTATACCCATATCCTGTAATATCGATGTCGCTCTCGTATAATATATCTTCAACCACACCAGAGTACTCATTTATTCTAACAGCATTTGAACCGGCAACCCATTTCGTTTCACCTACATAGTTTTCCATTACAAAGGAACTCCCAACACGTATTGTATCTAGACTATTAATGAATATCTGTGTCTGTTCGCCGATTCGATTCCAGCAGAATTCTCCGATATGGTATTGCGCGGTATCTGGCAGGAAATAACCGTCAAATTCGGTGTCCCCGCATAATAATGGATTTTTCTTATAATCTCTGTTTGGTGTGCTTTCCCCACCTAAATACCTAAGGGAGCTAAAAAGGGGGATGAACTGTATTTTGGGAACGGCGTTATAATGCAAATCCGGCAAAGACAACAAATCGATTAATACTCGAATCCACTTGTCATCATCGTCCTCAAACAATGTATCAAAAGGGTTCCCGCTTTTTCTTTTCAAATAATAATCGTAATAGGAGCCATTCGCGAGCTCCAAAGAAGCGCTACTCGGGGCCATCCAAACCTCATCAATAAATGTTCTTTGAATAGGAATAAATAGGATCCAGTTTGTATATACCCCCACAAAACTAGAAAGGATATGATTCTCAGGAGTATGCGCATACACATCCAGCCTATACGAATAGTTTGATAATCCTGGGAAATAAGAGAGTATTCTTCCCCAGAAATCATCTCCCGTCAGTTTTGTTGCGGAATTAAAAATCGCAGCGAGATAGCAGCTGAACCAGCAGGGCGAAAAGGACGCGGATGCCTGAACATACCGGTTCCCATTCATCTGAAGATCCTCTCTTAATGGAGCGGAACTACCCCCGTTAGAAACAGCTATATTAACAAGAGGACGCCCGACATCACCTTTAGGTAGACCTAGTACACGTAATTCATGTTGAAGTTCATTAAACAGTGTATGGTCAATTTGCCTTGAGCGATTGACATAATTCGTCAGCATTTATTGGGCGGATTTTGAGTATAAATATTTGTTTATTTCTTTCTCGCACGAAAGAAATGAACCATTAGCTATATTATCAATAATCTCATCAACATTTGTTGATTTTATATAGGCAAGCAGAGTTTGAATAGTGTAGATAACGCCTAATGGCACCGTGGCCCCATAATATGGAACATCATGACTGAATAAGTACCCCACCTCGTGATTGTTTTCTTGTAACTCTAGTTCTCTCAGGGCATACTGAGTTATTAGTCCGCCCATACTTTGTGCAATCACTATGTTTGGCTCCGAACTTCCACGTGTATGCTTCTCCTGATTAATCGCTTCGATTATTTGCTGCAGAAGAATCGCGTTTGCTCTGATATCGGCCTCACTATTATGCCAGTCAATATAATAGACGTCAAAATTTGCAAAAACGTCGGCTTTTGTTAAATCTTCTTCAATTAAATCTAAGTGTGTGACCCCCCCCAATTTCGTTGAGTCGGAGGAAAAATCCAACCCTAATGGATCAAATCCTTCGACAATAATCAACGGGCGAAAGACATGATTGCGTGCACGATTTTTTACAGACGTTACGCTTGCCGCGACTTGATCCCCTCTGTACTCGCCTGAGAATAGAAGAGTATCCGCATGATGAGAAAGCTTTCGCGCTGATGGTGAACGACGATAATCCTTAACAAATAGATTACTCGAGATTACGTTATACGAGGAATCGCTCTCGTAAACCTTTAGTCTTAGTTTTTTCGTTCCGCTATTTCCATAGTAGATGCGTTGAAGTTGTCCAGGCGCTATTGCCCTAAAACCCAATCCGTCATCTGCATCAAGTTCCAAACGCGTGAACGACAAATTGGAATGTGACGTTAGTTCGCACTTGAATGTAATAGCACCTTCATTAATAATGCCTATTGTCGGAGCAAACGCCATCACATTATGCGATTCATATAAATCTTCCGGCCCTGCAGCAGGTTGTTTGATAAAATGATGATTTTGATAGGACACATGTTCCAAAGCCTCCTTGGAAAAGCCATTTATGCGATATAATGCCACCCAGAGCGGAATATGGTCATTACTATTATCTAACTCGTGGGTCCCCCATTCTCTTGAGTTAGAGACATCGATACTTTCTACGGATTTGACGATGGAGTATAAGGTTGGGAAATCCGTGCATACATCCTCCTTTTCTCCATCAAAAAAAGTCAAATCTAACTGAGGCATTCCGGCCTCTAAAAGAAAGCCGGTCGGGACATCGGAGAGATCGAACTGGGAAAACAACTCCTCTATGGAGGTTGAATCGCTAGGGGCTCCGTTCATAACACGAACACGCATGCTTTTTTGCGCGAAGCAAAGAGAGAACGGCAATAGAAAAAAGACAAGAATAGCTGTGGTTAGAATTGTACTTTTCATACAAATTGTGGTTAGTATGTTGTAAAGTTAGTAATTAATACGTTTTAGGGTGTCAAAAAGAATACATTTTTATTTTTGCCGCCGGAATCTCCTGAATCGCTAAAGCACACTTTTGGCCCTGGAACGGCGATTTCGTCCTTTAGTCCCTTATTTTTGTCCCTCTAAAGCACACTTTTGGCCTTTAAATGCACTTTTCGTGCTTTAGCGTTGTCCTCCGCCCCGACCTTATGCGTCCCGTAACGAGAAAACAGCCATTTTCTCGTAATGCGGAGCATAGCAAGGGAGGCGGGCAACAAAAAAACCGCGCTTAGTAGGCGGTTTGGCGGGAAATGTTCAGCTGTTGGATTTTGTAGGTGTCTCCGGCACTGGCGGTGGCGTAGATGGTGACTTGGAAAAGTTCGCCGCCGGCGTTGAGCAGGCCGATGAGATATTTCTTGTTGGCCTCGGACGCTTTGTGGGTGACCTGGAAGGAACGCGGGGTGTTGGCGTCGAAGAAGGAACGCAGAATCTCCTGGGCCTGCTTGCGGGAGCAGTTGCGGGAAGAGGAGATGACGGTTACTTCCAGATTGTCGGCGAACCAGCTGGAGAGCGAGGCTGCGTCCCCGAGCGTGAGGTACTTGGTGATGGAAGAGAAGACAGAAAACTCGCCGCCGGGGTTCTGGGGCATGGCGTTCATGCTGACCGTCTGCAGCTTGGCCTGGCCTGCTGCAGAAAGGCCGAAGCAAAGCGCTACGGCTACCAACGCGGTATGTAACTGTAATCTCATTCCGGCGCATTTCTTGCAAATTCCGAGCCGAATCGTTACATTTGTCGAATACATGACGATAGAACTGCTGACAGTCGGCAAGACCGATGTGAAATGGGTAAAAGAGGGCCTGGACCTATATACGTCCAGGTTAAAGCATTACGTGCCCTTTTCCGTGGTGGAGATTCCGGAACTGAAAAAAGTGTCGGCCCTCACCAAGCAGCAGATTAAGGAAAAGGAGGGAGAACTGATCCTGAAACAGGTCACCCCGTCCGACATGCTCATCCTCCTGGATGAACATGGCCGCGAGTGCCGTTCCCTGGAGTTTGCCGAATTCCTGGAGAAGCAGATGGCCACCGGCGCCAAGAGCATCATCTTCACCATTGGCGGTGCCTATGGATTCTCCGAAGAGGTCTATCAGCGGGCCAACTGGAAGATTTCCCTTTCCAAGATGACTTTCTCGCACCAGATGGTGCGGGCCATTTTCACCGAACAGCTGTACCGCGCCTTTACTATATTAAAAGGTGAGCCTTACCACCATGAATAGACGGATGAACATACGCCGATGGTTGTCGGTGGCGATGTTCGCCGCTGCGCTGGTGGTGGGAGCCATGTCGCTGGCCCTGGGCAACCGCAGCAGCGACGTGGAAAGCGCAGCGCAGGACATGGGCGAGAAGATGGAAGCCCGCATGACGCTGCTGGACAAGTACATCAACCAGGCGCTGCACTCGGATCCGAATGCCTGGATGGAACTCAAAGGCCTGCCGGAAGACATGGTGGTGTACCGCTACGTGGAAGACACCCTGCAGAGCTGGGCCCACCAGTTCCCCATCCGCAACGATGATATCCGCCCCGTCACGCTGATCCAGCGGCTGGGCGACGCCCGCGACAACCTTTCCTCGCCCCTGAGCGATGTCCCCGAAAAGCTCACGTACGCCAACCACGGCCCCAAATGGTACCTGGAGAAAAGCGTGCAGGGCGACGGCTGCAAGGTCATCGCCGGCCTGGAGGTGGTGAACGAACTGCAGGCGGGGTCCCTGAACGGCATCAACCGGCACTTCCGCCAGGATAGCCGATACACAATCAGGCCGATATCTTCCAGCGTAGGCGCCCCCGTGCTGGTGAACGGCGTCCCGCTGATGAAGCTCGCGGCCGAGACGATGACCGAGCCGTACCAGCAGCATTCGGCCCTCACCTGGCTCGCCGTCGCGTTCCTGCTGGGCGCATCGCTGCTGTTTCTGTCGGCCCGCCCGTCGACGGTCTCCCTGGCGGCCATCCTGAGCCTGCAGATGCTGCTCATTTGCTGGCTGTACTTCTACGGCCGCAACCTGTCGCAGGTGTCGCAGCTCTTTACGCCCCTGCTGTACGCCGACGGCCATTTCCTCTACTCGCTGGGCGCGGTGGTGCTGGTGAACCTGGCCCTCACGCTCTTCGTGCTGGACCTCTATCTGGTGCGCTGGACGCTGCTCAAGGTGCTCAGGCGCAGGAACAGCGCCTGGATGCAGGGGGCGCTGGCCTTCTTCGGCCTGGTGCTGGTGGGCTGCATCTGCGCCTACATTCATTTAACTTTCAAGAGTATTCAGTATAACTCCAACATCACGATGGAGTTATATAAGGTAGGACTGCTGTCCCGCCATACCGCGCTCGTTTACATCAGCTTCCTGGGGCTCACCCTGACGGTGCCGCTCCTGCTGCAGATGGCATCGCCGCTGTTGCGTTCGCTCATCGGCATTCGCTACGACGTCTTTTCCGTCCGCGGGCGGCTGCTGTATGCGGTGGCCGTCGGCGTGTACTTCGTGCTGGCGTCTTCGACCATGGGCTTCCGCAAAGAGCAGCAGCGCGTTGACGTTTGGGCCAACCGCCTTGCCATGGACCGGGACATCGGCCTGGAAATCCAACTCCGCTCCGTGGAGACGTCCATTTCGGCCGACGCGGTCATCGGCGCACTGTCCATCCTGGACGACGGGCAGGACATCCTGCGCAGCCGCCTGGTGAGCAACTACATGGCGCGCATCTCGCAGGACTACGATATCATGGTCTTCCAGCCGAGGGCCGATGAAAACGCCAACGCCCTGTTCCAGGAGCGTATCCGCAGCGGCAAGCAGCTGGGCGACAATTCGCACTTCTTCTATAGCGCTATCGGCAGCGGCCGCGTGTCGTATACCGGTATCTTTACCTATTATGTAAAGGGGTACGGCTCCAGCACCATCCTCATTACGGTCGAGTCCAAGCACAACCGTGAAGACCGCGGTTACCTGAGCCTCCTGGGCATCTCCGACCCGGGTCGCGTTTCCCTGCCGCCGGTCTACTCCTGGGCCAAGTACGCCGAGGAACGCCTGGTCCAGTATAAGGGCGCCTTTGCGTATCCCACCGTGCTGGAAGGGCCGCTCCGCCGCGAAAGCGGCCACGTGGACACGGACGACTGGACGCATTTCGTGCTCAACGTTTCCGACGAAGAGGTGGTGGTCATCTCCCGTCCTTCCACCGAGCACCTTTACTACGTGGTGGAGGCTTTCCTCTTCGCCATCCTTGCGTTCCTGCTTATATCGGCCCTCACCTGGCGCCTCAAGCGCTCCGGCGGACGACGGTATTACCAGGCGCGCATCTCCATGGTGGTGTACGTCTCCCTCATCATGACCCTGATTGCCATGGCCGTGTTCAGCGTCTGGTTCGTGTACAAGCGGAACAACGCCGACATGCAGAGCATCATGACCTCGCGCATCAACACGCTGCAATCCATGTTGCAGGAGACGATGCGCATGGTAGACAGACCGGCCGATGCTTCCTCGCCCGCCGTCATGCGCTCCGTGGAGACCGTCGGCAACAACCTCAAGTGCGACATCACGCTCTTCGACGTGAGCGGCCGCGTGATCATGAGCACCACGCCGGAAGTTTACGACCGCATGATTCTGGGGCATCGCCTGGACGACGATGCCTACAACCATATCGCCTACGGCCACGAGCGCTTCTACGTGCACGCCGAACGGGCCGGCCGCCGGCGTTACTACGCCCTGTATGCTCCGGTGATGAACAGTACAGGCCGCATGGTGGCCATTGCGTCTTCTCCGTTCACGGATCTCACGCACGACCTCCAGACGGAAGCCATTCTGCACGTGACCACGGTCATTGTTATCTTCCTGCTACTGCTGCTGATTGCCCGTTTCGTCACCTTCGAGATGGTAAGCCGCATGTTTGCGCCCATCGTGCAACTGCGCCGCAAGATGACCGTTTCGGATGTGGACCATCTGGAACCGCTGGAATACAACCAGGACGACGAAATTACCCCGCTGGTACAGGCCTACAACCGCATGGTCCACGACTTGGGCGAGAGCTCCCGCCGCCTGGCGCAGGTAGAACGCGACAAGGCCTGGACCGACATGGCCCGCCGTGTGGCCCACGACCTGAAGAACCCGCTCACGCCCATCAAGCTGCAACTGCAGATGCTTATGCGCATGAAGTCGTCCGGCAATCCCGCCTGGGAGGACCGCTTCGACGAAGTGGCCAACACCGTCCTTTACCACGTGGATCTGCTGGCCGACTCGGCCGATCAGTTCTCTACCTTCGCCAAGATGTACGACCAGCAGGCCGAGCGTCTGGATCTGGACGCACTGGTAAAGCAGGAAGTGGAACTCTTCGACTCCCGTGACGATATTCAGGTAGACTACTTCGGCCTTCCCGGTGCCTGGGTGAATGCTCCGCGCCCGCAGCTCACCCGCGTGGTGGTGAACCTCATCACCAACGCCTTTCAGGCTGTGGATGAAAACGCCGGCGACAAACGCCTTGTGGTTTCCGTGCGCAACGCCGTTGAAGACGGCTTCTACGACATTGTGGTGGAGGACAACGGCCCGGGCGTCTCCGAAGACAACCAGGACCACATCTTCACCCCCGACTTCACCACCAAGACCAGCGGCTCCGGCCTGGGCCTGGCCATCTGCAAACGTATTGTCGAGCACTGCGGCGGCACCATCTCCTACAGCCGCTCCTTCACCCTCGGCGGCGCCTGCTTCACCGTCAAATATCCCAAAGGCTAGCGCTCTTTGGCCATTTTCTCGTTACGGGACGTTCACGTGCCTCCCGGTGCATCGCAGGGTGAAAAACACCAGCTCCGGACGGTATGATAAAGGCGGGAAATAAAAGAAAATTTGCAGAAAAACGGACAAATCGTTAATTTTGTGGGATTTTTGGAATTAACATTTTAACTAAAGATACTATTTATGGCAACAACTGCTGATCTGAAGAACGGAATGTACCTTATGTTCAACGGCAAACCTTGCGCTGTTGTGTACTTCCAGCATGTTAAACCCGGCAAGGGCCCTGCCTTTGTCAAGACCAAGCTCCGCAACCTGGAAAACGGCCGCATCCTGGAGAACACCTTCACCGCGGGCGTTAAGCTCGAAACCATCAGCGTAGAGCGCCGTCCTTACCAGTTCCTGTACGACGACGGTGAGGTCTTCAACTTCATGCACGAGGAAACCTACGAGCAGATCACCCTTCCCCACGATGTTGTAGAGAACTCCGACCTCATGAAGGAGGGCCAGCACGTGGAAATGATGTTCATGACCGAACCCGAGGAGCGCTGCCTCACCTGCGAGCTCCCCACCTATGTCACCCTGGAGGTTACCTACTCCGAGCCTGCTGTGAAGGGCAACACCGCTTCCACCAGCGCCCTGAAGGAAGTTACCCTGGAGACCGGTGCCAAGATCATGGTTCCGCTGTTCATCGAGACCGGCGAAATCATCACCGTGAACACCACCGACCGCTCCTACGGCCAGCGCGTGAAGTAATTCCGCTTTTTCGGCAAAAGAACACCGCCCGGACACTCCCGGGCGGTTTTTTCTTTTTTGAAGATATTATTCGTATCTTTGTGAAGATATGGCAAAATTTTGGTCAGAAGTAGTGATCCCGCTGGCTGTCGCCGGAGCGGTGGCAGCGCAGACTGTGGGCGTGGAAGTGAATCGTGCGGCAAGGTTACACACCTGGTTCCCCCAGCGGGACACCGTGGAGACAACCCTGCCGGACACTACCCTTCTTAGCCCGAAGGACACCCTGATCGACGAAGAAGACTTCGACTTTTTTGCCGGGGAGCAGGATGACACCCTGCCCAAGATCTTCGCAAGAGACACCATGAAGGTGCCCGACAGCCTGCGCATCACCGATCCTTTCCTGTACCAGTGGTACGTAGCCGTGAAAGACGGCTATACGCACCGCATCGTGGTAGACTCCCTGAAGCAGGCCGGCGACACCCTGATGTGGCCGATGATCGACTCGCTGTATCTGGCCGATTCCACCGCCGCCGCCAAGGCCGCCTGGGAACGCAAGTTCGCCGCCATGAGCAAGGCCGAACAGAAACGCTGGATCTACGAGCACGAGGAACTCCCCCGCCTCCTGCACCGACAGGACTCCATCCTCAAGCGCAAGGACAGCCTGCAGCACATCAAGGACAGTATCCGCCAGAACACGCCCCGTATCCTGGAAACCGCCTTCCTGCCGGATTCCCTCTACTTCAAGCGCATGGTCACCTGGCGTCACAACCGCCTGAACAACAAGATTGAAACCTTCGAGTGGGACACCACAGCCAACTATCACTTCTACGACTATCCCTTCATGCGCAAGGACGTAGGTGCCACCTGGCTGGGCATGCCCGGCAGCGCCGTGCAGCAGTACAACTTCTTCCAGCGCAACACGGAGAACTCCACCAGCTTCTACGACGCCCTCGAAAGCTGGACCTATACCGCCGACAACCTGCCGCAGTTCAATACCAAGACCCCTTACACAGAACTGGAATACAGCGGCAACCTCTTCGAGAACAGCTCGCTGGCCTCGGATAACTTCCGCATCTTCACCACGCAGAACATCCTGCCGGAGCTGAACGTAGCCCTGGAGATGAAGCGTTACGGCGGCGCCGGTGTTCTCCAGAACGAAGAAACCAAGAACAACACGTACTTCGTAGCCGGCAACTACGTGGGCAAGAAATACCTGGCCCACGGCGGCTTCATCTACAACCAGCTCTCCCGTCAGGAAAGCGGCGGTGTGCAGGACAACATGTGGGTGCGGGACACCGTTGTGGACGTGCGTGAAATCAACGTAAACCTGGCCGCGGCCACCAACCGCTACCGGAAGATGACCCTCTTCTACGACCAGAGTTACCGTATTCCCTTCGAGTTCCTGGAGCGCCTCAAGCACCGCAAGGACACCGCCTGGGTCCCGGCCGACACCCTGAACAAGGACATGACCACCGGGTTCATCGGCACGTCCTCGGAGTACACCACTTATACCAAGAAATACGTAGACAACACGTCGTCCCAGCTTTCCAGCTTCTACAACGACGCGTTCTATATCAACCCCAACAAGAGCACCGACAGCCTGCGCACTTCACGCCTGGACAACCGCATCTACGTGCGGCTGCAGCCCTGGAAGGAAGACGCCATTGTGTCCAAGATCGAGGGCGGTGTGGGTAACCGCATCCAGACCTTCTATCTGCAAAGCCCGAACGAGGTGCTCTACAAATCCGGCAACCACCGCTGGACCAGCTTCTACGCCTATGCAGGCGCAGAAGGCAAACTGAGCCAGTACTTCAAATGGGACGCCACGGGCCTGCTGAACTTTGCAGGCTACGAGGCAGGAGACTTCTTCGTGAAAGCCAACGCCGAAGTGAGCCTGTACCCCTTCCGCCACGCCCGGAAGAGCCCGCTCACCATTGGCGCGCACTTCGAGACCTCGCTGAAGGAGCCGGACTTCTATGCCCAGCATTTCTACACCAACCACTTCAAGTGGGAGAACGACTTCGGCAAGACGTCCACCACCAAGATTTCCGGAAGCCTCGACATTCCGCACTGGAATTTGAAGGCGCATGTGGGCTACGCCCTCGTCGCCGGCTACAATTACTACGACACCCAGGGCATCGCCCGGCAGCACGGCGACGCACTGAGCGTCCTGTCGGCCGACGTGTCCCATCACCTTGCCATCGGCCCTCTCCATCTGGAGAATGCGGCCCTGTTCCAGGCTTCATCGGCCCAGGAGGTCCTGCCCCTCCCTACCCTCGCGCTGAACCTGCGGTACTACCTGCAGTTCAACATCGTAGACGCGAAGACGCTGCAGCTGCAGCTGGGCATCAACACCCGCTATACCACCAAGTGGAAGATTCCTTCCTACAACCCGGTGGCCGGCGTGTTTACCTTGCAGGAAGAAGAAACCTACGGCAACGTCCCCGTGACGGACGTGTTCATCAACGCACAGTGGAAGACCTGTTGCATTTTCCTCAAATATGAGAACGCCGGACGTGGCTGGCCGTCCCAGTCGCACGACTTCTTCACTGCTCATCATTACATTTCCTCCGCTCCCGTCCTGCGGTTCGGCATTTCCTGGCCGTTCTATCCCAGACTGGGGGCCGCAAAGACCTTGTCGTCCCGCGCCAGCGGCGGCGGTCTCAGCGGCGGCGGAGGCAGCTCCGGTGGTGTCAGCAAGTCAAATCGATGACAAAGCAAGCGCTCGCATACGCAGCGGCCGCTACGGCCATTTTGCTCCTGATTCCTGTCAAGAGTTACAAGCGTACCGCGCTTCCGCCGCCCGAGCACACGCTCATCTGCATCATCTCCGAAGAGGACGTCGCGTTCCAGCGAAACCTGGTCCAGAAGTATGCAGAAGACATTAATGTAGACCTCAAGATCAAGACAAAATCCTGGCCGCTGGACTCTCTGGCCAGCGGCGCAGTAGACCTGATGGTGGTCTCCGAAGACACCTCCGACATCCCCGACGGCGTGGTGTTCTCCCGCCCCTTTGCCGACGGCACCGTCTGGGCCGTGCGCACCGTGGACACCGAAGCCCTGCGCCACATCAACCGCTGGATCACGGAGCTCACCGCGTCGGAGCGTTTCAACCGCATGCAGAAGCGTTATCTCTCCGGTAAACCCGTGAACCTCACGTCCATTTCCCAGTACGACAACCTCCTGCGGCAGTACGCCGACAGCATCGGCTGGGACTGGCGCCTGCTGGCCGCGGTGGTGTACCACGAGTCGCGTTTCCACAACGACGCCACCTCCCACAAGGGCGCCCGCGGCCTCATGCAGATCCGCAGCAAGCGCTACACCGAGGAGGAACTGGCCAACCCGGCCCGCAACCTGTACATTGGCACGCGCTATCTGCGCCGCCTGGAGAAGATGTTCCCCGGGGCCACGCCGATGGAGTCCAAGAAGTTCGCCCTCGCGGCCTATAACTTCGGGGAAGGCAAGGTGTCACGCCTGATTACCCGGGCCGACACCCTGGGCCTGGACGCCACCCGCTGGGACAAAGTGGCCACCCTCCTGCCGGAAGGCCACCACACGGTATCCTACGTGACCAATATCCTGGACACGTACGCGTACTATTCCCGCCTGTACCCTAAGCAGCCGGATGCTGCTTCCGATACAGTTCCCAAGAATTAAAGAGATTCTGCCAGATGGCATAGAGACCGCCGGCCACGGAAGTGACGGGCGTCATGTAGTTGTAACCCAGCCAGATAAGGAAGCCGGTGTTCTTCTGTCCCAGCGCCTGGCCGGCGGTGAGGTTGTCCACCGCGTCGCGGCCCATCCGGCGTCCCAGGAAAAACTGCACGAAGCAGGCGCCCATGGACACCGCCACAATGCCGGCGATACTCCAGAGGCCAAGCCCGCTCAGGAGCAGGGCGCGCGTAGAGAGGACCATGGCCAGCGTAAGGCCGATACCCCATATATAAAAGGAGTTGGAGCTCCAGCGCATGAGCACGCGCTGCAGCCGGTGCGTCGTGTAGCGGATGAGCCAGGCCACGAGGCTGGGCAGGATGAGCACGGGGAACACCTTGAGGGCGATATGGCCGACATAGGCCCAGAACCCGAGGGAAGAAGAAGGGTTCACCAGCGGAATCACCAGCGGGATGAGGAAGGTGGCCGCCACGTTGATCATGACAACGTAGGTCACCGTAGCCGCAAGGTCGCCGCCCAGTTTGTCGGTGATAACGCCGGCGGCCGATGCCGTAGGGCAGATCAGACAGAGCATGGCGCACTCCAGCAGCATGCGAAGGGGGCCGTGCGTGATAACCACCAGGCCGGCCAGTGCCATGAAGCCGAGCCCCTGCACCAGCAGGGCGCCGAGATGCCACTTGCTCAGTTTAAGGTCGTGCGGGGAAATCTTCACAAACTGGAAAAACAGCAGGAAGAAAATCACCAGCCGCTGTCCTTCACTGGCCATGGGATGCAGCCAGCGGCCATAGGGATGCAAAGCCGGTGTAAAATGATACACCAGATACAGGCTGATACCCAGGACAATGGCCCCAGGCAGCATCAGATTGTCCAGCCACTTACGCATTGTGCGGCGTGAAGGTAGAGGTGATGGGATGGAACAGCTTCTCCAGCAGGGGATCTGTCACGCGCATGCAAAGACCGGTGAGGATGGCCAGGATGAGCGTACCCTCGCGGATGACCACGGTGGTTCCATTGCCGGTGAGCAGGCCGAAGAAAATCCAGGCCAGCAGGGCGGTAATGACCACCAGGGCCACGTCGAAGAGGACTTTCACCGTGCCGAAAGGCTTCTTGGCTTCGTCGGCCATGATGGCGGTGAGCATGTCGCCGGCCAGCATCCAGCTACGGCCGAGCACCTCGAGTTTAATGCCGATGGCCGTGATGAGCACGGCGGCGAGGCTCAGCAAGATTTGGACGGGATAACTGGTGGCGGGAGCCTGGATGGAGTCGAAGAGCCAGATGGCGCCGTCGCACATGTAGCCGAAGACAAAGGCGGCGGGGATCTGCATCAGATATTTCAGCTTGAAGCGTTTGCCAAGGATGATTACTTCCGTGAGGATGAACAGCAGGTGCATCATCCAAGTGAAGGTTCCCACAGAAATGGCGTTGAAGCTTAAGTTCAGTATGGTAGGCGGGCAGGACGGCGGTGCGATGCCCAGGTTGCTTTTTATGGAGATTCCCACGCCAAGTGCCACCAGGATGAGGCCGAGGGTGGAAATACCGTAACGATAACTCAGTTCTTTTACTTTCATGGGTGCAAATATCCGCAATAATGCGTACATTTGCAAATTGCGACCAAAAACAACAACCTTATAGTACAATGAAAAAGACACTGATTCTTATGATGTCAATGCTTGCTTTTGCAGCATGCGCTCCTAAGAGCAACGCCCCCGCTCTGGACGTGACCGACCTGGACACTTCCGTGAGCCCGAAAGAGAATTTCTACCAGTATGCTACCGGTGGCTGGCAGGTGAAGAACCCGCTGCGTCCGGAATTCTCCCGTTATGGCAGCTTCGACGCCATCCGTGAGCGTACCCAGGAGAACCTCAACGCCCTCTTCGAGAGCATGACCACCCTGAACGCAAAACCCGGTTCCGTGGACCAGAAGATCTCCGATCTGTACAAGATGGCCCTCGACTCCACCACCCGTAACAGCCTGGGCGCGCAGCCCATCCTGCCTTACATCGCCGAAATTCAGGCCATCCAGACCAAAGAAGACCTCGCTACCGAACTCGGTAAGATGGCCCTCGTAGGTGAAGGCGGCTTCTTCGGCGCCGGTGTAGAGGCCGACCTCGCCAACAGCGATGTTCAGGTACTCTATCTGGGCCAGGGCGGCCTGGGTATGGGCGACCGCGACTACTACCTCCTGGACGAAAACAAGGCTCTCTACGAAGGCTACAAGGCTTTCCTGGTGAAAGTGCTGGGCCTCGCCGGCATTGAGAACGCCGAGGTCGTGGCCGAACAGGACCTGGCCGTGGAGAACGCACTCGCCAAGATTTTCTGGAGCCGCGAGCAGAACCGCAACATGCAGGCTATCTACAACCCCATGTCCACCGAGAACATCCTGAAGAGATGGCCGAACATGAAGTTCGACCTCATGTGCGAAGCCGCCGGCATTGCCCCGCAGGAGACCATCATCGTTGAGCAGCCTTCCTACTTCGACGGCCTGGACCAGTTCCTCGCAAAGACCGACATCCAGGTGCTCAAGTCCTACCTCCTGGCCCAGTTCGTTTCCGGCCAGTGCGGCGCTCTGGACGACGAATTCTACACAGCCAGCTGGGAGTTCTTCTCCCACCAGATGTCCGGTGCCCAGGAGCAGCAGCCCCGTTGGAAGCGCGCTATGAGCGTGCCGAACAGCCTCCTCGGCGAAGCCGTGGGTGAGATGTATGTGAACCGCTACTTCCCGGAGAGCTCCAAGAAGAAGATGGTTACCCTCGTGGAGAACCTGCGCAAAGCCCTGAGCCAGCACATCGATGAGCTGGAGTGGATGGGTGACAGCACCAAGGTCAAGGCCCAGGAGAAACTCGCCGCCTTCACCGTGAAGATCGGCTATCCCGACAAATGGAAGGATTACAGCACCCTGGACATCGACCCGTCCAAGACCTACTACGAGAACCTGCGCAACGCCAGCGCCTGGTATGTAAAGGATAACCTGAGCAAGATGGGCCAGCCCACCGACAAGACCGAATGGGGCATGACTCCCCAGACTGTCAACGCTTACTACAATCCTACCACCAACGAGATCTGCTTCCCGGCTGCTATCCTCCAGAAGCCCTTCTTCGATCCCAACGCCGACGAACCCGTCAACTACGGTGGTATCGGTGTAGTGATTGGCCATGAGATGTCTCACGGCTTCGACGACCAGGGTTCCATGTTCGACGCCAAGGGCAACATGGTGAACTGGTGGACCGCCGAGGACAAGGCCAAGTTCGACGAGCTGGGCAACAAGCTCGTGGCTCAGTTCGACGCTGTTGAAATCCTGCCCGGCGTACACGCCAACGGCCGCTACACCCTGGGTGAGAACATCGGCGACCACGGCGGTCTGTCCATCGCTTACACCGCTATGGAGAACGCTGTGGGTAACGCCAAGGATCCCATGATCGACGGCTTCACCCGCGCCCAGCGCTTCTACCTGAGCTATGGCGCCATCTGGGCCCAGAACATCACCGATCAGGAGAAGGCCCGTCTGACCAACATGGACGTCCACTCCCTGGCTGTGAACCGCGTGAATGTGTCTGTGAAGAACTTCCAGACCTTCTTCGACGCCTTCGATATTCAGGAGGGTGACGCAATGTACCGTCCCGAGGAAGAGCGCGTACACATTTGGTAGCCGAAGCGTTCATATCGCGAAAGCTTAAGTTTCAAGGAAACATGGCGGCGATAGCTATCGCCGTCAGTTTCTTTATTATCATCGTGGCTGTGGCCGTCAGTGCCGGCTTCCGGAATGTCATCCGGGACGGCGTGGCGGCCATGACCGGCGATGTAAGGATCCAGCCGTATGTCTCCGGCACCGGAGAGGACCCGGTTTCCATGCCGGCTCAGCTCCCTTCCCAGGAGAAACTGCTGGCCCTTCCCGGTGTGGTGGGCATTGAGCCTGTCGCCGTCCGCGCCGGCATTGTCAAAAACGGCGACATCATCCATGGCGTCGTGGTGAAAGGGATTCCCGGTCAAGCCGGGAATGACGTCATGGCCGGCCCCGACCGGCCGTCTCTCTCCGTCTCCATCCCCCACCGCCTGTCCGAAATCACCGGCCTGGGCATCGGGGACGACATGGTCACCTACTTCGTAGGAGAAAAAGTACGGGTGCGAAAGTTCCACATCACCGCCATCCACCGGGACCTGGTGGAAGTGGACGACAACCTGCTGGTATACGCCAATCTGGCCGATATCCAGCGCCTCAACGGCTGGGACGAGGGGCAGGTCTCCTGCCTGGACGTCACCCTGAACGAGCAGGCCTCGCGCAAGGAACTCGCGGGGGCCATCGGCCATATTCTGGCAACCAGCGGCCATGAGCAGGAGGACGGGCTCTACGTAACCTCCTCCGAGGACAGCTATCAGCAGATCTTCGACTGGCTCACGCTGCTGGATTTCAACGTGCTGGTCATCCTGGTGCTGATGACGGTGGTGGCCGGCTTCAACATGGTGAGCGGTCTGCTCATCATGCTGCTCAGAAACATCCCTACCATCGGCACGCTCAAGACGCTGGGCATGAGCGACGGGGCCATCGGCCGCCTGTTCATCCGCATCGGCGCGCGCGCCGTGCTGAAGGGCATGCTCATCGGCAACGCCCTCGCGCTGCTGTTCTGCCTGGTGCAGGGCACGACGCATCTGATCCCGCTGGACCCGGCCAACTACTTCGTCTCCTGGGTCCCCGTTCACATCAATCTGCTTTGGGTAATACTGGCCGATGCCGCCGCCTTCGCGGGAATTCTCGCCCTGCTGTGGCTGCCCTCGCGCGTGGTGGCCTCCATCGACCCCGCCAAGACCGTCAAGGCCGACTAAATCCGGGCCTCGCGGAATACTTCCAGAATGGAAGGATAGGTATTCTTAAGGAAAGGCGGCAGGGAGCTTTTGGCCACCCAGGCCGCTTTGGTGATGTCTTCTTCCCGCTGGGGCGTGAGGTTGGTGGGATCCGTGTACAGCATGTCGTACCACCAGGTGTGCTTGAGGTGCCACAGGTTATCCCGGAAATACACATGATCCGTGACGCAGATGAGGCGGCGCAGTTCCAGCTGGTCCACGCCGGTTTCCTCCTGCACTTCGCGCATGGCGCAGATTTCAATGTCTTCTCCTGCTTCCTGATGTCCCTTGGGAAGGTCCCACAGGCCATTTCTTGAAATGAGCAGATAGTCCCCGCGGCGGTTGGAAACCAGGCCGCCGGCGGCATTTACTTCCTTAAATTCCTGGCAGATGCGCCGATAAGTCTTCTCAATGTCGGACGTGGGAATATAGATGCGGGAAAGGGTATCCTGTACTTCGAACATACCCACCAGGGCATGGATATCAATTTTCTCCCCTACGTGGAATTCTACCGAGTTAGGATCGGCCAGGGCTTCCTCCTTGGGAGAACAAATGATAATACAACGCTTCTCGAAGTATATTTTGTGCATCTTTTTTGCTATATTTGTGAATTGCAAAGTTAAGAAAAGATGACTAATATAGAAAGCAAACACGGTACAGTTTCCCGTCAGCCCTCTGAGCTGTATATGGCATTCACGGACATGAGCAACTTTGTCCGCATGCTCCCGAAAGATAAACAGGAAATGATTACAGCCGACATGGACACCCTCAGTGCAACCATCCAGGGTTTCAACGTCGGCATCAAAGTACACGAGCGCGTTCCCTACAGCCGCATTGAGCTGGTAGACTACGGCGCCCCCTTCGCTTTCCATATTGTCGTGCACTTCGATCCTTCCACGGAAGATCCCTACAAGACCGAATTCTGGATTACCGTAGAGGCAGACCTCAATCTGATGATGAAGATGATGCTCTCCAGTCACATCGAGGATGCTCTGAACAAAGTGGTCGACAGTCTGGTAGACGCCTCCAACGGCAAGATGCCGGAAGGCTTCGACGCTTCCCAGTGGAAGTAGAATGACAGGCATTCCGGACGGTTTTCAGGAGCTTCTGGTCGCTTCGGTAGGAGCCGAGCGTGCCGGCACTGTGCTGGCTGCCCTGCAGACAGCGCCCTCCGTTTCCGTACGCCTGAACCCCGCCAAGCTGCAGGAGTGTCCCTTCCCGGAGGCCGAAAAGGTGGCCTGGAGCCCCTACGGCTATCTCCTGAAAGAGCGCCCCGTCTTTACGCTGGATCCCCTGTTCCATGCAGGCTGCTATTACGTGCAGGACACATCGGCCATGTTTGTGGGCCATGTGTTCCGGCAGGTGACCGAGGCCCTGCAGCCCGGTTGCCAGGTGCTGGACCTGTGCGCCGCGCCGGGCGGGAAGACGACCGACCTGGCCGCCTCCCTGCGCGAACGCTTCGGGGACCGCTATACGCTCATCTCGAACGAGGTTATGCGCAACCGCTACGGCGTCCTCCGCAGCAACGTCGAAACCTGGGGAGACCCCCGCGTGGGCACCGTCTCGCGGGACCCGTCGGCCTTCGGCTGTGAACCCGTATTCGACGCCATTGTGGCCGATGTCCCCTGTTCCGGCGAAGGCATGTTCCGCAAGGACGCGCAGGCCGTGGCCGAATGGTCGCCGAAGACCGTCGAATTCTGCGCCGCCCGCTCCCGCCGCATCCTCAGCGACATCTGGCCCACCCTCAAACCCGGCGGCATCCTCGTCTACTCCACCTGCACCTTCAACCACTTCGAAAACGACGACACCGTCGCGTGGATCGCCGGGGAATTGGGGGCCGATGTTATCACTCCGAAGGAAGAGATTCTTCGCTTCGCTCAGAATGACAGAATCGTAACCACAAAATACGGCTATGCCCTGCTGCCGGGCCTGGTTCCCGGCGAGGGACAATTTGTCGCGGCATTAAAGAAACACGGAGACATCACAGACACAATCGGAGGAAGATTCCCCGGCAGAGCAGAGTTTCCGGGAGCATCGGTCTCCTCATTGCCCGCAGGGCAAATCGTCAACGTAGACCGTCAGACGGCGCTGAACTACCTTCACGGGGACGCCATCGTGCTCCCCGCCGATGCCCCCATCGGCCCTGTCATCATCGCCTACGAAGGGCATCCGCTGGGTCCCGCGAAGAACCTCGGGAAGCGCTGCAACAACCTCTATCCCAAGAACAAACGCATACGAATGGATATCCGATGAAACGACTCCTCATCCTCCTCACCGCGGCCCTGCTGCCGCTTTTCGCCCTCGCCCAGGAAACCCTCTCCAAAGAAGAGTTCCTGCGCCGCTACGTTAACCTGGCAGAGCGCGTGGGCCCCGCCGGCCTGGGCGTGGAAACCCATCTGAACAAGTGGGAAGCCACCTGGCCCGAAGACCCCCAGCTGCACCTGGCCCGTTTCAAGTTCTGCTTTACCCGCAGCGCCTCTTCCCACGTGGAGGAAATGTCCGTGGACAAATACCTGGGCCAGCCCCCGCTGCTGCCCATCACCGACTCCCTGGGCGTGAAGCACAACTACTTCGAGGTGGTAGATTACGACGACGACCTCTTTGCGCAGGCCAACACCGCCATCGGCCAGGCCATTAGCCTGAAACCCTGGCACCTGGATTACCGCATGGCCAAGATTGACGCGCTCATCGCCTACGAGAAAGACCATCCGGAAATGGCCCTCCAGGAGCTGCAGGCTCTCGCCGACAAACACTACAAGGAGCATCCGGTATGGGAATACGAAGGCATGGACAGCATCTCCGAGGAGCAGTTCCGCGCCTTCATGCAGGACTACTGCGTCACCCTCTTCCGGCTGGGCAGCGAGTCGTCGGCCCAGGCCTTCAAGACCCTGAGCGAGCACATGCTCAAATACTGCAAGGACGAGCCCCTGTTCGTGAACAACCTGGGCAGCTATCACCTGGTGCGCAAGGAGTACAAGCAGGCCCGCAAGTACTACGACCAGGTGCTGAAAAAGCACCCCTCCGACATGACCGCCCTTCGCAATTCCATCCTCATGGCCCGCACCATGAAGGACACCAAACTGGAAAAGAAATACCTGACCCTTATGGCCAAGAATGGAGAAACTGAAGTGGACCGCGCCAGCGCCCAGGCCCGCCTGGATGCCCTGAACCGCTAAAGCCTCCCCTGATACAAATAAATGCCCGACCGAAAACCGGCCGGGCATTTATTATATTACAACTGGGATTACTTCGTAGGAGCCAGCACGTTGTGTACGGGCCAGGACTGAGCCTTCTTCAGGGTGAAGGGAGCGGCGCAGCGGATGTCATCCACGGAGGCGCCGAACTGCACGTTGTACTTACCGGCGGCAGCTTCCCAGGCGCTCGCGGCCTCGTTGAAGGAAGCCAGTTCGTAGGCGCTCACCTTCAGGGTGAGGGTCTGGCTTTCGCCGGGCTGCAGTTTCTTGGTCTTACCGAAAGCCTTCAGTTCACGGGCGGGTTTCTCCAGACCGCCATCGGGAGCGGAAACGTAGAGTTCCACAACCTCCTTACCGGCCACGGAACCGGTGTTCTTCACGGTGACGGTGGCGACGAAACCATCGGCCACAGCCTTCACGACGGGCTTGCTGTAAGCGAAGCTGGTGTAGCTCATACCATAACCGAAGGGATAGGACACCTCCACGTCACGGGTGACGAAGTGACGGTAGCCTACCCAGATGCCTTCCTCATACCTGGTCACATCCACATCCTTCTGCGGCTGACGAGGGCCCCAGGAGAAGCCACGGCTGGCAGAAGCGGTGTAGTTGTACGGGAAGTTGGCGCTGGACGGATGGTCCATGAAGTTCACGGGGAAGGTCATGGGCAGCTTGCCGGAAGGGTTCACCTTGCCGGTGAGGACATCGGCCACAGCATTGGCGCCTTCCTGACCGGGGCTCCAGGGCAGCACGATGGCATCTACCAGGTTCTTCCAGGAATTGGTCTCGATGACACCGCCCACATTCAGGATCACGACCACCTTCTTGCCGGCGGCGTGGAAGCTGGCGCTCACGTTCTGCAGGAGTTCACGCTCCACGGCGGTGAGCTCGAAGTCGTCCATCATCTTGCGGTCGGCGCCTTCACCGGCGTTGCGGCCCAGGACCACCACGGCTACGTCGTTGGCCTTGGCGTGACTGTCAATGGCGTTGGCAGGGATGGCAGTTTCGGGCGTTCTGCGGGGGCTGAACCAGGAACCGCCGTTGCCGCTGAGTTTGGATTTGGCCTTGTCGTATTTCAGGTAGGCGAAGTAGAAGTCGCGCAGGGCCTTCTCCAGGGTGAAACCGGCGCCCTCAAGGGCTTCCACCATGTTCACCACATAGGCCTTGTTCACATCGCCGGAACCGGTACCGCCGGCCACGAAGTCAATGGCGGAAACGCCGTAGAGGGCCACCTTCTCGGAGCCGGCCAGCGGCAGGGCGCCGTTGTTGCGCAGGAGCACGATGGACTCGCCGGCAGCCTTGCGGGCCACCTGGGCGTGGGCTTTCAGATCCGGCTTGTTGGTGAATTCATAACCTTTGAAACGAGGGGTGCGGACGATGTAGGTGAGCATGTTGCGCACGTTGCGGTCCAGCTCTTCCTGGGAGATGGTGCCGTCCTGCACACCGGCGATGATGCGGTCAATTTCGTTCTGGTTACCGGGTTCCATGAGGTCGTTACCGGCCTTGGCGCTCTTCACGGTGCCGGCCTTGTTGCCCCAGTCGGTCATTACGATACCCTTGAAGCCCCATTCGTCGCGGAGGACGGTGGTGAGCAGGCCTTCGCTCTGCTGGGTGTAGTCTCCGTTGAGCTTGTTGTAGGAGCTCATCACGGTCCAGGGCTGGGCTTCCTTCACGGCAATCTCGAAGTTCTTGAGATAGATTTCGCGGAGGGCGCGCTGGGAGATGATGGCGTCGTCTTCGTTACGGTTGGTCTCCTGGTTATTGGCAGCGTAGTGCTTGATGGAAGTACCCACGCCGTTGGACTGGATACCCTTCACATAAGCGGCAGCCATCTTACCGGAGAGGAGCGGATCCTCGGAGAAGTACTCGAAGTTACGGCCGCACAGGGGGTTACGGTGAATGTTCATACCGGGAGCGAGGAGCACGTCCACGCCATATTCCAGTACCTCGTTACCCATGGCCTTGGTTACATCTTCCACCAGGGAAAGATCCCAGGAACTGGCGAGGAGCGTACCCACCGGGAAACCGGTGCAATAGTAAGTATTGTTGTCTCCCTGACGCGTGGGCTGGATACGCAGACCGGCAGGGCCGTCGGCCAGGACGGTGGCAGGAATGCCCAGACGTTCGATGGGACGGGTGTTACCGGCCGCACCGGGCACGTTGGCGGCGACGCCGGAAGTGACGCCGTTCACCATGGCGGCACGGGCACCGCCCACCAGCAGGGTGGCTTTCTCCTGGAGGGTCATGGCCTTCAGGACATCTTCAATGTTGTCTTCGCGCAGCTGCGGCTGGGCTACGGCCACAAGGGCCATTCCCATAGCTGCCAGAGTAATAAGGATTCTTTTCATATAGTTGGTGTTAGTTTGTGTTTCAATCTGTTGCAAAGATATGCTTTTTTGTGTTCAAAAGTTTGTCTGTTTTGTCAAATGTGGTTCTATTTCTATTTATTACCATTATATTTGTAGGACAACACGAAACTAATTCTTTTATGAAGAAAATCATCCTTCTTTCCGCCGCGGTGCTGGCCCTTGCCGGCTGCCAGAACGGCGAACCCCAGCTGGCCACCTCTTCCGTGAAGAAAGTCCTCAAGGCCATGACGCTGGAAGAAAAAGCACACTTTGTCATCGGCATGGGCATGGCCGGCAGCGACGGTTCCTCCGCCGTTGTGGGTGCCACGAAGGACATTGTCCCGGGTGCCGCCGGCACCACCTACCCCATCCCCCGCCTCGGCATTCCCAGCATCGTGCTGGCCGATGGCCCTGCGGGCCTTCGCATCGACCCTACCCGTCCCGGCGACGACCAGACCTACTACTGCACCCACTTCCCCATCGGCACCCTGCTTGCCAGCACCTGGAACCAGGAACTGGTAGAGAGCGTGGGCACCGCCATGGGCGAGGAAGTGCATGAATATGGGGCCGATGTATATCTCGCCCCCGCCCTCAACATTCACCGTCACCCGCTGAACGGCCGTAACTTCGAGTACTACTCCGAGGATCCCGTGGTAGCCGGCAAGACCGCTGCCGCCTATGTCCGCGGCGTCCAGAAGAACGACGTGGGCACCTCCGTGAAGCACTTTGCCTTCAACAACCAGGAGACCAACCGTACCGGCAACAACGCCGTCATCAGCCCCCGCGCCCAGCGTGAGATCTACCTGAAGGGCTTTGAAATCACCGTAAAGGAATCCGATCCCTGGACCATCATGAGCTCCTACAACAAGCTCAACGGCACCTATACCTCCCAGCGCAAGGACCTCCTCACCACCGTCCTCCGCGACGAATGGGGCTTCAAGGGCCTGGTCATGACCGACTGGTTCGGCGGTGACAACGCAGCCGAGCAGATTGCCGCCGGCAACGACATGCTCCAGCCCGGCACCGACCTCCAGTACAAACAGATCATGGACGCCATCGCCGACGGTTCCCTCACCGAAAAGGAACTGGACATCTGCGTCGCCCGCTGCCTGGAACTGGTCAAGCGCAGCCCCAAGGTGAAGGGTTACGCCTACACCAACAAGCCGGACCTCAAGGCCCACGCCCAGGTTACCCGCCAGAGCGCCCTGGAAGGCATGGTTCTGCTGGAGAATAAGGGTGTACTGCCCCTCAAGGAAGTGAAGAACGTGGCCGTATTCGGCTGCACCTCCTATGCCTTCATCGCCGGCGGTACCGGTTCCGGCAACGTGAACCGCGCCTATACCGTGTCCCTGCTGGACGGCCTCAAGAACGCCGGCTTCAACGTGGACGAGAGCATGAAGGACGGTTACCTCAAGCACATCGCCAAGGAAGAGGCCGCCTACAAGGCTTCCATCGGCAACGATCCTTTCGCTGCCTTCTATCCCATGCCCCGTCCCTCCGAGCCCATGCCCAGCATCTTCGACCTGGCAGCATCGGCCCTCAAGAACGACGTAGCCATCATCACCTTCGGCCGCAACAGCGGTGAGTTCTTCGACCGCACCAGCGCCGACTTCTCCCTGAACGAGGGCGAGCAGAAGCTCCTGAAGGCCGTCACCAAGGCCTTCCACCACCTGGGCAAGAAGGTCGTCGTTGTGCTGAACGTGGGCGGTGTCATCGAGACCGCTTCCTGGAAAGACATTCCGGACGCCGTGCTGCTGGCCTGGCAGGCCGGTCAGGAAGGCGGAAACTCCGTCACCGACATCCTTACCGGTGTGGAAAGCCCCTCCGGCAAGCTGCCCATGACCTTCCCCGTGAACCTGATGGACGCCGGTTCATCGGCCAACTTCCCCATTGACAACACCGACGAGGTTTACTTCATGAACCGCCGCGAGGACGTTGGCAAGAAGGACGTGGACGTAACCAAATACGAGGAAGACATCTATGTGGGCTACCGCTGGTTCGACAAGAAAGACCTGGCCGTCTCCTATCCTTTCGGCTACGGTCTCAGCTACACCAGCTTCGCCTACAGCGAGCCCACCGTGGTGAACGACGGCAAGACCGTTACCGCCACCGTCACCGTGAAGAACACCGGTGAAGTGGCCGGCAAGGAAGCCGTCCAGCTGTATGTGAGCGCCCCCGCCGGCACCCTGGAGAAGCCCGTCAAGGAGCTCAAGGCCTACGCCAAGACCGCCAAGCTGGCCCCCGGCGAGCAGCAGGTACTCACCCTCACCTTCCCCACCAGCGAGCTGGCTTCCTTCGACGAGGAAAAGAGCGCCTGGGTAGTGGACGGCGGCACCTACACCTTCCTCTTCGGTGCCTCTTCCCGCGACATCCGCTGCACGGCAACCGCCGAGGCAAAGGCCGCCGAGACGCCTGCCCACCGCGTACTGCTATAGCTTATGAAAAGCATTTTCACATTTTTTGCTGCGCTGACGTCCATTCTGGCGTCGGCGCAGCCTGTTTCTCCCCAGAACGTCGTTTATACGGCGCGCCCCAGCGTCTCCATCCAGTACGGCGGTCCCACCCGGGCCGAAGGCCGTTCCTATAACTTCACGCCCACCTTTTTCATCTATCCCGATGCAAAACTGGACGGCGCCGGTGCGGAAGCGCTCCTGAACGAGCTGAACATCCAGCCGCTGCTGGACGAAAACTATGGCACCGCCGTGGTGCTGAACCCCGTCGGCGCCAAGTATGACGCCAAGGCCGACTTCGACGCCTTCGTGCAGCTGTTCAACCTCTACCGCGGGCCGGGCAACCTCAAGCTCGTGGGTATCGGGGAAGGCGCCAGCTTCGTGAACCAGGTGCTGGCCCCCGAGGCCGCAGGGCAGGTGGCGGGCATCCTCAGCGTAGGCGGAAAGCCGGGAAAGCGCGTAGCCGATGCCGGCGTGCCGGCCTACATAGCGGGCAAGAACGCCGCGAAGGCCGCCAAGCCGTACCAGAAAGTATTGAAGGCCGATGAACCCCTGCTCAAGGTAGTCGTGAACCCGGGCGCCGCCCCGCTGTCGGACGTTCTGGCCGATGCCTGGGCCACCGTCCTCGGCCGGAACTACCGTTTCAACAACGTGGGCCACACCCACTACGAGGGCGCGAAGTTCGGCGAATACGGTTCCTATGAGCTGGAGCCCTACCTGGACTGCGCCGCCCTGGGCATCAGACGCATCATCGTGGAAGAGCCCACCGGCTATTCCCGCGGCCCCAAGGCCGAACTGCCCAAGCAGCTCTGGTACGAATACTGGCCCGAAGAACTCCTCTCCGAAGCCACTCCGGCGCACTCCGTCCCCGTGATGGTGCTGCTGCACGGCAACCAGAACGACCCTCGCACCCAGGCCGAGACCTCCGGTTTCATCCAGGTGGCCGCAGAGGACCGCTTCTTCGTGGTGGAAATGGAATGGCAGGGCACGCCCAACTACCAGGCCATGGGCCACGACGGCGTGGAGACCGTGCTGTATCATCTCTTCGCCAAGTATCCCCAGCTGGACCCGTCCCGCGTCTATGCAGAAGGCCTGAGCGCCGGTTCCATTACCGCTACGGCCCTCGGCATTAAGAAATCCCACATTTTCACCGCAGTGGGCGGCCACTCCGGCGGCATCTTCGCCGGCGCCTTCAAGGGCTATTCCACCTTCGACGCCCTCTGGGCCGAGGCCACGCAGAAGCGCGGCGCCGTGGAAGTCCCCTACTGCTCGGTGCTGGGCACCAAGGACAACGTGGTTCCCTACATGCAGCCCGGAAACTGGAAGCAGAACAACTACCTCAACGCCTGGAACGCCTACGAGCAGATGAACGGCATGGAGGTGGTGCGGGAGATGGATTTCACCGCCTATCCCATCTTCGGACAGCCGCTGCAGGACCGTCAGACGCTTGTCACCGCCAAGGGCGACGGCATCACCGTCGAGTCCGGCGTATTATATAAAGGAAGCGTGCCGATGATCAAGATTGTCGCGGTCATGGACTACGGCCACTGGAACTTCCAGCCCACCGCCCGCATCATGTGGGACTTCTTCAAGCAGTTCCGCAGAGACCCTGAGACGAAGGCCCTGATTTATAATGCGCAGTAGCGTGAAACTTTTTTTCTGCATGTGCCGTATTATATAAGTATCGACAATTTGCACGTGTAATGAAACTTTCACAGTTCAACTTTGACCTCCCTGCAGACCGCATTGCCAAGGAACCTACCCGCTGGCGCGACGAAGCCCGTCTGATGGTGCTGCACAAAAACACCGGTGAAATCGAGCACCGCCTGTTCAAAGATATCATCGACTACTTCGGCAAAGGAGACACCTTTGTCCTGAACGACACCAAAGTCTTCCCCGCCCGCCTCTACGGCAAGAAGGAGAAGACCGGGGCCGATATCATCGTCCTCCTCCTGCGCGAGCTAAACCGTGAGCAGCGCCTGTGGGACGTCATCGTAGACCCCGCCCGTAAAATCCGTATCGGCAATAAACTGTATTTCGGCGACGACGAATCCCTCGTGGCCGAGGTAATCGACAACACCACCTCCCGCGGACGCACCCTGCGTTTCCTCTTCGACGGTCCGTACGAGGACTTCAAGCAGGCCCTCTTCGGCCTGGGCGAACCTTACGTCCCTGAATGGGTAAAGGAGAAGACCACCGCCGAGGACGTGGAGAACTACCAGACCATCTTCGCAGCCCACGAAGGCGCTGTGAGCGCACCGGCCGCCGGCCTGCACTTCAGCCGTGAGCTGTTCAACCGCATGATCCTCAAGGACATCGAGAAGACTTTCATCACCGTGCACATGGGTATCGGCCACTTCCGCACCGTAGATGTGGAAGACCTGTCCAAGCACCGCATGGACTCCGAGCGCCTGATCATCTCCGAGGAAGCCGCCGCCACCATCAACAAGGCCAAGCGTACCGGCAAGAAAGTGGTTGCCGTGGGCGCCACCGTCATGCGCGGTCTGGAGACCTACGTCACCACCACGCACGAAGTGAACCCCTTCGACGGCTGGACCAACAAGTTCATCTTCCCGCCGTACCAGTACTCCGTTCCGGATGCCATCGTGTCCAACTTCCACCTCCCGCAGAGCACCATGCTCATGAGCGTGGCCGCCTTCGGTGGCTACAAGGGTGTGATGGCCGCCTACGAAGAGGCGCTGAAAGAGGGCTACCGCTTCGGTCCCTACGGCGATGCACTCCTGATTGTGTAGTCGGAATCGGCTAAAACAGATAAAAAAACGGCTAAAACCGCACAAGTTATCAACAACCTGTGCGGTTTTTCGTATCCTCCGCCTATCTTTGGCGGCATGAGTTACGCAGACACATCTGTGGCGCTGTGCGCCCTGAACAAGGTCTTTGGCTATCAACCGGCCAAGGCGCTCGCCCTCCTGGGGGAGGTCGGGCAACCCGTCGACCTGTTCGACGGTTCATTCTCCGAGCTGCTGAACGCCGACCAGTTGGAGTGGGCCCGCAGGGAGCTCGCCCGCGTAGAGAACGAAGGCTACCGCTTCGTCTCCCTGCAGGACGAAGACTACCCCGCGCCGCTCACCCAGCTGCCGGACCCGCCCATGGGCCTCTACCTTCGGGCCAGCTCCTCCCCGACAGAAATCTGGGGCCTGCGGCCGATGATCGGCATCGTGGGCACGCGGGACATCAGCCCCTACGGGCGGGAGTGGTGCCGGAAGCTGGTGGAGGCGCTCGCGGCCACATCGGCCCAACCCTCAATCGTGAGCGGTCTCGCCTATGGGGCCGATGGAATCGCGCACCAGAGCGCGCTGGACGCGGGACTCTGCACCATCGGCGTCATGGCCACGGGGATCGAGACGGTCTATCCCTGGCAGCACGCGAAGCTGGCCGGCAACATGGCGCAGACGCCCGGCTGCGGCCTCATTACGGACTACCCCATGGAGACGTCTCCCACTGCCACCAACTTCCTGCGGCGCAACCGTATCATCGCGGGGCTTTGTTCGGCGGTACTGGTGGTGGAGTCCAAGAGCCGCGGCGGCTCCCTGATGACGGCCCGTTACGCGGTGGAGTACAGCCGCGATGTCTTCGCCCTGCCCGGGCGCGCAGACGACATCCGTTCTGCCGGGTGCAATTCCCTCATTGCCAGCGACATGGCACACCTGATTACAACGCCGGAGGAGCTTGTGGGCCAGCTGGGGCTGGGCGCCCGCGTCCGCGGGGCCGGCGGTTCCTGGTCTTCAGGGCACACCGCCGCTTCCTTCCGCAGGCTCCTCGAGCGGAGCTTCGGGGAGGGTTCCGCGACAGTTACCATCGGCCTTGCCATCCGTGCACACCGCGGGCTCAACTGCGATGAGCTGGCCGCGCTCACGGCGCTTCCCATCGGCACGGTGCAGGAAGGAATCGGCCAGCTCGAAGTGCAGGGTTTCATTACCACCGACCTCCTGCGCCGCTGCGCCCTGGCCGCACCCTACGCATAATTTTTTTGCTTTTCTCCCGGGAGTCAGTACCTTTGCGCCATGATTCGATACAAGGTAGTTATTTTTGATCTGGACGGGACGCTGATTGACTCGCTGGAGGATCTGGGAGAAGCCGTCAACTACGCCATGGGACTGAAAGGGTTCCCGACGCATTCGCTGGATGAATACAGGCAGATGGTGGGCCACGGGGTGCGAAACCTCGTCATGCAGGCCCTGCCGGCCGCGTTGCAGGCCGACGATGCCCTCGTAGACGAGTGCCTGGCCGCTTTCAAGGGTTATTATGTCGCGCACATCGACGTGCACACCTACCCTTATCCGGGCATGGTGGAACTCCTGGGCAAGCTGCACCGCAGCGGCGTTCGCCTTGCCGTCGCCTCCAACAAATTCCAGTCGGGCACCGAGCACCTGGTGGCCAAGCTCTTCCCCGGCATTCCCTTCGTCGCCATCCTTGGTAACCGCGAGGGCTACCCGCTGAAACCGGACCCGGAAATCGTGGGTGAAGTGCTGCGCAAGGCCGGTGTGAGCCAGGCCGATGCTGTCATGGTGGGAGACTCCGGCACCGACATGAAGACCGCCGAAAACGGCGGCGTCCGCGGTATCGCCGTCTCCTGGGGCTACCGTGTCCTGCAGCCCACCGCCACCATCACCCTCGTTCACACTGCCGAAGAGCTGGAAAAAGCGCTCCTCTAAGCGTTATTTTTTCGTATCTTTGTAGAATATGTTTGTCGACACCCATACGCACTTCTACGACGAGTGGCTCCTGCCCGATGCAGAAGCGGCCGTGCAGCGCGCGCTGGAGGCCGGTGTGGGCAAGATGATTCAGGCCGATGTAGACTCGCACGAGCGCGCGGCCATGTGGGAAATCGGCAAGCGCCATCCCGGCGTCCTCTTTCAGATGCTGGGGCTCTATCCCGGTTCTGTCGGCGCCGACTGGCGGGACGAACTGGACCTGGTCTTCGGCTTCGACAAGGAGCAGATTGTGGCCATCGGGGAAATCGGCCTCGATTACCATGAGGGCACGCAGTATGCCGCGCAGCAGAAGGAAGTGCTGCGGCAGCAATTTGAGCTGGCGGCCCGGCTCAACCTTCCCGTCAATATTCACCTCAGGGATGCCTGGGAGGACTTTCTGGCCATCCTGAAAGACTGCGCCGGCTTGCACCTTCGCGGCAACCTGCACTGCTTCACGGCCAGTTACGAAATCTACGAGCAAGCCAACCGCTACGGGGATTTCTCCGTGGGTATCGGCGGGGTGGTCACCTTCAAGAACGCCGGCATCGCCAAGGTGCTGGAACGCATTCCCCTGGAAAAGATTCTTCTGGAGACCGACGCCCCCTACCTCGCACCCGTCCCGCACCGCGGGCAGCGCAACGAAAGCGCCTTCCTCCCCCTCGTCGCCCAAAAAGTGGCCGATATCAAAGGCCTCTCCCTGCAAGAAATCGAAACCATCACCACCCATAACGCAGAAACCCTGTTTGGAATATGAACGCGTCCGTACTCATCATTTACACCGGCGGCACCATCGGCATGAAGGAAGACCCCGCCGACGGCACCTTGAAGCCCTTTGACTTCAGCCAGATCAAGGAAGAGGTTCCGGAACTGAACAAGTTCGACGTCCGGATCGACTCCGTTACCTTCGATCCGCTCATCGACTCGTCGGACGTGGAGCCGTCCCTCTGGGTGAAACTGGCCGAACTCATCCGCGACCGGTACGAGGAATACGACGGTTTCGTCATCCTGCACGGCACCGACACCATGGCCTACAGCGCCTCCACGCTCAGTTTCATGCTCGAGGGCCTCACCAAGCCCGTGGTGTTCACGGGAAGCCAGCTTCCCATCGGCGTTCCCCGCACCGACGGCAAGGAGAATCTCATATCGGCCGTCGAAATCGCCTCTGCGAAGGACGAGAAAGGCCACGCCAGCGTGCCGGAGGTCGCCATCTGCTTCGACTCCCTGCTGCTTCGCGGCAACCGTTCCACCAAATACAGCGCCGAGGCCTTCAACGCCTTCGCCAGCCCGAACTGCCCGCCCCTGGCCGAGGCAGGTATTCACATCCACTACAACACGGACCTCATCCGAAAGCCCGTCTACTGGGACGCCCAGCTGCGCGTCCAGACGCACCTGGACACGCGTGTAGCCATTCTGAAGGTGCATCCCGGCGTGACGCCGCAGGTGGTGCGGGCCGTCGTCTGCGACGAAGGGACGCGCGCGGCTATCATTGAAACCTACGGCTCCGGAAACGCCCTCTCCAAGGAGTGGTTCCTGGAGATTCTCAGGGAAGCCAACGGCATGGGCAAAATCCTTTTGAACGTAACCCAGTGTAAATCAGGAACCGTGAACATGGACCTCTATGCAACAGGTGCTTCGCTCAAGCATGCGGGTGTTCTTTCGGGGGCCGACATCACCACCGAAGCCGCCCTCGGAAAGCTGTTCTGCCTGCTGGGAAGAAGCGATGACAACAAGTGGGTAAAAACCATGCTGGAAAAGGACCTGTGTGGCGAAATAAGCAAATAATCTTTGGCCGTTCCGATTTTTATTGCTAAATTGCGCGACCAAATGTGTGGATATTTTTTTATCTTAATTCAATTAATAACTAACAACACAAAAACGATTATGAAAAAGTTTTTCATGTTTTTGGCAGTCGCCGGTCTTATGACCTTCACTGCAAACATCGCTTCCGCTCAGGAAGAGGGCGAGGCTCCCGTCGCCGCTCAGGAACAGGTCGAGGAGGCCGAAGAGGTCGTTGATCTGTTCGCCGGTTCCGGTGAAGAAGTTCCCCTCCACCAGGCCCTCAAGACCAAGTTCATCGAGGGTGGCGCCGGCTTCATGTCCCTGATCATCATCTGCCTGATCATCGGTATGGCCCTCGCTATCGAGCGTATCCTTTACCTGGCCTTCTCCAAGACCAACACCACCAAGCTCCTCGAGGCTGTGGAAGAGGCTCTTGCCAAGGGCGGTATCGAAGAAGCCAAGAAAGTCTGCCGTGAAACCCGTGGCCCCGTCGCCAGCATCTTCTACCAGGGTCTGCTCCGCGCCGATCAGGGTGTTGATGTGGTCGAGAAGACCATCGTCTCCTATGGTGGCGTTCAGATGAGCCTCATGGAGAACGGCCTCAGCTGGATCGGTCTGTTCATCTCCATCGCTCCGTCCCTCGGATTCCTTGGTACCGTTATCGGTATGATCCAGGCCTTCGACGCTATCCAGGCTGCCGGTGATATCTCCCCGAACGTTGTGGCCGGCGGTATGAAGGTCGCCCTTATCACCACCGTGGGCGGTCTTATCGTTGCTATGATTCTCCAGATCTTCTACAACTATATCATTGCTAAGATCGATGCCCTGAGCATTGACATGGAAGACTCTTCCATCCGCTTCGTGGACATCATGGTGAAAAACAACAAGTAATAACCCCTTTAATTCCAGATAAAATGGAAAACCAGAAATACGCTAAAATATTCAAGATCCTGCTTGTGGTTCTGATAGTTGTGAGCGTTGGGGTTCTGCTTTTTGGTATGATTAAGGGCTACCCGGAATCCGGCTCCCCGGATAACGGCACCGTTGCTCCGCTGATCGCCTGGGCTTATGCCGTGATCGGCATCGCACTCGCCTCCGTCGTATGCGTAGGCCTGTACGTAACGGCCATCACCAATCCCAAGGGTCTCGTCAAAATCGGAATCGCAGTAGTTGCTGCCGCCGTCCTGTTCGGTCTCTGCTACATCCTGGCATCCGGCGCTCCGGCCATCAACTGCTCCAAGCCTACGACCCCTGCTGAGCTCAAGCTCACAGATACCATCCTTAACCTCGCCTATGTTGTCGGTGGCGCTGCTATCGCTTCCATCATCTGCGGCGAAGTTCTGATGACCATCCGCAACAAAAAGTAAAGTAAACCATGGCAAGAAGAAAATTTGAAGCAATCGGTTCTACGGCTGACATTGCATTCCTGCTGCTGTGCTACTTCCTCATGACTACAACCATGGGTGATCAGTCAGGTCTGCAGCGCCGCCTTCCCCCGATCCCGGACGAGAAAACCGCCCAGGACCAGAAGGTCAATCGCCGTAACATCATCATCGTCAGAATCAACTCTGCCGATAAGCTGTTTGCCGGTAGCGAAGCCATGGACATTGCCTACTTGAAAGATAAGATCAAAGAGTTCCTCACCAACCCCACCAACGATCCCAACCTCCCCGAAAAGGAAGACAAGGAGATCGAAGGCAAGACCTACAAGGTCTCCAAGGGCGTTATCTCCCTGCAGAACGACCGTGGTACCAGCTACCAGGCCTACATCGCAGTGCAGAACGAACTGGTGAAGGCTGTGAACGAGCTCCGCGACGACTTTTCCAGAGCCAACTTCGGCAAGAAATTCTCCAAGCTCACCGAAGATGAGCAGGAAATCGTAAAGAAGGCCGTACCTCAGAACATTTCCGAGGCCGAGCCTAAGGACACCGGTAAAAAGAAATAGGAGGAAATAGATTATGTCAAAATTTGGAAGTTCCAGCAATAAGAAGGAAGTCCCTCAGGCATCGTCCAACTCCCTTTCCGATATCGTGTTCATGCTCCTGTTCTTCTTCATGGTTACCACGCAGATGCGTGAAACCGAGAACAAGGTGAAGGTTGTTATGCCCGAAGCATCCGAAGTTGCCAAACTCGACAGAAAAGACCTGAGCGCCAATATCAACATCGGTTCCCCTACCCTGCAGTATCAGGCTATGTACGGTACCGATGCCCGTATCCAGCTCAACGACTCTTTCAAGACGGTCAACGACATCCGTGACTTCATCGCTGCAGAGCGTGACGCCATGTCCGAGGCTGAGCGTTCCCTCATGACGGTGAACCTCCGCGTGGACCAGGATGTCCGCATGGGTATTGTCTCCGACGTAAAACAGGAGCTGCGCCGCTGCTCGGCCCTGAAAATTATGTACGCCGCCCGCAAACCTGCAAAGGACTAAAAATCTTTATTCTATATGAATTTCGGCCTCCTTTTTCAAGGGGGCCGATTTTTATAAATGGGGAAGAATTCCTATATTTGCATGATTGTATTTAAAGGAATTTATGGAAACTGTGAAAAGAACCAAAATCAAGGCCCTGCTCGCCTCTGAGCCGGGCGCAGAAGTGCTGGCCAAAGGATGGGTCCGCACCAAGAGAGGCAACAAACAAGTCAAATTTATCGCCCTCAATGACGGTTCTACCATCAATAATATCCAGATTGTCGCCAATACCGAGCTCTTCGACGAAGAACTCATCAAGCGCATCACCACCGGCGCCTCCCTGTCCGTGAAAGGACAGCTCGTAGCTTCCGTGGGCAGCGGTCAGGCTGTGGAAATCCAGGCTAAGGAAATCGAGGTCCTGGGAGACTGCGACCCCATGCGCTTCCCCCTGCAGAAAAAGGACACCACGCTGGAATACCTGCGCAGTGTAGCCCATATGCGTCTGCGCACCAACACCTTCGGTGCCGTCCTGCGCATTCGCAACGCCATGGCTTTCGCCATCCACAAGTTCTTCAACGAGAAAGGCTTCGTATACCTGCACACCCCGCTCATCACCGAATCCGACGCAGAGGGCGCAGGCGATATGTTCCAGGTAACCACCATGGACCTGAAGAACATCCCGCTGGACAAGAAAGGCAACGTAGACTTCAGCAAGGACTTCTTCGGCAAGAAGACCTCCCTCACCGTTTCCGGTCAGCTGGAAGGTGAGCTGGGCGCTACCGCCGTGGGTGAAATCTACACCTTCGGCCCCACCTTCCGCGCTGAAAACTCCAACACCCCCCGCCACCTCGCGGAGTTCTGGATGATTGAGCCGGAAATGGCCTTCTACGACATCAACGACAACATGGTCCTGGCCGAGGAATTCGTGAAGTACCTGGTGCAGTACGCCCTGGACAACTGCATGGACGACCTCAAGTTCCTCAACGACAAATACGACGACGGCCTCATCGAGCGCATGAAGAGTGTGCTGGGCATCGCCTTCCAGAAGGTCACCTACACGGAGGCCGTGGAAATCCTGGAAAAAGCCGTGGCCGATGGTGTCAAGTTCGAATATCCCGTCCACTGGGGCACAGACTTCCAGAGCGAGCACGAGCGTTACCTGGTAGAAAAACACTTCCAGAAGCCCGTCATCCTCATCGACTTCCCCAAGGACATCAAGGCTTTCTATATGAAGCAGAACGAGGACGGCCGTACCGTCCGCGGCATGGATGTGCTCTTCCCGAAGATCGGCGAGATTATCGGCGGCTCCGAGCGTGAAGCTTCCCTGGAGAAACTGGAGCAGCGCATCGACGAACTGGGCATGTCCCGCAAGAACCTCGAGTGGTACATCGACACCCGCCGTTACGGCAGCGTGCCGCACAGCGGTTTCGGCCTGGGCTTCGAGCGCCTGCTGCTGTTCGTCACCGGCATGGCCAACATCCGTGACGTCATTCCCTTCCCCCGTACTCCGAAGAACGCAGAATTCTAATAGCTTATGCTGGTTATTGGTATCGCCGGCGGCTCCGGCTCCGGCAAAACGACAGTGGTGAGAGCCATCACCGAGCAGCTGGAAGGCCGGGTTGTGGTCATCCCGCAGGATTCCTATTACAAGGACTCCAGCCACATTCCGCCGGAAGAGCGCAAGAAGATCAACTTCGACCACCCGGACGCCATTGACTGGAAGCTCATGTGCCAGCAGATCCGCGAGCTCAAGAGCGGCCACACCATCCAGCAGCCGGTGTATTCCTACATCACCTGCTCGCGTTCCACCACGGAAACCATCACCGTGGAACCGGACGACGTAATCATCGTCGAAGGCATCCTCATCTTCACCTGCAAGGAACTGCGGGACCAGATGAACATCAAGATCTTCGTAGACGCCGATGACGACGACCGCGTGCTGCGCATCATCGTGCGCGACATCGCCGAGCGTGGCCGTACCATCGAGACGGCCATCGAGCACTACTGCGAAACCGTGAAGCCGATGCACCTGCAGTTCATCGAGCCTTCCAAGCGCTACGCCGATGTCATCGTCCCCCAGGGCGGTCACAACAAGGTGGCCATTGACATCATCACCAATACTGTAGAGAAAGCCCTGAAGAAGAAAAAGCGCAAGAAATGAAGCTGACTCCAGACCAGCAGGCAGGATTGTATATCACCGTGAGTATCCATCTCGCGGTGATTATCGTTTTGCTGGCCGCAAGGATCGGGATGGAGGTGCAGCGGGAGAACAGCTTCGTGCTGGACTTCACGGCACAGGAGGCAGCCGAAAAGCTGCAGGAGCACATTCGCCTGCAGAAAAGCGTAGAGGCCCAGCTGGAACAGATGATCCAGGACCAGGGCGGCGTCCCGCTGAGAAACGTCACCGTGGACCGCAGCTCCCTCAAGGACGACCGCGGCACCAACGCAGAAGAACTGTACAAGGAGGCCGAACGTCTGGCAAAGGAATTGCAAGAAGGGCAGAGCCGCGCCGATGAACTTCAGGACAGCTTTGCCGCCATGCAGGAAGAAAAGAAAGAGAAGAAGAAGGAAGAGGCAAGGCCTTACAGCGGACCTTCGGTGCTCTCCTGGAGCCTGGACGGCCGGAAAGCCTCCCGCCTTCCCATCCCCGCCTACCGCTGCTACGGCGGCGGCGAGATAACCGTCATCATCACCGTGAACAACCGCGGCGATGTCCTGAACGCGAAGGTGGACGAAAGCGTCTCCTCCAAGGATCACTGCCTGCAGGAGTTCGCCATCCGCGCTGCCCGTCTGTCCAAGTTCTCGGCTTCAACACAGGCCCCTGCACGGCAGATGGGAACCATTACATACGCATTCATTGCACAGTAACTGTCATGAAAATCAGAACGCTTATTTGCGCCCTCGCGCTCATACTGTCGGCCCCAATGCTGCAGGGTCAGGGACAAGTGTCCACCCGCAAGCACCGTATCGCCGACTTCACCGACAAAGTGACCCAGGTGGTGCTCACCGGCAACGAGATGCTCTCCAGCGCCCTGCGCGAAGAAGTCGTCGCGGGCTGGACAGCATCGGCCTTCGAATTCTGCCCCCTGGAGCGCTACGAGTCCATCAAGGACAAAGAAGAGTATTACTTCCTAATCATTGCCGACGCCGGCGATATCAGCTTCCTCACGCTGCATAAAGGCGCCTACGAAGTGATTTCACTCCCCCTGTCTGCCGCCATGGGCGGTGACGGCCGCGAGCTCACCTACCTCAGCGCCCTCATCAAGACCATCCAGGACTACACCCTGGAGGCCATGGAGTCGGAGCGGGTAGCCTACGGCATGGAAGCCTGGGTGAACAGGAACTACGACAAGTGGGGCCACACGAAGCAGATCCGCATTGCCCGGGAAGACCTGGCAGAGTGCGTCACCGAGCAGGACCTCGACAAATACCTGGACACGGAGTTCCTCATTGCGGCCGATACCGCCGAGGCCGACCAAGAGTACCACAGCGCCCAGTACAACACGCTGGTGGGTTATGTGGTGGCTCCCCTCGTCCCCGAAAAGGACTCCTACTGCTACAAGATGCTTTTTGAGGCCGACACGCACGTCCTCTACTACCTCTCCAAGCATAAGATTACCGCCAAGAAGGGCGTCGGTTTCCTGCCGGAAGATCTGAAGCGGCTGGCTAAGAAAAGATGACCACAGGCACCTCTCCCCAAGGACTACGTTACGCGGTTCGCCGGAGCGGGCGGGCCGTGGCTTTCTGCGCGCTCACCATCGGCTGCGGCACGCGGGACGAGCAAGGCTATCCCGCCGGCATCGCCCACTTCATAGAGCATACGCTCTTCCGGGGTACCACCCATAAGAGCGCCAATGTCATCAACGGCTATCTGGACAAACTGGGCGGCGAACTCAACGCCTACACCACCAAGGAAGAGATTGTGCTGCACGCTACGGTCCTGAAAGAGGACTGGAAGAAGGCCGCCGGCCTGCTCTTCGAACTGGCTACGCAGGCCACCTTCCCCGAAGACGAGATTGAGACCGAGCGCGGCGTTGTGCTGGACGAAATCATCTCCTATAAGGACAACCCCGTCGAAGACGTCTACGACCAGTTTGAGAGCCTGCTCTTCGAGGGCAGCCCGCTGGAAACGCCCATCCTGGGCACGCGCGCCAGCGTAAAACGCATCACCGCACCCATGCTGCACCGCTTTGTAGCCGAGCATTTCATCCCCTCGAAGATGGTGTTCTCCGTTGTGGCCGATATTGAAGAGCCCGCACTGGAAAAGGAAGTGCTAAAAATCATTGACCATGTCTTTCCACAAAGTAATCGATAAACATCACCACGAGGTGAATGCAGTGATTGGGTGCAAGGCGCCCTCGCTGTACGAGATGCCGGACAGACTGGTTTGCGCCATGCTGTCCAACATCCTGGGCGGACCGGCTTCCAACTCCCTGCTGAACAAGGAACTGCGCGAAAAACGCGGCTGGGTGTACGGCATCGAATGCACCTACACACAGTATTCCGACACCGGCATTCTGGCCATCACCTTCGGCTGCGACAAACCCAACCTGGAGAACTGCCGGAAAGCCATTGACAAGATCCTCACCCACCTGCGCGAAGTTCCCTTCACCCAGGCGCAGCTCAAGGCCTACCGCAAGCAGCTGCTGGGCCAGCTGGCCATCAGCTCCGACGCCGGCGAAGCACAGTGCCTCTCCATGGGTAAAAGCATGCTCTCCTGGGGCAGCATCATGACGCCGGAGGAGACCCGCAGCGCCATTGAGTCCATCACCCCCGAGGACCTTCAAAAAATGGCCCGGAAGCTCTTCGCCCCGGACCACTTATCTTCACTGATTTACTTATAAAAAGTCCCTCCCCCTTTCCCTAATTGCTGCAACAGCCAATGCGCCTGCGATTGCGAAGGACGCAAGGAGAAGGAGTCTACCAAATTTCATAAAATTCAAGCTCGTAATCCGTTAAACCACCACTAGCGCAAACTACGCCTTCAGTCTCCACTTCCACGGTCCACACCGCGGGTGCCTCATAGGATTCTTTGATTATCTTTTCCATTTCTGCAAGTTGCGTATTATTATCGACGATACG
>Ga0310786_10000802_pt1 | contig 50234 bp, 77 predicted proteins | sample AusTroGonzalo_MG_FD_203881 | JGI IMG/M metagenome (GOLD analysis project Ga0310786, IMG submission 203881) | Bovine rumen microbial communities from tropical cattle in Woodstock, Queensland, Australia - Gonzalo_03 (v2) (version 2) | ecosystem: Host-associated > Mammals > Digestive system >...
CTTCCAGCCCCACCGACACAGGATCACTTCAGGCTTATCCCGGAAGGTCAAAGCAACCAGACAATCTTCAATGTTCTGAAGGTCACAGGCTGTCAGCGGTTCACCCAACGGAAGCGGAATGAACCGCTGGTTCCTTTTCAAGATCATTTCTTTACCCCCTTACTGAAAATATCCAGCGTTCATGTATTTGACAGACCGTTTCACTTCCGGGTGTCTTTCATGGTATTTGGCTTCCTTCACCATGCGCTTGATATTATCGTTATCATCCCGGTCAGGTTTTTCTTTATAGGTAATGAATCCCATCACAAGGGAAATCCAGACAACCAGAAGCAACACAATCAATCATCCTTTCTTTTCATGTTCCAGCGTATTCAGCAAATAGTTTGGGGCTGATGTGATAACACCATTTCCCGGAAGCCATCTGAACAGCGAATCCAAACGGGGCTTTTCCCCGCTGAAGGGAAACCCGGATAAACTGTTCAGACTTACCCAAGCGCTTTGCAGCGTCTTCAATTCGTATCTTTTTAGCCGGGGAACCATCCTGGTTAATATCCGGTTCAGGGGTTTCACCCTTCAGAAATTCAACCGATGTATCAAGAGCATCAGCAATCTTTTTCAATGTGGTATCTTTCGGGGTTCCGGTCACCCCGGACAGGTATTGACTAACACTTGCAGCAGAAAGCCCGGTCAAACCACATAGTTCTTTTTGGGTCATATTCCGTTGCATCATCAGCGTTTTCAGATTCTTAGAAAAACTCATTCTTCATTTACCCCTTTCATTTCATTCTGGTTGTAAGGCAACCTGATTCTGATAAACAATTTGTCATCCTGTTCCCATTCCTTCAGGATCAGCATTGAACAGTGTTTCCGTTCCAACTTGCCATTCCGCTTATCTATCCAAGCTTGTTTTTCAGCTTCATTAGCAAAAGAAAGAATCTGTTCAATCCATGCAAATTCAATCTTTTTCATTTGGTGTCTTGCCTTTCATCTTCAGTTTTTCAAAGTGTCCTAAAAAGACACCTTTAGTTAAAAAAAATGTCAATAATCTGTTCTGCTCTCAGATCATAGCGTTCAATGATTTTTTTGATTTCCCCCTGTGTGAATTCAGCCCCTTTAATTTCATTCATCTTCAGGGAAAGGGTAGGGGCAGAAATCCCAAGATATTCAGCAAGCGTTTCCTGTGTATCGTCATGCAGAACCATCACAGACTTCAACAAATTCTTATTCAATGTCTTCACTTCCTTCAATTTCATCCAGTCTATTACAAGCAATTTTAAAATATTCAGGGTTTGTTTCAAATCCAATATAGTGTCGATCAGTATTTACAGCAGCTACACATGTTGAACCAACCCCCATGCAGTTATCAAGAATCACAGCACCGGGATTTGTATAAGTCTTTATTAGCCATTCTAATAAAGATACAGGTTTTTGTGTTGGGTGATATCTTTTTCCATCACGGGGAAAAGATAAGATTGATAGCGGATTCCGTTCCCCATCAAGGGATTCAGAATATGCTTCTTTCCTGTTTCCATAATTATCAGATAATGTGCCGTTCTTTGTTCGCTTATATGGGGATGAATACCAATATTGTTTGTTAAATATCGGTTTTTTCTGATAAAAAACACATATATCTTCATGTGATTTTAAGGGCTTCACATTAGCATTTAGGAAATCACAACCCCTTTGTTTATCCCAAACTAAATTGTAGCGCCACATTTCAGGATTGGACATCAACAGTTTAGCAGTAAACATCCCATCAGCAAATAAAACAACCGCAGACGTTTTTTTTTGTTATTCGCTTATACTGATTCCACAAAGTATCAAATGGTATCACAACATCCCATTTATTTCTTGTGGTTCCGTATGGTAAATCACAAAGAATCATATCAACAGATGAATCTGGAATCATCTTCATTCCGCTGATACAATCCATATTAAAAATAGTATCAACTTCCATCTGTTTTAGTCCTCATTAGTTAATTACGGTAAAATCCTTATTTTTCTTTTCAGGTGTTTCAACCCTATTTCATCCAACTGGAAGAACGTTTGGTTCATCTGGTTACCCATCACCGCCCGGTTTCTTTGGGATTTTACGCTTTCAGCTACCGCAACCAGTTTTCAGAAAGTGTGAACTTGTCAAGGTTCAAAGCGGGGAATTTCATTCGATAGGGACTTCTCGTGATTCCCCGGTTGATTAGATCAACCATCCCTTCCCCCGGTCTGTTCCGTATGGGGCTTTATTGACCGTCCTATTTTTAAGGGTTCCGGTTCCCTTCAGGGTTATCCCCTGATATCAGGAAACGGGAAACCGCTTCCTGATATCAGAAGGGGCAAGCGCCCCGCCTGATTACCAGATGTTATCATTGCAGATTCCAACATCATAAATGCGGACTTCCTGCCAATCCCGATTACCCGCCATTGCAAGTAGTTGTTTCTTTGCTTCATCCAATGCGGTCTGAATATCCAGCGCTTCAACCTGAATCCGGTTGCTACCGTAGGGGAAAGCTTCATCACCTTCTTCATCATGCTTGTTCCCGTCCCGGTCAATGAAACCGTAGTCAGCAACCCAAATCTTCATGTTCTTCCGCTTCCAGTCTTCCACATGCTGTTTATTGGAAATGTCAATTTCCTTCATGACATTCAGCTTGTCTTTCAGTGTCAGCTTACCCATTTTCAATAACCTTCCTTTCAATCAACATCAGGTCTTCTTCATTTACCCGTACTTTCCAATCAGTTTGGTCAAGTGCTACCGTATAAGATAGCTTGTTTGACCGGATCACAATTCCACAATACCCGTAAGCCCACCGGGGGGTGATGTGAGTTTCGATGAATCGGTTGTCCCGAATCTTTACCCGATCCCCCGTAAAGAATTCAGCCATCAACAAAACCCATTTCTTCATAAACCTTTCGACCAAAGGAAGTGGTTTCAATCAGGTATTCCCGCTTCACATTGTCCCAAAATCCCCACCAGTTCAGGGAAGGGTTAATCAGTTTCCATTCATACCGTTCTTTCATTTCCTCATACCGTCCTTTCATCGTTCGGGGGTTAAGAGTTCCTTTCCCGGATGTGGTAGTATTTCCGGGTGTCTTACTAAGACACCTTTATCTTAAACGTTTCCTAAAAGGTTGTCAAGCGCTTTTTTCGATTTTTAAGAAACTTTTTTAGAATTTCTTGAAAAAGTATCTTAAAAAGTTTATAATTCTTTATGTAACCCACGAAAAAGAAAGGGGGAATTTCTGTGACGATGGGTGAACGGATCCGGTATTGCAGGGAATCCATCAACATGACCCAAGATGAATTGGGGCTGTTGTTGGGGGTTCAGAAATCAGCCGTTGCTAAATATGAGAACGGCAAGGTTGAAAACATCAAGCGGTCAACCATTAAGAAAATGGCTGATGTGTTTGGTGTATCCGCTTGTTACCTGATGGGCTTTGATGAAGATGAAGATAAGGTAAAGACCATTTCTAAAGAAGTTGCCTTGCTTCAGGCAATTCAGGATCATTGGGGAAAGGAAGCTGTTAAAGCGCTTTCAATCCTAAATGAACTGAATGAAGAAGGACTGAAAAAGGCAATCAGTTCTTTGGAAGACATTTCCGAACTACAAAAGTACAGAAAGGAAGATGATTCTTGAAAAGGTTCTTTCTTATTATAATGGTTCTGATTTCACTGGTTCTATTGTCCAGTTGCGGAAAATCCAAATTTGAAGAACAGGCTGAACAGATCAGGAACACCCAAATCAACGTTGACCAGAAGACCCTTGATGAAGTCCAGAACGGAAAGGGTAAATGAAAAAAAAGTCCCCGTCCAGCTACCACCCCGGACAGGGACAGACCAACACCCCCGAACGATCAAAGGCGGGTCATCTGATTATAACACAGATCACCGCCAAAAACTACGGGTAAAACTACGGGAGAACTACGGATGAACTACGGTAAGAATCGTTGTTTTTCAATGGTGACTACAGTAACTACGCTTAATTTCAATTTCTTTATATATACATTGTTTAGAATACAGACTATATAATATATTATAGTCCTGTCCTAAATCGTGATATCTAAAGAAGTTGAAAACAACCGTAGCAAGCGTAGTTTCCCAATAAAATCAACGGTTCCAAGCGTAGTCAAGGCGTAGTTTAACCGTAGCCCCAAGCGTAGTTCCCCCTTTCAGAAAGGCGGTTGAGCATGAAAAACCCGAACGGTTACGGTTCAGTTGTCAAGCTGTCTGGAAACAGACGAAAACCCTTTGTGGTCAGGAAAACTTCAGGTTGGAATGACAAGGGACAGCCAATCTACCTAATTATCGGATACTTCCCAACCCGTGAAGAAGGAATGATTGCCCTTGCTGATTACAACAAAAACCCTTATGACATTGATAAACGGAACATCACCTTGAAAGAACTGTTTGAAAAATGGTCTGAAACGATCCTTCCCAAGTTGGGAAAATCCCTTCAAGGCGGGTTGAAATCCGCATATAATCACATCAGGAAGTTAGAAGAACTGAAATACCGGGATATCAGATCATTTCAAATGCAGGATTGCATTGATAATTGCGGACATGGTTATAGCACCCAAGCCACAATCAAAAACCTTTGGGGATACCTTGATAGATTTGCTATGGAAATGGATGTGATTTCAAAAATGTTCAGTCAGTTAACAACCAGCGCCCCGGTTGCAGAATCCCACAAGCAGCCCTTCACAGATCAGGAAATAAAAACCCTTTGGAACCATTCAGGGGAAGAATGGGTTGATTGTATTCTGATTATGCTTTATTCCGGTTGGCGAATCATCGAATTTGTAACGCTGGAAACAGGTAATGTGGACATGACCAACCAAACCATGAAAGGCGGGGTTAAAACCCGCAACGGGAAAGAAAGAATAGTTCCGATTCACCCAAGGGTTTTGAAGTTCATTGAAGTCAGGTTCAATCCGGCTTCAAAATACCTGATAACGGATCAGGAAGGGAAAGCGCTGGATGAAGGAAGGTTCCGGGAAATCTTCAAAACCACTTTGGAAAAATACGGGATAAAACATTTACCACATGAAACCCGGCATACCTTCAGAACAAAGTTGGATTCAGCCGGGGCAAACAAGAAATGTATTGATTTAATGATGGGTCATAAGTCCAAAGATGTAGGTGAACGGGTCTATACTCACAAGACTTTGGAAGAACTTCAACAGGCAATCTGCTTATTGAAATAGTACCACGTTAGTAACAAAAATAAGGGGGAACGTTGAAAAACAACGTTCCCCCGGTTTCAATTAGATATTATACCATAATTTTCTTCATTTTGGAACACACCATCCTTCAATGATTTCAACGGTTTCAATTCCTGAAAGGCTGATTCAGTCCCCGCCCGGTCAGACGGTTAGTAACAGGTTAGTATCACCCGATTGACTGAACTTTTTTAGCTGTTGGGTATTTCTGTTCCAGTTCCGCAGCCATTTCAGCGGTAAGACCGGAAATGGTCACAGTGTAGGTGATAGGCTGTTGGATGGTTCCACCTTGCGTCAGTCTTTCCAAAGCAGCAAGGGTAACAGAACCAACAATTCCATCAACCGTTAATCCGTTATCCTGCTGGAATGCTTTCACCGCTGCAAGGGTTTCGTTTCCAAAGCTACCATCAGCACCATACTTGGGCAGATCATAACCCAACTGCATAAGCATCTTCTGAACATCAATCACCCTATCACCTTTACTTCCCTTTTTCAGAACAGGGGTAGTAACCCCCGTTTCCGGTTCCGTTCCGCTTTCAGTGGTAGGGATAGCGGATTGATTAGCAAGACTTTTCGGAATTGCGTAATGCGTCCAACCCTTATCGGTTGTTTTTCCAGTCTGGACACCGTTAGAACAATGAATGATTTTCCCATTGCCTATATGAAGCCCGGTATGTTCCATCTTTCCAGATTTGCTGGAATACTTGAAAACACAACAGACCACATTCGGCATCTTGTCAATTGTTCCTTTTTCAGTCCAGTTGGAATTATCATTGTATTGGGATGTAGCGCCAGCACCCATGATTTTAACTCCGGTCACCTTCAGGACAACCCAATAGGTGAAACCCCGGCAATCAAAAAAGCGGGTTACCCCGCCCGGATACCATTTACACCCGGAACAACCGCTACTTCCAGAACCTTCAAAGTTTTTGCAGTTCTCTTTGATTTTAGGATAGGTTTTCCAATCCCGGTTCCTTCTGTTTTGGGGTAAACAATAGTCACCCCTTGCCCCGAATACATACGCCCAACCCAAACAGGCTTCCGCAAGACGGATACATATTTCCGCAACCGTCAAACCTTGCTTTTTCCATTCGGATACAAGATTGTCAACTTGTGCAGCGGTCTTCATTCGTCAATCACCTTTTCAGGGACTTCAGGAAGACCAGCAACAGAAGTCAGAATGGAAAGAACACCCGCAAGCAGAGAAGCCGAACCAACCACCGCCCAATTGACTTCAGAAAACACCGCCGTTGAACCAATGGTAGCAATAGCAGTTTGAGCAATGGTTTTCAGCGCCCGGATTCCAGCAGCTTTCAGCCATGCCTTAAAATCATACTTCATTGGGAATCATCCTTTCTTTTGAATTTCATCAATCCGGTTGTGGGCTGATTTGGTGGATTCTTCCACCTTTACAAGTCTTTCACTCATTCCCCGGATATCCCGCTGAATGGATTTGTTTTCCAGCTTGATATCATCCACACTGGAACGGATATACCGTATGTCAGCGGTCATGGTTGCCCTTTCGGTTGCGTTTGCGCTGTTATCCTGAAATTTAGTCCGCTTGAATGAAAAAGCGGTAAATAACAGGGCAGCAACAGCAACAGCAAGGGAAATGATAGTTTCTGTTGGCATGGAATTACACCTTCTTTCATTAAAAATCCCGCCTGAATCGTCATATAATCACGAATCAGGCGGGTCTAATGGGTTAACCGAATAAACACCCATCCAGAACCGGAAAGGGCTTATTCAGCCAATTCAGGCACTTCCAGCGCAATCAGGATTTCCCGCACCGCTTCCTTCAGCTTATCGGGAACCTGTGCAAAGGTCTTCTTACCCTTGACAATCAGAGTTGCATAAACCACAGCCACATCTAACACCCCCTTTCTTCCAAAGATCAGAAATAAAAGAAGGTTAATCCAAATCCCAACCAAGAATTCTTTTAACTTCTTCAACCAATTCAGGTGGAACATCATCAATGGTTTTCTTTCCCTTCTTAATGAGTTCAGCATAGATTTTAGCCATGTTCATTACACCCCAATCATTTCATACAGGTCACAAAGCGCCATCTGTGCATCTGTAAGCTGTTCATTCAAGGAAGCGTTATCATCAACCATCAGATGAATATATTCATCCTTTCCATACTGAATCAGATTGAATTCATATTCCGTATGGGTTCCTTCCTCATCCTGAACCGTGACTTCAGTGATGTTTTCAGATTTCCAGACAGAGCATTCATCAATCACAATGGGTTCCGGGGCATTCGTTGCCCGTGTAGTTCCGTGAATAATCATCTTCATTCATCCTTTCTGTACAAAGTTTTGTGTAGTAGTCCTGAAGCGCTGGTTTCAGCGGTTCAAGATACTTTTGGTTTAGACGGAATGAATTACAGGAATTCAACCAACCCTTGTAGCTGAATACAGAACAAAAGTTGGTATGATTGATATCTTTTCCAACCTTAACCTTTCGCTTTATGTTCAACATGGTTCTTTTGAACTGTTGACAGGTTGTTTTTCTTAACAGGGTATAATCAAGGAAAGAACGATACCCCAAATAATCAACGCCCCGTACAAAGGAAGGGAATACTTGCCAGTTGGATTTCATGGTTATCAGCATGTGAGTTTGAAAATACCAGTCAATCTTCAACCGCAGATCATGAAGTTTTTCCTTGGAATCCATCAGGATAATGATATCATCCATATAGCGCATGTAGTATTTCACATGAAAAACTTCCTTCATCCAGTGGTCAAATTCACTGAAATAGAAGTTCCCGCCATACTGACTGAAATAATTGCCAATCGGAAGACCAACCCCGCTTTCCTGATACCGCTTCAATCTTTGTTCCGGGGTTTCATGCCTACCCCGGATAGGTCTTGACAGGATTTCAGGATCAACAGGAAGCAAATTTTTCAGCCGTTCAAGGTCTTCTTCTGTTGCGGTTGAAATGGAATCAATGACTTCATCAATGAACCATAACAGGTCAGTATCTTTGAACAACCGCCTGAATTTATCTTTCAGAAGTTCATGATTGATAGACTGATAATAATGCCTTGCGTCAATTTTCAAACAATACTGTGTTCCGACCACATCATTGTTTATCCAATACCGCAAGCGCTTCAAGCCCGGATGAATACCCCGTTTGGGAATCGCTGAATAGGTATCCCGGATCAGATTGTGAATCAAAATGGGTTCTATCACTTGGATAACCGCCCATTGCGCTATTCTGTCAGGATAGTAAGGAAGTTTATACAGATCACGGATTTTCTTTCCTTCCTTGCGCTGCTTCATCCGGTAAGCGGATGTATGATACTTGTGATTCACCAACTGCTTTTGAAGTTTGGGGATCATGGTTCCAAGCGGTTTATCAGGGTTTTTCTGAATATCCTTTTCAACCGCTTGAACTTCTGAATACCAACCCTTTCCTTTTTTAGCGTGTTGATGGGCAAGTTTCATGTTGGCATCTGATACAATCCTTTCCCATAAATTCCCGTATGCTTTCATTCTGTCACCCTTTGTTTTCGTATGGACGAGTTGCAGAACGTTCACACAACCAACTTTGAAGAAAGAAGGATGGTTACTAATACCGCTTCCTTGTAATGCTATATTTTACCAAGAGGTAAGGCAACCAGTTTCCAAGTGAGTTTTTATGAATCAAGAAACCCTAATGGGTTCCTGAATCAATCGTCCATGTGCTAACTGCCTGCTGATATTCCGATTCCGATTCGAAGGAACATTATTGACATTCCAGTTGAAACTACCAGCTTTCAAGCCATTATTCCAATTCGTACCCAATTTAGAAACGTTCCTTGAAAAAATGTTTTTCTACTGGAAGAACCAACAAACTGACACAATGTTCAATTGAATCATTCGGTTACTGGTTGCCTTTGTTTAAGCTACATTATGCAGCAGAAACAACAAAATTACAGGGCTGGTACATACGCCAACCGCCCGCCGACATACCGAATCCGATACGAAGGAACATTATCGACAGTCCAGTAGAAACCACCAGCCTTCAAGCCATCACTCCAACTCGCACCCAACTTAGAAACGTGATAACCGCTTGTTCCTGAAGCTTGCCAATAATAGTCACCCACAGGAACAGAACTGGAAGCATCGTTTCCATCAACTTCAGAAGCAATGAACAGCCAATCAAATTCAGGATCATAACCAAAGGCACTGACATAGCCGTTAGCCATGCAAGCGGTAAAGTTGACAAGTTCATAATTTCCGTTGTTTTTAGATTCGGCAAAGCTTTTGTCATTGGCAATGAACAACTGATGGTCACCGTTAGTGGTATCAGCATAGATGTTCATACCGTCAACCCATTTCCAGATGTTCCCATAGAAGTTTTCTTCACCACGATAGGAAACAATCTGAATATTGTTGGCATTCATGACAGCACCGGAAGCATTCCCAAGAATGGAAGTAGCGCCCGTATTTTCTGCCATGTTGTTAGAACCATCATCAGTTTTGTTGACAGCACCTTCACCAATCTTATCCTGCATGTTGAAAGAAGCATATTCCACAAGGAACAGCATTTCTGTAGCAGCAGCGGATTGAACAAAGGACTGACACCAACCAGTTCCCCGGTTTTCAGCAAGGATACCAACTTTCCTTCTGGTTGCATCCTGTGTCTTACCGGACAAGGGCTTCTTTCCAGCTACAGAAGACAGTTGGTCACCCGTTGAAGCTGTGAAATCCGCAACCTGTGAATCATCACTGATGTAGCTGGTAGCGGATTTATCATATAGGGAACCTTCATAAGCGGACAGGTAAATACAGGATTTTTCAACCCCACCGGAAATGAAAGCCGGGTGAAGTTTGAATCCTGCTTTGGGGGTAGCGGAAATATAATACCGGGCTTTCCGCATATGAGCGCCCCGTTTACCGGGAATCTTTTCAGTCTTCAGCGGAACAACCCTGTAATAAAACCGGGGTTGTTTCACCATTACCTGAACTTTGGTTCCAACAGCGTAAGTATTACCACCTTTGGTAACCGCAGCGGTCAAAGCACCCGTTTCAGTATATCCGTCTTCACCGTAAGCGGACAGTTCAACACCACCGTCAGTCAGGTTACAACGATATCGACCACCCCAAGGTTCAATGTTGTCCCAATCTTCTCCCGCTTGCCTACCGGAAGCCCCGGCAAGGCGGGTAAATGTCTTGTTTACAAAGTCCACTTCAACCCCGTAAACAGTATCATCATTCAGACCAATGAAACCTTTGATATCTTCAATCTGTTCCTGAACTTCCTGAAGATCACCGATAGAAGCATAACCAGCCGGGTCAACGATCAATTCAACCTGTGAAGCGTTACCGATGGTTACCGCAAATTCAAAATAAGCCCCAGAAACCGTAACCCCGTTATAAGGGGGCATCCATCCAGTAACAGTTGCCCTTGCAACCGCATACAGGATTTCACCTTCATCAGGGTCAGTGGCAAAAACACCAATTGTATTGATAGCGTATCCTTCAACCAAAGACAGGTTATCAATAGCGCCCCGAATCTTAATAGCGTTCACACTAATGACAGATTTGCTGGTAATGGGGGCAGACTGTTTCACATCTGCAAGGGTTTCCAGCGCAACCAGTTCAGCATCAGTATAGGCATGGGATGAAAGCTTGATATTTGTGAAATCACACCTTGCCACACCTTGCATCAGTTTAGCCATTAGCGCTTGTCCTTTGGGAGTTATCACAAAGGTACTGAATTCCATGTGTGCATCATCCTTTCTTGATTTTATCAAAAAGAATTGAACCGCCTGTCATGCCCAAGCGGTTCAACCTTTTCAATCTGTAATGAAATGAATATCCGTCTGACTGATTCCGCTTGCAATTTCAAGCGGTAATTCATTCGGGAAGGTTCCTACAATATCATTGGTATTGAACAAAGTCTGTGTCACACCAACGCCATTTGCAGCGCTTAACGGGATATCATCCCTGAATACACCAACAATATCATTGGTATTGAACAGGGTTGCTGTGATAGAACCAGCCATCACAAAGGACATGGATATTTCCCCGGCAATTTCAATCATATTATTGGACTGATACCCGATATTAGCAGGAATCATGGTTTCCAATATCTGACACAGGGTTTCAACCTGTCCCGGTTGTTCAAGGCGGGTGATAACATGCAAGAAGAAATGATTGATTTCATCCCATTCAAGCTGAACATTATCATTCCCCTGAAGCATCTGCAACCGCTGAAGAAGGGTTTTCATAGTGTATTTATCCGTTGCAAACCATTTGGAAAAGACATTCTGTCTTCTTGTTTCCAGTGATTCACCCGGAAGGGGATACAGACCAAGCAATTTTTCATACTGTTTTAAACCTTCATCATGTGCGCTTTCAATGAACAGGTTTTCCAGTGTATGAATTTTCCAGAAAAGAAATTCCTGAAATTCAGGTTCTTCCGCAAGTAAAAGTTTATCCAATTCCCGGAACTGTTTCAGAAAAGGGGGAAGGTATTTCCAAAGATCAACCTTTATTTCATCAGCCATGAGTTATCACCCCCGGAATAGGCAGCTTGTTTCCGGTTACGTTATAGTTAGCAGCGGTTCCTTGAATCTTGGTTCCATGAACATCAATCACACCCGTCAAGGAAAGAATCCGGGTTTCAATTTGACTGATTCTGACAATAGTTGGTGTTCCTGCTGAATAATTTTTCCAGTCTACCCGCAGTTCTGCAAAATAAGCGGTAATTGCTTCAGTGATAGGGGTTAGCATGTTTGTCCATGAATACCCGGTATCAAAGTCTACTTCAAGATAAACATTGATTTGTTCTTCATCCGCTGCTTCCACAGTCACTTCATGACCAATAGGGGCAATACCATCACCCCGCCCATCCCCGTCAGGATCAAGTTCAGCTTGTACCGCATTCACCAAAGTTGAAGAAGCTTTCCGGTATTCTGAATTGATAATGGTAACCAATACGGTTCTGGAACCATTCCAGACCCTTGTTACCCTTACCCCGCCTATACCATCCATACCCATAACCCAATCAATGTATTGGGGGATGTTCCCGCCAAACCGTTTATCATTAAAGCTGTTCATGTATCTGGTTCTGAATTCTTCAGTATCTTCAACATCTTCACCCGGAATCAGAACTTCCGTAGCTTGTGCGGTCTGTAAACCATCCACATAATCAATTGGAATCAGGTTTCCAAGCAGCCTGTGACCAATCACACCTGGTTCTTCACAGATCATCTGATAACAACCGGGTTCCCCGGTAATAGGATCACCAACTTGATAATTCAGCGCCCCAAGATTGAACCGTTTCCCGGTCAGATCAACAGTAGTTGGGGTAAATTCGCCTTTCAAAACAGCATAGGTAGCGGGATAAGGGGTTAAGCCTCGTTCCTTTGCCCGTCTAATCAGGAAATCCCGGTCAGCGGTATCAGCAAAGGATTGCATAATAATCCAATCCAATAATTGATAAGCCCCTTCCAATTCCAAAGCAGCCGGGGCAAGGGCATCCCAAATTACGGAACCTTCCCTTTTATCCAGATCATTTGGAACATTACCAAGCATCTTCCGCATGAAATAATCATAGTTGAAGTTTTGAAACATTAGAAACGCACCATCCTTTCACTTGTGATATCCCCATAAATGGTATGAACAGTAAATTTTGCTGTTAGAACACCTTTCTTAACATCAAATTCAAAACTGTCAACGCTGTTAATTCGAGTATCCCAAGTCAAAGCTTCTACAATTCGCCTTTCAAGTTCCGGGATTACATAATTGATAGGCATTCCAAACAGGGATTCAAGTTCAATTCCATAATTGTTGGAATAAGCAGGATAAACGCCCCGTTCAGTATATAGAACTTTGAAAATGGCTTGCGGTAAGCTTTCAATATCATCCACATTTCCAATGATTCTGTATTTTTCCAGATTCATATAATAGGTTTTTGACGGATAAATCGTTATCTCATATTCAGGATCAAGCAAAACTTCATTATATACAGTTGGTGTTAATGCCATTTACGATCCCACCCTATCCAATACAATATATTCTTGTCCACCGCTTTGACGGATCAGAATGACTTCTTCACCCACCTTCAAAGCGTTCAATATTTTGATTTCACTGATACCGTGAGCATGTGAAGTTCCACCGCCTTCAGGGCTTCCGAAAATATGGGTCATTCCTAAACCATCAGGGTTTTGTTCAACAGTATGTGTTGTTGCCTTAACCTTAATTGTGTAGTCCGTCACATCACGGGTTAAGACCAACTGTTCTTTTTTCAGAATCAATTTCTGATTCACCTGAATTTCAAGCGGACTTACCTTAATAACTTTTCCATACATAATACAGGTTGGATCAGAGTTATCAACAGCATCAAGGGCAGCTTTCTTCATGCTTTCAACCAGATCACCCAACATATCCACCCCCAATCACTTTCAGGCTCATAAAGTGTTCATTCTGCTTGAATGTATGAGTACAGGAATCAACCACCATCCAGTTACTGATTTTTTCTGTTCCCATTTCAAGTTGAACCAGCACCATTGAACCAGCCCTAACCCGTAAATCACCAATAACATTGTTGATGGTCAGGCGTTTGGTCTTTGTGTTGTACAGGGAAAGAAGAGTGTTGGCTTTGCTTTCAGCAGATTCTTTTTCATCCTTATTGATGGATTCAAAATACTGTAATGTTCCCCATTTCTGTTGGGTTCCACTATCAGCAGCAGTCCAGACAGTTCTTTCATGCGTTTCAGAATCTTCATACATCAGCTTAATTCTATTGTATGTTTCATCATCAATACTGGATTCAAAATCAAAGCTTTCAGCGGTATCAGCGTCAATCAGCAGACCAACCTTCATCCGGGCAATCTGTTTGATTGTCAGTTTTCCATAGTCATCATACATGACATAAAGCTGTTTAGTGTTGGTCAGGGTCATATCAAGCGCATCCTGAACCATATCCATCAGGGTTTTATTGTCATAGACAACATATTTTATAACATAGGCTGTTTCTTCCAGTTCCCCGGTTTTGATTCCAAAGTCTGAACAGATCATCCCAGCAATCCGGTTAGCGGTTGTATTTTCAAAATTATATGTATCCTTGTTTTTCATGTACCGCATTTGGTCATAACAGGTTAAGGATATGATTTTGGTTTTATCCCTTGCAATTCTGAAAATATAACCATAAAATACAGAGGTTTTACCAACTTTTAAAGAAATGGCATTACCTTCTTCAACGTTCAAATCTTCATCCTGAATCACTTTCAGGGTCAGCTTTCCGGGGCTTCCTTTTCGGTCAGTCTGCCATTGTATATCATCCAGAACAATAGGTTCATATCCTTTACTTCCATTCTGAATAATAACTTTGACTTCTTTTTCTTCATCTTCATTCTTTTTCTTTGTTGAACTGGAATTGGAACTTGCCACCGGAATTCACCCCCTTTGCTTAACACACATAAGTTAATTGATTACCTGAAGGATTGACGGTTGGTTTTTTAACAGGCTGTTGGGTTTGTTCAGTTTGTGATTGTTGCTGTTCCTGCACCCTTCTTCTTGCAGCTTCCAAAGCAGCATCCGTCAAAGGTGGGTCTTGGTTGGTTGCTTGTTTTTTCGTTTCACTTGCCCACAAAGCAGTTTTAGGAACCTTTGCCCATGCTTTAGTTCTTGCGTCTGCAACTGAAACGGTACTGGTAGCAGAAACAGAACTGATTGAACCGCTGGAACCGGAATAATAAACAGTGATGGTATAAGTCTTTGTCTGTTCTTCCGGTTCCGTAGCGGGTTCTTCCCGTTGCGGTTCAATAGCAATAGGGGCAGTAGGGGAAGGGGTATCAACTTTGAAAGTCTTGGTCTTATATTCCTTATACTGTTTCAAAGACACATCAACTACAAAGTCCATCCCGTGTTCATTGGCTTTTTCAACAACTTTATAGTCTTCAATGGAAACCTTCATATCAGTATTATGAAGGTTTCCACGAATATAACTATGTGTGATGATTCGCCTTGCAATCAAAAGCTGAAACGGTTTTCTGCTTTGCTTAAATTTTTCTAGAACTTCCAAGTAATAAGATGGTTTTTGAAACCCGGATAAATATGTTGCAAAGGGATAAGGGACAGAGGGAAGAAGCAACTGAAAATTCAGGGTTGTTAATCCCGCATATTTCAGAATATTCATTTCCCCTTCATTGATAAGATCATAAACAGTGTTTTTCCCGTTGATATTCATATTGATTGAATCAGGGGCAACGGGAAAAAGCACTTCACCAAAGTAAACATCATAACCAGCCATCAGTTGTACACCCCTTCCGCAACCACTTCAAGCCTTTCAGCAACTTTATCTTCCAGTTGGGCAATAATACCGTCAATATCCATATCAGAATTGATATTGTTGGTGTTATTCATTTCAACCTTCACTTCAGCGGTTGTGAATTTGTTGATTACTTCACGTTCTGCAAGTTGTCTGATTTTTTCAACAAAGGAAGAATCAATAGTAACAGCGTCTTCCACATGGTTGAATTCATCTGAAAGGGCTTGCTGTTCTGTTTCTGCAAAGCTGGAAATCATATCCCAAATGGAATCATTCCATTCCTGTTCAACCCCTTCAATCACGGTAATAACTGTATCTTCCAGCCTTGAAGCGTTATCCCGGATTCCGTTGATATAACCTTCCATCAACATTTCACCTTGATAATAGGTTTCATCAGACGGGGAATGAATACCCATTTCCGCTTTCATAGCAGAAAGCACCCGTGTAGCTAAAGCCCTTGCAGCAGCTACAACCATACCGGAACCGGAATTGATACCCATCATCAAGCCTTGGTCAACATTCAGACCCGCTGCAATCGCATAAGTAGACGGAGAATTTACACCCAAAGCGGATTTGATATTGTTGATTGTATCTGTACCAAGGTTGTTTCCCGCCCCGGTTGCAATAGAAGCATTTTCAGAAATACCGCTTCCCAATCCTTCAGAAACGTATTTTCCAAAGTCATAGGGTGAATCAGTTCCAGCCTGTGTCAAAGCGTTTTTGAAATCCAGCGCTTTGAAAATCCCTTCCAGCGCCCCGGTTAGGTTTGTAACATCAAGGTTTTCAGCTATGGTAGGATCATTTATCATAGCTTGCAACCATGAAGCTAATACAGGATTATCAGAAATTGCCTGTGTTGCTGTCTGAAGGTTAGCAGTTGAATCTTCAAAAGCTTCTTCTAACAAGGTAGAAAGATTCAAAGAACCGTTTTCAATCAGTGAACGGAATGTATCAATATTCCAATAATCAACGTTTTCCGTTCCTGAAAGGAAATTGAACATTTCATTCCAATAGCCTTTATTGTTTTCATCATCGTACAAACCAGCATTGAAAGCTTGTTCAACCACCTTCATTGCCTGTTCTGTCCATGCTTCTGTACTTGCTTCAATGCTATCAAAGGAATCTTCATCCCATTCATACAGAACATTGTTAGCACCTAAGACAATATCGTAATTTGCAGCAGCTTCAGTCAAAGCAGAAGCAGCTTCAGGGTATTGGGAAGCCATACCGGAAAAGATTTCTGAAAGCTGTTGTGTATAATCCGCTTTCATTGCAGCTAATTGGGCATCCATTTCAGCCCGTAAAGCATTCATTTCAGCAAATTTCTTATCAGCGGTTTCAGTATCACCGCTTGCAGCAGCTTCAGTCATTTCTTTCTGAACCGCTTGCATTTGTGCAGCATATTCAGAAGCAACCTGATTCAAATTGGCATTTGCTTTAGCAGCTTCATAGGCAAGGGCTGTTCCGTACATTTCATTGGTTCCATAACCAAACTTAACAGCAGCAACAGTGTTTTCATATTCCACATTGACTTCACCCGGTTTCAGTCCGTTCAAAGCTTCCTGAACTTCCTGAATCTTAGTCATAGTGTCATCATAACTGGTAGAATCAATAGTAATAGGAATATCAACAACACCTTTTGCAAGTTCTTCAAATTTGGAAGGAATGGAATCAAGATAACTGATGAACAGAAGCAACGCACCACCCGCAGCAATGCCCCATGTAGCCGGGTTAGTCAGAAGGGCAGTCAAACCACCGCTACCCATGAAACCAGAAATCTTAGTATAAACTTTTCCGAATCCACTTGCAATTTTTCCAACCGCTTCAATAGTTCCACCAATAGCGGTTACAATTGGCCCACCAACAGCGAAAACCGCAAAAGCAGCAATGATTTTGTCTTGGTCTGCTTCAGAAAGACTGTTGAAAGCGGTCAGCAGTTCATTCACCTTATCCAAAGCGGGTTGAAGCGCTGATACAAGATTTTCACCAAGATCAGCCATAGAATTTTCAAGCTTGTTCCCAAGCATAGCATTTTGACTTTCCTGTGTTTCATAACGCTTTGAAACTTCAACCGCCATAGCGTTATCAGCGGTATCCATTCCATACTGTTTATAAGCTTCAGCCAAAGCAGCCTGAAACAGATCAGCATTACCAGCCATAGCAGCAACAAGGTTAGAAAGCCTGATTTCAGTGATATCCATTTCAGCAAGTTGGGCAAGGATAGAATTACCGCTTTCAGGATCAAGATTTCCTAATCCTTGGAAGAACTGCAACATGGATTGTGCAGCGCTTTCATCCCAACCGGAAAGGAATTCTTCCCCGGTAATACCCATTACTTCAGAAAATTGGTCAAATAACAACCAACTGTCAGCAAGATTATCAAGGGCTTCTGTTGTAATTCCCAACTGACTTGCAATATCAACTTTTTCGTCTTTCTTAGCCCCGGCAAGATAGTTCACCAGTTCAAGACCACTGGATACCATATCAGAAAGATATTGAATATGTTTCACACCATTATCATCAGTGTAAGACAGATCAACACTTTTGATTTTTTCAGCAGCGGAACCGCCCACTTCAGCAGCTAACTGCATTTTCTTCATCAGTTTCCCGGCAGCAGAACCACCCGCTTCAGCATTGATACCAACAGAAGACAAAGCAGCAGAGAAAGCGAGAATTTCAGCGGAACTGAAACCAGCAAGGTCAGCAGTTGCACCCATCCGGGTAGCCATTGCAAGAATTTCCTGTTCAGTGGTAGCAAAGTTGTTACCAAGACCGACAATCACACCACCAACCCTTTCAATGTTGGCTGTTGATTTTTCGGTAACGTTCAGGAACCGGGCAGTGTCCGCAGCACCATTTTCACCCTGTATGTTAGTGGATTCCTGCAAGCCAATATAAGCCTGTGTAAATCCAATCAATTCTTCTTTAGCAACACCCAACTGACCCGCCATTTCCATAATCCCGGCAGCATCCACAAAACCAGTTGGGTTGGTTTCCGCAATCTGAAGAAGTCCTTCATATAAAGCTTGATATTCTTCTTCAGTTGCATCCGTTGTCTTTTTGACACCCGCAAAAGCGGATTCATAATCCGTTGCGGTTCCATAAAGCTTTTTACCCAACATGACAAGGGGGGTTGTCATTGCAACAGTCATCTTTTTACCAACTTTGACCATCTTTTCCCCGGCTTCTTCCGCATTCTTGATAAAGGTATTCCAAGAAAACCCATCAATGGAAGACTGTTGGTCAGTTACACCCTTCAGGGTGTTTTTCATGGAATTGATATTGGTTTCAATGGTAGAAAGTTGACTTGACATTTGGTCTACCAATTTGATTGTAGAACTGATAGTTGCCATGACAACCGCCCCTTTCATGTTTATTATTTCTTCAGTTTTTCAGCTTCCTTCTTTTCTTCTTCAACCCGCAAATCAATACAAGCGATAATGAAAGCTTTTTCCTGAACATCCAGATTCATAAACGTTGACGGGAGCATGTTGAACTTATGCAAGCAGTAATAGGCATAAACGCTTTCACCGTCACCGTCTTCAATTAGTTTTTTGCTTCTTCAATTTCATCAGCAATATCCTTATCAAAACCGGACTGTTCCTGAACATAAGACATAAGGTCACTGTATTCAGACGGATCATCAACCATCTTCTTCAGCAGTTCTTCAGGAGTTTTTACACCATAAGAATCCTGAAGTTCAGCGTTATACAGATCAGGAAAGACAATTGCTGCAACCATCAGTTTATCAAGATATAGGTTGGAATCAATCTTATCCCGGAACATGTTCCGCTTTCCGGGAACCGGAATTTCACGGGTACATTCCAACCTGATTGCTTCCGTTTCTTCAGTGGTAAGGGGTTTGATTTCCCATTCAAGCGGATTTCCCTTTTCATCACATAGGGTCTTGGTAGCGGGATAGAAAGTATTTTTCCGAACCTTCTTGTTCTTCTTCATGAAAAGCGCCAGATTACCCATAATTCAAATCATCCTTTCAAAATAAAGGTTTTAGGGGAACAGGCTTTCACACCTGTTCCCCGAATTCACTTGTTATTGGATTACATACCAGCCATCACATTAAAAATTTCAGGCATGTTCCAATCTTCAAACGTTCCTTCAATATCTTCATCCAGATATTTACCGTCTGCATCAAACTTAGCAAGCACACCGCCATCAAGATTGCATCCGGTCAGAACAATGGACTGCCTACCAGCAGCGGAAGTGGGGTCTTCATTGACAACCTGAATGTCAAAGTAAACATCTTCACCCGTTGCTTTATAGCGCAGAAGCAGTTGACGGAAAATAGAACTGTTGTAATGGGCAGTCCCCTTGAAGGTTCCCTTCCAACCAGCAGCCTTATTTCCTTTACCAGTCTGTCCAAGGATAGGAACTTCAACTTTGGTCTTTTCCTGTTTCGCTTCAAAATCAATCATCTGCATGAAATTGTAGCGTCTACCTTCAATGGTAACATAACACTGGGCAAGACCAGCAAATAACGCATCCCTACCCCGCATAACAACATTATTAGGCATGATTCTTCATCCTTTCTTCAGTTATTGTGGGGTCATCAAGCAACCACACAGGTCATATAAAGCTTATCCATAGCATTGACAACAATAACTTCATCATTGACCAGAACAGCACCTTTGGTATTGCCCTGTTCAACCACAACAGCATTTTCGTCAAAGTCTGTGATAGCCCTTACCCGTTCCAGTTCCTTGTGATGAGCAACGATATCAGCCCACAGAGCAATTCTACCGTCCTTATCATTGGGAATCCGTCCAAGATACTTGGTATTAAAAATGTGAGCAATGGATAGGGCAATTTCATCAATAACCCGGATGGTCTGATTAGATTTGAAATCATCAGACTTTTCAAGGGTAGTAGTGACAAGGCTGTTAATATCAGCGAGAATCCGCAGATTGTTTTCAACCTTATGAAGCGTGAATTCACCCGCATCAATCGCCCGTTCAAGCTGTGTCTGTGTATAATCAGCGGACACAGTAAATTCACCGTTGTAAATCAGATTCAGGGCAGATTCATTGGTATTCATACCAGCTACAATGCCCGTTACCCAATACACAAGGGAAGCAGCAGACCAACCAGTATCAGTGACCGGGTTTTTCACGTTCACAATACCTTCATAGTCACCAGCATAGTTGTACATGACAACCTGAAGCTTAATACCCATTTCATCACGCATCCGCTTTACCCAAGCAGCATACAGGGCATGAAGATTCAGGTGACCAACCACAGATTCATCATTGACAACACCAACAGCGTTCACAGAATACGCTTCAATCTTGTCAAGGAAGGTCTGATGGTTAGCAACCGTCACAGCAGCAGAAGTACCGCCAGTCATAGCAAGACCCGCAGTAGCAGCAATATCCGCATCAGCAACGGATTTCCAAGTCACATAATCGTTAGCAACCAGTTCAGAAGTATGGGTAACCGTCTGAAGATCAACAGTGACATCATCAAAGATGGTTTCAAAGTCCCATTTGGTAGCATCATCAGCATTCACGGCAACACGAATCTTAATCACGTTACCACGGGTTCCAGCGTACTTAGCGGTTGCATAAGTGTTGGTAGCCTTACCAGTAGAAGTGTTGCTGTTCAGCTTGTAGATATAGGCAATCCGGGTATACTTAAACAGATCACGCAGACCCTTCATTTCTTCAGCGCCATAATCATAGCCAAACAGTTTCATAGAATTCTTGATGAAATCCCCGGTTGTCACTTCCATGACTTCACCATCAACGCCCCAATCAAGAGCAACGCCCATAGCTACCAGACCACGGTCAAGCAGCGCAGCAGTTGCTTTCATCTTGGCAACAAAGTTGATATAAGCACCGGGAAGTTTCTTGTTCTGGGAGAACCAGACACCGCCACCAAGAGCCATATTAGTTCACCTGTCCTTTCATATAATCATCCAGAATCTTATCAACCTGTTCAAGGGTATAAGATTCATCATCGTTCAGCAGAAAAGAAAGCGCATCCCGCCTGTTGGAATAGCGCACACTTTTCAGAATCGCTGATTTGAAGAAGGTTTTACCAGTTTCAACGGGTTTTTCAGCCGTTTCAACGGTTTCAACCTTTTCACCGGGTTTCATGGCTTTTCCCATAGTCTTATCATCCTTTCGTAGTGAAATTTTGGGTTAGATCAGTCATCAGGTCTTTTTCTTCTGTCTTATACAGGAAATCTGAATATTTCACAGTGAAAACAACCGTGAAATCTTCATTTGTATTTGACTTCATGTCATAACCCCTGATTTTTCCGTCTGGAAGTGTCAGGATTTCAAGACAGTTGAAAAGCCGTTCAACCGTTTCATTACTTTTCTGATATCTGTTTTCTTGTGGGGGAAAATAGACAACTTCAAACAAGTTTTCCTGATAATATCGGTTACCCCTGAACAAGTCCCTTTGAGGTTTTACACATCGAACGGAAAAAGAATCTTCAATGATACCCTGTTCAACAGGTTCATTGAAAACAGGCACTTTAGGGAATTCGTCAACAATTGCTGCAACCATCCCCTTAATGATATCATTTATCACATTAGAACACCGTCCTTAACAAAGCATCCAATTTCCGTTCAATAACACCGGGAAGGACTGTCTGAAGGTTTCCTTCAGAGATTTCCAGCATGTGTTTTCCTTCCACCCATGAAGCAACCAGCCGTTTCCCAATTGCGGGAACATATCTTCCGGGGGTTTGTCTATGCCCATGTTCTACATATGAAGCATATGGGGTAGCATTTTCAACAGTAATGGAATAGGATTGCCCCGCCCCTTGTGTTTTGCCAACACCAGAAGCACCCAAACCGCTTAAAGCGTTATCCCAACCCCTTCTTAACGTTCCACCACCCGCATAGTTCCCAACCGGGGTTAAGGGCTTAACCAAAGCAACCAGCCTGTTAGCCCCTTCCATGCAGCAATCACGGAAGAACAAATCCCTTTGGGTTCCATTCAAGGTTTTAATCTTTTCCTGAAACCCTTCAATTTGGGAAACATCAACACTTATGCCCATTCTTTATCCACTTCCAATATGATTTCCTGATGGTCAGTGAACAAGGAAGTTGAACCGCTGGACTTGTAATGAAGTATCCTGTTGTTTTTGTGGGTTGTCACTGTGATTTTTGACCCTTCCGGGATCACCAAATCAGGCTTGATGAACAATTTGATGTTCTGGAACACCGCAGCAGACACAAGGTTTACTTTGGTGGAATCGTTCATCTTGAAATTATTGAAGAAAGACAACTTGCAAGGTTCATCTGTACACAAGGCAACATCCCGGAAACCAGTTGCTTTGTCATCCCGGATGTATGATTCCTTGATGTAGATGGTTGCTTTGTCTTTCCACAACTTAGGCAAATTACTTACCATTTCAACCGCCTGTATGTGACAAATTGACTTCTTCCGCTTTCCAATTGCGCTATCAGCAAATCCAGCCTTTGTGAAGCGCTGGAACCGCTGTTAGTGTCCCAAACCTGTTTGGTATCACCTTCAGACAGTTCCTTCAGCACCGGGGAAAAATCCATTCCGTCAAGTTCTTCCGCTGTCAGTTTGCTTCTTTTCGCTGAAAGGAACCGGGCAAGGATCAACGCAACCGCTACCTTGTACAGTCCTTCAGGAACTTCAGCAACATTGCAGGAATTCTTGATTTCCTGTTCAACATATTCCGCAGCAAAGGAAAGTAAATAGTCATCCCCAACCGTCAACGTATACCCCAAAGCAGATATCAAATCAGTTACTTCCTGAAGGAAGTCAGCGCTGAAGGAAGTTGAAGCTTCAGCAAGTGTCACAAATGATTCAGCCACATTGACTGATTCTTCCGGTTCTTCCAGTTGTTCCAGTTGTTCTGGTTCTTCCGGGGTTGTGATTTCTTCATTCAGATCATCTGCCATTCAGCGCACCCCCTTCATTAGCCCTTAGACAGAATACGGGCAATAGCAATAGCCTTATGGTTGTAATAAGACCGATTAGCAGCCACAGCTTCACCACTGTGAACAATCGTCCAGTTAGCACCATTTTCCAGTTCAGAATTGGTGGGGCTGTTGGAAGACTGAGAAGCCTTTTCATAGCTGATACCAACAGGGGCAAAGATTTTCCGCTGACGCATATACAGGGTATCTTCACCACCCTTTGTCTTAGGATCACGGTTCATTTCATAAGGAACCTTTGCACCAACATCCTCATAGTTGATGGAACCTTCACCAAGCACATAGGTCACATACTGCTGATAGGCTTCAGACACCATTTCATAATAATCACCAATGTCAGAAACATCAGGTTCAGCAACAGCGGTATAGGTGGAACCGGATTTGGTGTAATAGGTCTTGGTGTTATCAATCGCAACATCAGAAGTCTTAGCATAGACAGCATCAATATCAATGATAGGCAGATCATCATCAATGATAACCATCTTGCCATTCCAAGTAGCAATATCAATCTGACGGGTCAGACCGTCCTTATCAGTATAGGTCAGGAAGGTAAGCAGATTCAGATTTTCCAGATTCGTAGCAACCGCACTATGACAGAAGATCAGAGCAAACTTCTTCTTATTCGCACCACAAGCTTTCTGGGTAGCCGTGTTCAGGGTTGTAGCGGTCATGTTGCCATCAACCGTAGTGGTATGACCGTTGACGAATTCCAGATTCTTGGTTCCGGTCATGCTGAAAATACCCTTCAGAACAGAAAGAATGGTATCTTCATCCAGTTCATCCTTATATTCCGCTACCTGCTGAGCAATGTTATCCATGAAGTCAACACCACCCGTGATATCATAGCTGAAATCACGTTCAGTCCAAGCTTTAGCACGACCAACCACAACAACGCCCTGTTCAAAGGTCTTTGTGCTGGAAGCGGTAATATCAGTTTCACCGTCATAGTTAACCGCCTGTCCGTCAAGCAGTCCCCGCATAGCAATACGGGCATAAGCAGTACCGTTCTGACTGGTAAAGGTAGAACGGATTTCCGGGTTACCAACCAGCGCTTTAGACTTCTTAATAGAATTCACCTTCAGGTTGGGAACACGATTCACAGAATACTTAAAAGCTTCAGCATTGAAACTTTTAGCGTTGAATTTGCTGTTAGGCATGATTCTTCATTCCTTTCAATTGATTATTCAAGTGTTGCATCCGGGTGACTTTCCATATAGGCAGCAATTTCAGAATAGGTCATCTTTGACAGATCAGGTTTTCCGTCATTGTCATCAATGCCATCTTCACCCGCCTTTGCACCCTTCAGTTTGGGCTTCCCGGATGATTCAAACATAAATTTGGAATCTTCCGCTTCAGAAAGCTTTTTAATCTGTTCTGCAAGACCCTTAACAGAACCATCTTCAGCAAGTTCAGCCTTTTCCAGATCAAGCAGCGCCCGAACAGCTTTCAGATTTTTTGCTTTCGCAGCGGTCAGGGCTGAATCAACAGCGTTGTCCAACTTCAACTTTCTGATTTCCAAGGCATGATTGGCATCTTTGGTTTTGTTGTCCTGCTGCAACTGTTCTATCTGCTGTTTCAGCTTGTCAGCGTCCCCGGCAGAAGCTTTCAACCCTTCAATCTGTTTGTCCCGTTCCTTGACTGATTCTTCCGCATGTTTCTTAGCTTCATTGACTTCATCAAAGCGGGACTTGGGTACGAATCCCTTTAATTCTTCTTCAGAAGCCTTTGCAACCTTTTCAGCGTCTTCTTCAGTCAGTCCAAGTTTTACCAGTTCATCCTTTTTCATGTGAACCATCCTTTCCACAATCACATTTTGTCACCCGGTTCAGTCCGGTCTTGATTGTTCCGGTTGTCGCACCGGAAAGCGAATTTATATAAACCCTTGTGGGGGTTTATCGTAGGGAATCCCTTGATTTATAAGATTTCAAGGGCTTATATAACCACCTTATAACGGCATGTTAGCCTTTCTTTGCATCTGACTTTCAGCAAAATTAACATCAGCCACATGTTAATTTATTAACTGTCCCGCACCACAAACAGTTAACATCCACCCAAACGAGAAAGGCAGCTACCCCCAAAGGAGGGAACAGGGTTAGCCCGGTCTTATAGACCATGCCTGAAAAATGGACAAGAAAATAGGACAGGAAGCAGATGAAACTTCCTGTCCTTACAACCGTGACCAGTCCGCTTTTTATGTAGTAGGTGGGGAACTGTCCGGTTTCTTAGTCTTTCGATATACGGTTACCGCATCTTTAAAAGCTGGATGTGCTTCAGGATCATACAAACAGATTCCACCCATTTCCTTATGAACACACAAGGGGATTTCTTCTGTTTCTTCTAACCAAGGGAATATCCAGAATTCACCATCATCCAGCACATCAGGTTTCAGGTGAAGACCATAGATGTTATCAGCAACTTTTTCAGCGTTTCGCCTTGCATCTGATAAAGAGTATGCCATATCAAGCACCCCCCTTAATCAACACACATTCCGGTTTCTTCTGTGTTGCGGTCACCCATCCATTCAGCAAATTCCTTCTGAACGTATTCAGGAGCGCCCGGTTTCAAATGCCAATTATCAGTGTCAGTAATTACCCATTCTTCAAACCATTCAGGCATCATGATTATTTTACCACCCTTCTGATAATCTCTGTCAGTTGTTTCATCAGTTCAGTTGCAACAGGTCTTGGTGTGGGTGAATTCATTCCTTCACCAAAGCATTCAGCAAACCATTCATAATGGTTTTTGGTAGCGTAACCGGAAACCGCTGTCCGGGCATCTGATACCTTTAGTCCACAGGCTTTCATTACCTTTGGTCTTAAATCAGCGGAAACCCATTTAGGCTTATATCCATTCATCCCGGAAGCATGATATGTTGTGGACAACAAATCATCAATAGCATGTCCGAATTCATGAGATACAACCGCTTTCCAGTCTGTACCTACCGGATGGAAACCAGCAGCAATATCCATTGAAATGCTCTTTGCTATCTTTTCAACGTTGCTGAACCACTTCTTATTCAGCGTAACACCGCCATGACCAATACCAACTGAACATTGTGCATAGGTGGAACCGGACAACTGAGCCGTTCCAATACTGTTCAACTGTCCAACCAATTCGGGGAATCTGGTATAGATATCATCAAGCGCTTCATAAACACCTTTAGCTATATCCAGATCACACCCGGCAAGGGACAAGGTAACATTTGTATCATACAGTTTCCCGCCAATTGTAGTGGAATGGAACCATCCCTGTTGTTTCATCAGCGCTTCAACATCAGCCGTTGTCTTACAATCAGCCAACTTCAGTATAGCACCGGGCAGGATTTCTTTCAATCCTTCTTTGGAACCAGCTTCCCCGGTTTCAGGATCAGTCATGAAGGTTTCTTTCCATTCCGGGTATTTCATACTACGGGGAACATAGTATGTTTTTCCGTCTTCATCCCTTGCAGCCCGTTCCCCTATACCATCCATATCAGCATAATAAGGGGCTGTTGTACTTCTACACCAAGGATGAAGCGGGGGAACTGTCACCCCTGGTTGATAATCCTTCATATCAATGATTGTTCCATCCATTGACTGACAGATTTCAGAAGTTCGTTCATCCAGTGTTGCAATGAAGGTCAGTTGCTTTACCCCGGTTGCCCGGTATGATTCGCCTGTTGCAACAGCATTGATATAAGCGTTTTCAGTATAAACCAGCCTTGCAGCGTTTGACCGGGAAGTGTTGAACTTCTTTTCAATAACGTCAACCACACTTTCAAGGTTCCCACCCCGCATCAGGTTTTGTGTCAACTGCTTATGAAGTTCATTCACAAGCGCTTGTTTGTTTTCCCAAATCCTATCACTGAAGTTTCTTCCATCCAGTGACCAAGGTTTATACAGGGCAGTCATAATAGCGTTCTGATTCAGTCCCGCTATATCCCATCCAATCCCAATACCAGACTGGATAGTAAAGGCGGTTTGTCCGTATCCGTTCAGGTAGGTATTTTTCAACAGAGCATCTAAAGCGTCTGTTTGTCCACCCGCTAACACTTCAACGGAATTCTGAAGCTGATATTTTAGGGCTTCCAACCGGGAAATGTGGAAACGGGCTGAAGCGTTTTCCAGTTCCTTTGACCAATCAGCGCTTACCCCGTTTTCCCGTCCATGCTTAATGTAGTCTTTGACCGTCCACTTAAATTCCTTCAGTTCACCTGAAGTCAAAAGCTTCCGGGCATCAGCCATACTGACAATTCCGTTGTTCATTGCAAAGCGTCCATACCAGCGGGAAATATCAGCGTCAATCTGCCTTTCAGCAGCCCTGTACATGGATTCCAGATCAGACATAACCTTTTCCGCTTCCCTGTGTCGGGAATCTTCAAGGTCTAACATCCGGTATAACCAGTATTCCTGATTCTTGCTCATTCATCATCATCCTTGTCAGGGTCATCTTCCTTCTTTTTCTGGAAAGGATCATTGCCCATCAAGGCAGCTTGTTCTTCCTGTTGCTGTTTGGCTTTCCGCTTCAGTTCCATTTCCACATCATCAACCCAAGGGTGTTGCGCTACCAGTGTTTCATCAGACAGGATACCAATACTGTTGCGGATATTATTGATAACTTCACTTTCCACCATCGGAAGATCACGGTTGAAAATGACTTCAAGGGAATCCAGATCAAAATCACCAATTCCGGTATTAGCAAAATGGCAGCGGATGAACCACAGCAGTTCTTCAAAGCTGGATTGAAATTCCGTTTCCATGTTGTTAGCGTCAAGGTCAATATCACTATACATGGACTGAATATTCATCTGATTAGGCTGTCCACCCAAGCGGTCATCCTTCGCATCAAAGCCCATTGCGTTTTCAATGATAGCTTTTTTGAAGATTTCAAGAATTGCTTTGTAGTTTTCAGCGTTCACTTCAATTTGTAGCGTCTTCAGGTCACCCGCTGCACCATCAACGGTCTTCACCTTCACAGCGCCATAATTGGCAAGGTTCCTTCTGAACTGACCAAGGTTTTCACCGTCATAGTTCACCAGAATTAGAATGGTATTCCGGGCATCTTCTTCCATGTTGTTTTCAAAATTGGACAGGATATCATTCAATCCGTCCTGAAGGGATTTCACATTCCGAATCAAGGGGATTTCATCCGCATCCCGCTTGAAGGGAATCAGTGGTATCTTTGTCCAATTGAACGGGTGTTTCCCTTCAACCGTGAAATAAGATTCATGAAAAGGTTCTTCCGCTACCAAGTGTCCACCATCCAGTTCAAAATAACTGATTCCGGTTTCATCATAGACTTCAACCTTTTCAACAATCTTTTCTTCTTCATTCCCTTCATAAGAAATCATCTGATACACCCGGATTGCATAATCAAGAATGGTATGGTCAGCATCCCGCCAACCGGGAATAATTTCATGTCCCTTGAACTTTTTGAAGATCAAACAACCATCTTCATCATAGGTGGGGTATATCCAGACAATTCCTTCATTCAGGGCATCTGTCCCAATCCGCTTCATCAGCTTCATGAATTTCCGTCCAAACAGCTTTTTCAGTTCATCCATGAATTTTTTGTTTTCGGATTGAAAGGTAATAGGCTGTCCAACCAGATAGTTCACCTTCTGGATAACCATTTTCTTATACTGGTTATCAATAATCCGGTTGTTAGGAAGGTTTGATACTTCCGTTAATTCACCGTCTTCACCAATCGCCATGCGTTTTTTACCAAGTACATCATGCAAGCCCCGGTAATAGCGTTCCCCGGTTAGCATTTCCCATTTTTTAGCAGAAGCCTTGAAGCGGGAAATTTCCCTTTCCACAAAATCTTTATCAGTCATCACCTGATTCTTCTGCCTTGCAACAGGTGGAAGGTTATTGAAATTGAACAACGGAAGCACCCCCTTTCAAATCAGATTTGGATTATATAGAAAAAGTGAACAGACACAGCCACAGGGATAACAATTGTTCCCCGAACTTCACGAATGGTTCTAACAATGTTCCGGGCTTCCTGCTGAACCTGAATCATTCGGAAACCAGAAGCAGCAGCGCCCCTTGACGGTCTTGCCATGTTCAATCACCTTCTTTCATGACACAATAAAAGCGGGTTGCCAGAACATTAAGTTCCAACAACCCGTTTGTTACTAATATGATACTATCAAGTAAAGCTGAACACATCACCCTTGATATAATCTTCAGCACCGTAGCGCATAGCGTCCATCAGGTGATTGAAATCATCAATAGGTTTGTTCAGCGTCTTTCCGGTTTTATTATCCTTATCCCAAGAGTAGTTACCAATTTCAGTAATGAAATTCACGCAGCGGGGATGAATGATAATGTGAAAGTCTTGCAGATAGTCAATCCCATTATTGACTGAATCCTTACCCTTCCGGGCAGCTTTCACATTAGATAACCCTAATTCACGCAGACGGTCAATTGACTTTGGTTCAGCGCTATCAGCCCTTATCCGTTCTTTAGCATAACCCATTGACTGTATCTTCTGGAATATCCGTTCATTGGACATACCCTTTTCATACATTTCATCAAACACCCAAAGGGTTTTTGCTTTAGCATCTATCAGACCACAAAACAAAGCGGAAGGGTCATTGGTATAACCAAAGTCAAGACCAAAGATAGCCTTGACTGAATCCAACCGTCTGATAGCGTCAATGTCAAAGGCTTCTTCTTTCCAGTTCTCATAAATCAACCCTTCAGCAATACCCCAATTACCTAATCCGGCAACCTGATAGCGCCGGGGGTTATTCTGTTTCATCTGTTCAAACAACTTCCGGTCAGCATCATCCAGCCATTCATTACAGGTGTAGTTAGTAGTTGTAGCAAAGATATCAGGGTCAGACACATCAAAGAACCGTTTCTTCATCCAGTGTTTCTGGTTCCAAGGGTTGAAAGTCAGGGTGATTTGCTTGAACAACCCTTCAGGGACTTCGCCACGGATTGATTCATCAATCATGTCAAAGTCATCCTGATTCATGATTTCATACGCTTCTTCAATCCATATCCAGCAAAGATAGCCTTTTTCAACCGCTATTGAAGTGACTTTCAACGGATCATCCAAGCCCCGGAAGAAGATTTTCTGTCCGGTTGGCTTGTAGGTGATTTCCAACGGGGTTTCTTTGCTTGTCCAGTAAGCGTCCACTCCCAACCGATGGATAGCCCAAAGAAGCTGGTTGAAGCAGGAATCATGGATGGTTCTGCCTATCTTGCGGATAACCAACAAGTTTGATTCCGGGTATTCCATCATCCGGGTTATCAGGTTCAGGGCTGTTGTAGTGGATTTCTTTGAAGCACGGGAACCTTTGCAGACCCGGTATCTTCCCTTGAAGTTCCAGTATGTTCCATAGCCTTTTCCAACAATGTCAGGTAGCCACACCTTTTTAATGGGCTGGTTAATCTTCAAGGGTTTCACCGCCTGAAATAACAATCGGTTGTGCTATGTTCAGATCAGTCTTGTCAGTGAATATCCCGTAGGTCTTTCCAATCAGTTCAGCAGCTTTCAAGCGGTCTTTGGCTGAAACTGAAATATCTGAAATGGTCTGAACACCGTCCCCAACCAATTGAAGGGTTTCTTCTGTGTGTTCACCCCGCATCACAGCGGTCAGGTATTCCAGAACTTCTTTAGCGTCAGCGGTCTTTTCATTGTGAATCCGTTCAAGCTGTTCATGTATGTAAGACCACATTTCCCCGTTGTACTTTTCTGTACTTCCGGGGTCAAGCCATCTGGAAGCGTTTTTAGCTGTCACCTGTGAATAACCAGCACGAATAGCAGCCTGAACAGCGTTCTTATCAATCAGGTATTCGTCACAGAAACGCTTCTGTCTTGCATTCAGCGCCATTCAAACCACCCTTTCTTCAGTTTTTCAGAGAAATTGAAAAACCCCACACCTTTTTTAGGTTGGGGTTAAATACAAGAATACACTCTATCAGATTATAACATGACTACTGTCATTCTTCAAGGTTTGTAATGGTTCAAGGCTCTTTTATGCAATGAGTACACAATATCTTGTGTTGCATTCATTTCAGCAAATATTTCAGACCATTCTTTAAAATCAAGATAACGCAAAATTAACACTTTTCTTTCCCGTTCATTCTTCAACGCATTGATATTGGACTGGACTTTTTCCCGGATCAACTGATATTCCTGCTTCAGTTCTTCAAGTCTATTTTCCCTTTGTTCAATCTGAATGATTTGATTTTCTAATCCCGCATCAGTCAGACTGGTTTGAACAAGTTCTTTATCAAAAGATATTCCGGTCAATCCGTCCCGGTTTGCGTTCATCATCTGAATTTCTATTTCAATATCGTGAATCAGATCATAAATCCGCTTGACTTTAGATAAATGTTCTTTTGGGGTCATTCAATCACCCTTTCTTTACCATTTTCCTGAAAAACTACGGATAAAACTACAGATAAACTACGGTAAAACTACGGTAAGAATGTAGGAAAATCAAGGCGAACTACGGCAACTACGGTTAATTTCAATTTCTTTATATATACATTGTTTAGAATACAGACTATATAATATATTATAAGAATGTGTTCTGTGTCCTCTAAAAATCGTGATATCTAAAGAAGTTGAAAATAACCGTAGTTACCGTAGTAGCCCTTGAAAAATAAGGATTTTATCCGTAGTTTATCCGTAGTTTTACCGTAGTTTTTACCGTAGTTTTTTCCGAAAAACCCCACAGTTTTTCAAGAATTTTCATTTACCATGTATTCCCCGGTTTCGATAATAAACCCGGTCTTATGACAACCGGGGCATTCCATATCTTTCAGTAGTAAACCAACAGGTCTGACATCAATAAACCGCTTCAGGCACATCAAACAAACCATTTCAGCCACTTCAAACCCGTTTGATTCTTTCGCAGCACCTGTTTCATCTACTGGATAAGCGGGTTCAAAAGGGCAATCAGACGGAACTTCCAGAAAAATACCCCTGTTTGCTGCAATGTTACAACCAATCCTTTGACGAATTGGGCAATTCAGGCAGCTATCAGGAAATTCAGCGTCGAAACAAATCATGTGAATTCTTCCCATTCAGCGCCCCGGAACCGGGTTGACAAAGCCCGAACAGCGCCCCTTTCATCTTTATAATTATTGTCAAACATCGGATGTTTCTTCCCGTCAATGTTTGTCCAAACCGAAACAGAATACCGCCCGTAAGGATTCCGAATCACCGTAGCGGTTAAGGGCATCCCATTATGATAAGTCCTGAACCAGCGCATTTTATCAGCCATAATCAAACCCCTTCCAGAATCAGCGCCATTGAATCATCAGTCAGTTGGTGTTCAATATAAACAAAATCAACATCTTTATCAGGTTCTTTATCAGGTCTGATTCTGACTTCCATTTCCTTATGTTCAACCTTTTCAAGCAGTTCAATCAGTCTTGAAACCGTCATGATTATTCATCACCTTTCTTCATTCGCTTGTTTTATCAGGTCTTCAGCTACACTGATTTCACCCGTTTCAATGGTATAACCCTGTTTCCCACAATCAGGGCATTCCAATTCATCCAAACGGGTTTCAACAGGTCTTGCAGCTATCCACCTTCTGAAACAGTTCAAACAGATCACTTGTGAAACCTTATTACCATTTACAAGAATCATGTATTCAAATCCACCTTCTTCATAATTTCTATCACCTTATCAAGCGCAAACTGTTCTTTCTTTGTCCGTTTAGATGAACCAACCTGATACCCTTCAAGAATCTTGTTATAAACCTCACGGGCTAATTCATCTATTTCATTCAGAACGGATTGAAAATGCCCCTGAACATCCTGAACCTTGTCACATTCCCCGGAACAGTAATGATTCAGGATATCTTCATCCGTCAAATTCAGATCATCCAGCACTGTTTCAACATCCGTCTTTTCCCGGAAGTATTGTTCCGCATCCGATCCCAATCTATCCCGCAGCATTCGGGCAAAATCTTCATTGTCCCAAATCGTTTCAGTCTTTCCCTGAATTATCATTACATCAGCCATTATCAGCACCCCCTTCAGAATCAGGAAGAAGGGGGGATTCTGCCAACAGCGCAACCGGGGGAATCTGTGTTCCGACAAAAGACAGATACAGAATCCCGGTTTCATTCAGCTTCTTCAGTTCTTCCGGGCTGATTTCCCAAGCAGTTATGATATAGTTCTGTCCGTTTTCGTCATGTGCTGCAATTGCTGGTAAATCCCCGCACCCTTCCAAAGTATAAACAATATTGGTTTCAGCGGTTTTAATTGGCTTCAATCGGTTCACCCCTTTGAAATCTTTTACAGGTATGATTGAAATATCTGCAATTGTGACGGGGTTTGGCGCTTTCACACAAACCCCAATGGGACTGTTTATCTGTCCACAGGGGATGAAAGGAAACATCCCGCATCCAATCCACACAGTTTTGACAGATTTTCCGGTCATTTGGCTTCAGGTCTTCAAATCCGTAACCCATCAATCCATCACTTCCAGCAGGATCAGAATCAGCAGAAGAATAATCATGTTCCATCCACCTTACTTGCGAACATATCAGCGGTATGGGTCAGAAGGACATTAGGATATTTCCTGATAGCCAAATCATAACCCGTCCAATCATCCTTTTCATAAGCGCCCATATGATACCTGATACACAGCATTTCTTCTTCCGTAAGCTGAAGGAACTGTGAAAGTAACAGAACCGACTTAGCCCCATGACCGGATAACAGAAGGTCATTATTATATTCATAATGGAATTGTTTTCCTTGCGGTTCATCAGAACCGAACATCACAACACCGGGATCATCAATCACTTCTTTATATTGGTCAATCTTGCAAAGATCATGGAACATCCCCACAATGAAAACAGATTCAGGGCGTTTCCAATCAATATCAAGACCATTGGATAACCACATCAGGTTTTCAAAAACCCGGCTGGAATGGTCATACAGTCCACCGGGATAATTCCCATGATATTTGGTGGAAGCAGGGGAAGAAAAGAAACCATTGTCAGTCAAATAATCAATCAGGGATTTGTTTTCCCGGATCAGTTCCGGGGCTTCCTTCATGAATTCGTTAAGCCTTTGAACTTCCGTTTTCATTTGTTTCATTCCTTTCAAATCTGATTTTATATAGTTTCGGTTCAAACATTTTCAGATAAACCGCCTGAATAATCTTCCTAAACTGAAAAGGATTTGTCAGGCGGTAAACAGCGGAAACCGCTTCAGGGGTTAATTCAGTTATTTCAACAGTATTGAATCTGTTTCCGCATCCTTCACAATTGTAGCGCCTGATTCTAAACTTGTTCCGCTGTCTGGAATCAATCACAAGCGCCTGTTTTCCGCATTTGGGGCAATTCATTCAGAACCACCACCTGTTACCGGAAGACCCAAACACTGATGTAATTCCATGATTCGATTATGAAGAACTGTCCAAGCGCTATGCAGCCCGGAAGAAGTCCCCACCTTTTCATGAACCTGTTCCTGTAAAAGTTCCTTATCTATTTGGGCTTTCAGATCAATTTCAACGATAGAATCCCGCTGTTCCGCTTTGGATTTCAAAACGTTGTCATTCTGGTTAATCAATGCCTGAACAGATTCCCGCAGCCTTTCCACTTCAGGCAGCAGCACAAAGGCAAGCTTATGACATTTAGAAGGGTCTTCTTTGATTGCTTTCCAACTTGGTTCTATGTTTGGGTGTTTTTCCATCAGATACTTTACAGCATCCCTGGCATTCCAGAAAGGCAGATTGTCAAAGGTCACAAATCCATGACCGTTGATATTTGGTTTATCCTTCCATTCAATTCCATGATTCAGAAAATCATAATACTTAGCCATTGCCAACCACCCCAATAATCAATTCTGAATAGGGAAGGATTTCAATCCAGTGGCAGAAATCCCGCCATTCATCCAGCTTATGATTACTTCTGTAAAACCACATATTCCATAAGGCTTCATAACTCATTTGAACAGTACGTTTCTGGTTGTAGCTGGAAGGAAGAAGCTGAATCATCTGCCACCAATAATCTTTAGCGTTTGGGTCATTCTTCCCCAAGGCATCAATATATATTCGCCTATAACGGTTAATCAGGTTGATAGTATCCACAAGGCAGTTTGCAGCGGTTCCAAACAGATGTTCATAACTGAAATCATCCCCGGTCAAATCCCGCTTGTGTAATGTGTGCATGGTGGAACAGGAATCCTTTTCAACCCCAATCCGGTAAGTGTCAAATTCTTTCCACCAATAAAGCGGGGCAGTAATATCAGCGCTAACAATGATATTCCGTCTGAACTTCCCATGAACAGAACCAGCCCCGGCAAGTTTCATAGCAAGCCCATAATCATTTTCACCCATCACCACAGGTTCTTTCAGATCACCCAACCGGAATTCTGAATCAGCTTTTTCCCAACTATCTTTCGGATTCCGCATCCCATGAAGGGCAGTATAAAAACCGGACAGTTCAAGCGTTTCAATTTTAATCAACAGAATCACCTTCTTTTTCTTCTGGATCATCTAAAGGACAGCAACCACAGACTTCACAATTACAGGAATCATCCGTAACAAACCAACATTCTTTACAATCATGAATACCCATTTTCAAAACCCTTTCTATTTTGTGTTTTCAGCGCCATTAGAAAAAGACGGATAAATATTCATCCGTCCAGCTACACCCACTAAATTCAGCGTTATATAAACAATCCGGGGTATTTCTGCCTATCCTGTTCCATCCTGCTTTCAGTAGCGTCTTCCTGTCCGTTATATTTCCCCTGATATGGGTTTTTCACCTTGTAGCAGTTAAAGAAAACCAGTTGGGCAACCGGATAACCGGGAATCAGATAAATCAGGGAAGGGGATTCATTCACTAATTCCAATGTAATAGCCCCATGAAACCCCGGATCAATAAACCCGGCATTCTGAACAGTCAGCCCAATCCTACCGATTGAAGATCGTCCCTGAACAAAAGCAGCAACATTATTAGGCATCCAGATATATTCTTTAGTTGTCGCAAGCAGGAATTCACCCGGTTCAATGGGGTATTTTTCATCATCCCCAATCACCCTTCTTCCATAGGGCAAGCGTTCCCCAATGGTTATTCCGTCAATCATTTTGGCGGGAATCGCAAAGGTGTTACCCAACCGCAGATTGATACTTGCGGGGTTTATCATTTCTTCCCTTGCGTGTTCAATCGCACCCGCCATATACATTTTCTTATAGATTTTCTTGTCACTCCAGATCATATCAATCACTTCCTGTTCTTCATATCATTCCGCAATGTTTCACACAGCTTTTTCATGTCTTCCAGCGCTTCCAGATCAATTTCAGCCCAATCACAACCGCTGTTATAAACCCCGGTCACAAAATACTGGATTTCACCTTCATCAGCGTCAATGGTAGCCCCAATATTGCTGTCATTATCAGTGATTTCATATATGTCATCTTCTTTATGAAACCGATAACTTTTAGATGATTCATTGCAAAACAAATCAATAATATTGGTCATTTCATTCATCCCTTTCAATAAAGATTTTTCCCTGTTTCCGAGGGGAAGTCTTCAGGTCAAGCGCCTTACAGATTGCCTTGCTGAATTCTGATTTCTGCATGGGCTTATATCCACCGCCCACACAGAAACCCACATAATCATCATAGACTTTCTGTGTCAGTTCATGGGCTATCTGCTTTCCGTCTTCTTCTTGGTATTCTTCAATGAACAGAAGAATTGGATTGTTGGACTTTTCAAAATCATCAATTTCATTCCTTACCTTGTCTGATTCTGTGAAGCCATTGTTTTTCAGAATCCGGTTCAACCCTTCCACCGATAACCTAATCAGGTATTCAACAGAAGATTGTGATTTCAGTTTGGTTGCTATGAACGGGGTATAATCCGAGTCATCCGGGCTGAACTTAGCATTGAAAGGAATAATGACCATTCTTCTTTTAATAGCGTCCCAATCCCGCCCCTTTCCCATCCGGGGAATATTATTAGCGCTGAAGTACAATTTTACATAGGGAACAAAGGTGAAAACAGGCTGTCCCTTGTGTTCTGCTTCAATCCGGTTCCCTGTGACTACCTTTTTGAAAAAGCTGGTATCCACCACAAATTCATCTGAAATATCATCCCCAATGTTTGCAAGCTTTCCAAACATGGTCACCTTATCAAAACGCCCGGAAAGGTTCTTCAGATCAAGGTTGGAAACGTTGTCTTCCCCAAGCATGTATTCCAGCGTTTCCAAATAGGTTGATTTTCCGTTTGAACCTGTCCCTGTCAGGAAGAAAGCTTTTCCAAGTTCATTGCGTCTGAAAAGGGCATACCCGGCAGCTTCTTCCAATAACGCCCTGATAGCGGGATCATCACAGGCAATCTTGTTCAAAGTCTTATCCAGTGTTTCATCATAGGCTTCCGAGTTATAATCCCAATTGATTCTATTGGTGATAACCACATCCGGGGAAATCCCCTGAACATTCATGGTTTCAATATCAAGAATTCCATTTCTGAAACCAATCAGGTTTGCGGGGGCTTGTTCCACATTGTCAATGTGTCTGACATCCAGATATTTCAAAACTTCTGTTCTTTTCGCTGCTGGAAGGTTGGGGATTTCATCCAACATAGCAGATTCAATTCGGTTGGTTCCCGGTTGATAACATCCTTCACGGTATAAATGAAGCTGGTTGTTAATTCGTTTGATGTGATAATTCTGAACTAAATAATTCCCGAATCTATCAAAAAGGAATGTGCTTCCTTTGAAGAACACAGGTTTTTTAAAAGCCTCGTCCCGCAAGATCACAGACAATTCTTCTTCTGACAGGGGTTCTTTCAGAACATATTGATTGATAATTCGGATGGTTTCCCGGATTTCATCAATGGTGAAGTCATTACTTTGAAGGGTCAGGATATAACTGAACAGGGCTTGATTCCTTCCGCTTCCCGCATCCATCCCAACAAAATCAGCGGTTCCTTTAATTGGGAACAACCACTTTGGAATTTCTTGATAGCTTTGCCCCGGTTCAATGTCCCATTCTATAAAGCGTTCTTTTCCGTCAAACTTCAAAACTTCATAGGAACACTTGAAACCAACTTTTATATCAGCAGTCAAACCACAAGCCAAAGTAGAATGATTAGAATTGTTCTGAATCTGTGTATTGTAAAAGATGAAATGTTTTCCCCGTCTGGTTTGGTATACCCGGCAGTTCAACTGAAGTTCTTCCACAATGTTCATCAGGATTTCAGATTCTTCTTTGTCATCCACATCAACCATAATGGTATTCTGCTTCAGCACCCCGGCAAATTCAGGAAGGTTTTTGACTTCTTCATATCCTGAAAACTTTGTCCGGTCTTTCAGCTTTTCAATGGATTGTTTATTCTTTGTCTTCACATATCCCCTATAAAAATCATCACTTTCAACCACTATTTCACCCCCTTTCTTTCTGGAAGTTTCATATAATCCTTCAAGGGTATTCCCATCCAATCAGCAGCGTCTTTCTGTGCTGATTTTTTTTGTTTGTGAAAGGTTCCAAAGCAAGGAATGTAGGGGAAACCAGCTTTATGAACATACCAATAACCATTTTTATCCTGTGAAACGGTATAAATTCGGTCTTTCACACAATCACCCCAAAATCCCGTAAGCGTTTTATTGCCATTTTGATATACCATTCCTTGTCCAGTTCCTTTGGACATTTCACCCCGTTCACTTCATCATTGAAAACAAAGCAATTTTCAGGGCTGTTTGATACCTTTTCCGGTTTCCCGGTTCTTTCGGAAATCTTCACAATCCCGCCCAGGTCAGGATTATTGGAAGCAAAGATTCTAATACACTTTTCTTTCAGACGGATTCCGGGGTTGTCATAATGAATATATTTTCCGGTTATTCCCTGTTCATAGTGGTATTTTGCCCCATGAATGAAACAGGAATATTTGTTAGAAATCTTGGTTACCAACTGGAATTCTTTCAGATCAAAACAGGCGTTGATTGTCTGTTCCGGGTGAATTCCATGAACCATGTATTCAATCAGGGCTTTGTTCACAATAGGCAAATCATAATCAAGGGAAGAAAGCTTTTTCACATAAGCCCCTTTTGATTTGAAATGTCCTTCAGCGTCTATGACTATGTAGTTGTTTACATCCTTCTGGAAGACTTCCCGATATTCATCAAATTCCAATTTCAAGCCTGTCCGTTTTTCCCATTCATAACAGATATCATCAATCTGTTCATATGCTTCATCAGACCCGTCCCGCAGCTTTACCAATACACCATCTGTATTGGACTGAATAATTTTGCAGTAAGGTTCCAGCTTTTCCATCAGGTCAACCAATAGCATCTGACCATAAACACAAACCCGGTTAGCTTGCAGCGGATCATATAAAGCGTTATTTTCATCCTTCATCACCCCATAGGTTCCATTCAGAACCAACTTCAGGGGTAATTGCAGCGGATTCTTTTCTTTCTTGTACTTCAGCCGGGTTTCATAGATTTCAACATATTTCCGGGGGTCTTTCATGTTCCGGGAATGAAGGTTGTACCGGATCATTAAAGACGGATACAGGGAAGCAACATCCATGTTCAGGAAATAACCCCGTTCATGATATTTTGTCAGCGCCCCATGAATACCGCCCCAGCCCAATTGGTGAGGAACACCCGCTATCATGGTTTTCAGATTGTTTTCTTCATTTTTCAATTTTTCCTGATTCCATTTATAATAGCAGCGGTTTTCAGGATTAGAATACCAGTCCACAACAGACCGATATTTTGAAATCCGCATAGTGTCCGGGAAATCAATTTCAAATTCATCATGGTGTTCCTGTTTGGTTGCGTTCAGGATGATTGCTGAAAGTTGGGGTTTAGTCTTTCCAATCAATGAAAGGTCAAGCGGTCTTCCTTCACAGGCAAGTTTTACAAGACCCATGTGGGCTTCAAATTCATCTTTCCTTTTCATGAAAACCTGAATGGTCTGTTCCACATCATGTCTGCAATATTTCACGGTTTCCGCTAATTCTTCCGCTGTCAGTTTCCGGTCAATATCGAAGGGAACAGATGTTTCCTTGATATCATTTCCCATGAATCCTTCAAAGGTTTTTAATCCCCGGTCAATGTTGTTCATCACATCATAGTTGTTTAGGGGATAATTCCTGAAAAGACTGGAATACTGATAGCCGGGTTTATCCTTCAGAATGATAAAATCATTGATTTTTTTCGGATCAAACCCGCAAAGAATTCCTTTCAAAATGTATTGGTCATAATGTCTGGAATTGAAACCCGCCCAAATATCTTTCCTGTTTTCGGTATAAAGCTGTTCCAGCCCTTCCGGGTCATTGATAAGAACATGTTCTTTCTTTGCAGTCATATCAATGACAACCACCAACCAATCATATTTGAACACTTCAAAGTCATAGAATAAAATTGCAACCACCTTCTTTCAGCAAAGGGAAACGGGGCAATATTGCTGTTGCCCCGTCCCCGGTATCAGGTTTCAATTATTCAGCTTCAAAAACATCCGTAATTTCAAAAGTTGCAAAACCCTTGCGGTTGTGGGAATAGTTCAGACCATATTCAAGTTTCCCGTCAATAGCTTCCATCACATTCATCAGAAGGTTTCCAAACTGTGTATAGGATTCAAAATCAATATCCAGATCAGTATCAAGGCTGATAAGGAACTGCTTCACAATATGAATCTTGAAAGCTTCATCAATCACCTGATTCATGAAAATCCGCTGTCCCTTGTATTCCCCGGCAAGAATCTTGAACCAGCCTGAAACCATCGGTTTGTGGGTTTCCTTGGTAGCAACCAGTTCCAACTTTTCCACCTGAACTTCATAGGTTCCATCAGGAACATCCTTATAAACCGGGGTATCAGTGGAATTCTTCACATCTTCCGCAAGGGCTTTGGTATCAAACATATTGTCAAATTCAGAAAAAAGATTATTAGCCATGATTTTATACTTCCTTTCAAATATTACTTATAGATTATAAAGGGTTATTCTTCCCGCTTTTTACGGGTTCTTCTCACAGGAGGTTCAGCAGCCGGGACAGGTTCAGATTCTTCCTTGGTTTCTTCCGCTTTCTGTTCTTCAGGGGTAGCGCCAACAATAGCACCCGTTCCCTTGTCAACTTCAGCAATTTCAGCCTTTTCAGCTTTTTCAATTTCCTTGACTTCTTCCGCAACAGCTTCTTCCTTGGTCTTGCGCTTGCGGGAAGGGGCTTCAGATGTGGGGTTCACATCCGGGGCTTCCTTAATTGCCTTTGTTGCGTTCGCATTGGCTTCTTCATACAGGGAAATGAATTCATCATAGTCAGCGTTGATTTCATCTTCCTTCACAATCAAACGCCCACCACCAAAGATAGTTTCAGAATTCTTGAAAGTCAGTTTCCGGGAATCACCTTCAGAAACCAACCGGGTAACCAGATCAACCATACCCGCAACTTTATTGGAAACCTTATCCTGCATGTTGGGCTTGATTGCGGTTACCTTGTCACCACCTTTCTTCATGATATCCCGGCTCATATCCTCATGAGATATCAAAATGATATTCTCATAATCCAGATTTATCAGCTTACGGATAGTAGAAAGGAATTCCGTTCTTACCTTATCCCAAGCCCGGAAGGAATCATCAGATTCATGTTTGATTCCCATTTCCTTATACATAAACAAACGGCACATTTCATAAGTGTCTTCAAGCAGATCAACTACAATGGTCTTGAAATCATTCTGCTTCTTGGACAGTTCATCAATCACATCTTTGAAAACTTCCCATCCAAGTTTTGTGCTTGCAATCCGTCCATTTACGGTCACTTCATCCTTGATAGCAATAAACGGGGCATCTACATACTTGATATTTCCGTCTGTGTTCAGCATCAGCACATCAGGAAAGCGGTTTGCAAACCACGTTTTCCCGCTGAAAGGACTTCCATAAATCCAGATAACCTTTTTGTTAATAGCGGACAAATCCCGCCTTTCATTTTTGGGCAGTAACATATAATCTTCACCTTTCTGACAATAGTCTTGATATTCACACCAGCTACAAAGATAGCTGTGTTTTTCAGGAAATTCTTTTGCTTCTATGCAGCGTTTACATCCAATAAAGAATCCAATAACTTTATTCGGATCATACTGAACCTGAACAAATTCAATTTCCTTCTGTTCCAATTCTGTTTCAATCCGGGTTCTGAATTGCAGCAAGTCTTCATCTTTCTTCTGTTTGATACTGACTTTAGGAATTACCCAATAGGTAAGATTCCTGATGTATTTTCCCGGATTCAGCTTTTCAAAGAAGTATTTATAAAGGTGTAGCTGTTCAGATTCCGCATAGCGGGAAGCGCTGGAAGCATACTTAAAATCAACAAGATCATATAAACCGGGCATTGGTTGGTCATGGAATCCAAGCGCCGGGGTCAGCAGATCAATAAACCCCACAAAATCAGGGGCATAAAGCGGAACTTCAAATTCCGCTTCAGGATCAATCAGCGCCCGAATCCGGGGAATCCAGTATTCCAACTTGATTTGTTCATTTATATGACCGTCTGTGATAACTGGATAAGCATTCAGGTATTCATTTACCCCGGCTTCCGTTCCCTGTTCAATCCCTGTATGAAGGGCATGTCCCAAGATCAGAGGGGAAGCGGGATCATCAGAAGGAATGGTTCCTATCTGGTTGATATACCGTAGTTGAAACTTGAAAGGGCAGCTTTCAAAGCATTCAAGGCGGGAATGTGAGAATTGCAATCAATCACCCCCTTAATCAAATTTTGAAAGTCAGGGAACCTGTCAGGATACAGAATCAGCGCAAGGGAACCGCTGTTATTGATTTGACGGATCATGAACTTTTGTAGTTCAGACGGTTTCCCGGTTTGCGCTTTCAGTTCTACATCAAGATTGATTCCATGAACCACAATATGAAGGTCAGGTAAACCAGATTGACTATACCCACCGCCCCACCGCTTTTCAAAATACCCTATTGGGGGAACCGTCATCTTATTTTCAGGGGTTCCAAGGGTATAGATTCCAGCGCCCGTCAACCATCGTTTCACCCGGTTTTCAAAGGTCTTTTCAGGGGTCATTTTTCCACCTTCCTGATAACCCGGTTGGGTAGCCGTTTCACCGGATTCAGCATAGCCCGGAATTCATGCGGGTGAGCAATGGCAGCTTCCATGTAGGCTTTCCAATTCAGAGCAGCGTTTTTAGCGGAAATATCATCTGTTATCTGTCCGATGAATATACTAACAGACCGGGCAAGGCAGCGGGGATGATAGGTGTGTCCTTTTTTCAGGGCTTCCCGCTGATTTTTCTGTGTTTCCATCCGTCTTCTGAATGCTTCTGTGTGACGAATCAATTTCCGGTTCTTTTTCGCCATTCGGTTAGGCTTCTGCTTTTTCATCTTTCTTTCCCCCCTTCTTCAGCAGTTCACACTTGATATAAGCTTTCTTACTGGTTTCCTTAACGCAGAATTTAGCGTAGGTAGCCGGGTCAGTTTTCTTGAACAGGTCTTTGTCAAATTCAACCCCGATTGAAGCCTTGATGTAAGTAACCTTCATGTGGGAATTGTTCTTCAGGCTGGTTTCCTTGTATTCTTCCATCAGGCTTTTCAGCGCTTCCTTCAGTTCTTTTTCTTTGATTTCCAATTCCGCTTTCTGATTCATTACCGCTTCAAGCTTCTGAAGAAGGACTTCCGCTTTCTGTTCACAATTCCCATCAGGAATATCAATCAGCAGTTCACACAGATTATTGGAATCTTCACCGCAAACCTGATTACAGGTTTTTTGCCTGTCACACATAAAGCAGCAGCGTTGAATTTTCAACACCGGGCAAAGGTCTTTACATGCTTTCACCTTTCAGCACCCCCAAATTATGTTTTATAATTTCAACCCGCTTGAAATAATCATCAGCGGATGATTTCAGAATATTGTTGAACTGTTTCAACCAAGCATTGAAATCAGATCGGGCAACCGTTCCATTTCTGGATAACACCCACCCTTTCACAATTTCATCAGCGAACTTTTCCAGTTCAAAATCATTGGTGTAGATGGTTTCACTTTTTGCACTCTTTGAACAGGTCATCTGTAAAATCCCGCCTTTCTTTTAGCGTTTGCAACATGACTTCTTCCACACTGTTTTTGCAGATCATCAGATAATAGAAACAGGGTTGGTTCTGTCCAATCCTGTGAATCCGTTTCTTTGACTGTTCAAACAGTTCTGATTTGTCTGTCAATGTGAAATAGATAATCTTGTTAGCTTTCTGAAGATTTAGCCCCATTGCCCCAGCTTGATACTGAATCAGGGTGACGGAATCGGATTCCTGTTCATAGGCTGTCAGGTCTTTGGTAGAACCATTGATAATGCTTACAGGCTTTCCCGCTTCACTACATGCGACAATCAAACCAGCCAATTCCTTATTGAAGTTATAGAAAACAACCAATCTGTCATTGGTGGATTGCAACAGATCATTGAAAGCGTCCCATTTTTTCTGATTGTAGCTTCCACATAGTTCACGGGAATATAACCTTTCCTTGAAAACGTTATCCCCCACAAATATTTCATCACCAATTTCCACAACCTTTTTCTTCCTGAATTTCCGGTATTCTTTGGTTGTCGGAACTGAAACAGTAATGAAATTCTGTTCAGGAAGATTGAAACATTCTTCAGTTTTCAGGAAGAAAGCGCCATGTTCCCGCAGCTTTGATTTCAGCCTGTCAACATTCTTATAAGGGTTTTCCCGGTCAACGATCCAATGACGGAAACCCGCTTCATCTTCTTCCGTCAATACCCAATTCACATATTGCTTTTGATATAGATTATTAGATATTTCCCAACCCAATAAATGAATCTGTGACCACAGGTTTTCATATTTCCCGGAAACCGGGGTTCCTGATAACAGGATCACATTAGCCGGGTGAAGATTCAGGATGAACTTTGACCGTTTCGCTTTGTCATTCTGAATCAGGGAAGATTCATCCAGCAATAAGGTAAACTCGGTCAGCTTCTTCAGGTCAGGTCTACGGAAGATCAGGTCATAGTTGATAAACGCTATCTTCAGCAAGGTTCCTGAATGACCGTTCCACACTTCAAGATGAAGCATGAAGTTATCAAATTGTTTCTTGTCTGTCAGATCATACAGAATGAAGTTATCAGGATAGTTCTGTTGAAAGTGTTCCATCCAGTCAGCTATCTTTGTCTTCTGACAGACAACAAGGTTGATTTCTTTGTTCAGGTCAATCAGCTTTTCAGCGCCTATGAAGGTTTTACCCAAACCCATATCCCAATAGTAAGCTACCCGGTTCAAGCCTTTGGAAGCTTTCAGGGCTTCTGTCTGATGTGGCAGCAGTTCCACTTCATCACCCCGCATAAACCGCAATATCCCTGATATCACGGGGAAGATAGACCCGGTAGGCTTGCCAGTTTGTACCGTAGGTATTCCACGGGAAAACAGGAAGATTAGTATTATCCAACATCCAGAATCCCTGATAGGAAGCATGTTCACCGCTTTTGCGCTTCCAGCCCCACCGACACAGGATTACTTCAGGCTTATCCCGGAAGGTCAAAGCAACCAAACAATCTTCAATGTTCTGAAGGTCACAGGCTGTCAGCGGTTCACCCAACGGAAGCGGAATGAACCGCTGGTTCCTTTTCAAGATCATTTCTTTACCCCCTTACTGGAAATATCCAGCGTTCATGTATTTGACTGACCGTTTCACTTCCGGGTGTCTTTCATGGTATTTGGCTTCCTTCACCATGCGCTTGATATTATCGTTATCATCCCGGTCAGGCTTTTCTTTGTAGGCAACAAACCCCATCACAAGGGCAATCCAGACAACCAGAAGCAGCACAATCAATCATCCTTTCTTTCAGCGTCCTTCAAGTAATACGGAACAGATTTTTTCAGCAAGTTCACAGTTCAGCTTTGCCCGTTCAACCGCATATTCAGAAACTTCAATCAGCCCACAAGACTTCAGTTCTTCCGGGCAACCAGCAGGATTTCCATACAATCCATCATGGATTCTGGACAAGATACCGAACAGAACATCATTCAGTTCCCTTATATGGTCTAAGTTTGCCCCAACAGAATTCATGCTTCTGTTAACAGGAACCGGGACTTCATCACGGTAGTCTTTCATGTTCACACCCCCGCATATTCAGCAAACTTCTTAGGGCTGATGTGGTAGCACCATTTCCCGGAAGCCATCTGGACAGCGAATCCAAACGGGGCTGTTCCCCGCTGAAGGGAAACCCGGATAAACTGTTCAGACTTACCCAACCGCTTTGCAGCTTCTTCAACCGTCATCTTCTTAGCCGGGGAACCATCCGGGTTGATATCCGGTTCAGGGGTTTCACCCTTCAGGAAATTGGGGGAAGTATCCAGCGCATCAGCAATCTTCTTCAGGGTTGTATCTTTGGGTGTTCCGGTCACCCCGGACAAATACTGACTGACACTTGCAGCGGAAAGCCCGGTCAACCCGCAAAGCTGTTTTTGGGTCATGTTCCGCTGAATCATCAGCGTTTTCAGATTCTTTGAAAAACTCATTTCAATACCTTCCTTTCTGGAAAGTTTAGCTTCCTAAACTTTCGGCTTAAAAAAATAGATGGGAATTTCAACAGGATCAATTTCAAGGATTTCACAGGCTTTGTTTATTTCAGCCTGTGTCCATTCAGACTTCCCGTTCAGCTTCTTTGAAAGGGTAGTCCCGGACATTCCTAACAGGTCTGCAAACTGTTCCTGTGTCAGTCCCTTTTCTTTCAGTCTGCCTAACAGCTTTGAATAATCAAACAATTCTTTCACTTCCTTTGTAAATAAATCACCCAACGTATCTTCAGTTCATCAGCTTTTTTTTTGTTCAGAATCAATGTAGCGTTTTCCTGTCCAACCGTTTTGTTTTCCTGCTTTTCCTTCACATATCCAATTGGAAGCTTTTAGGCTGGTTCCCGGTTCACTTTCCCTTGTGTAAGTGTATAACCGTTCATATCCAAGCGCTTTAGCAGCCCTGATAGCAGCGCCGTAAAGCATGGAACAAGCGTTTCTTGTTCCGTCTGTACAACATCTGTTTACTTCAAGTGTTAACCCATCGTCTAAGAATCTTCCAACAGGTCTTCCAACCATACAGACACCAACCAATTTTCCTTCATCATAACAGGCAATAGAAAACTTGTGTCCGGGCGGGGGCTTGTTGTGACGGTGATTTTCTGCAACAAACGCTTTTGCTGTTGCATAATCACAAGGTCTAATCTTCAACATGGTAATTCCTCATTCATTACGGTAAGAATCCTTCTTTTTGCGTTCAGGAATTTCAACCCTATTCCTTACAACCGGAAGAACGTTTGGTTCATCCGCTTTTCAGCGTCACCGCCCGGTTTCTTTGGGATTTTACGCTTTCGCTACCACAACCAGTTTTCAGGAAGTATAGAACTGTCAAGGTTCGCTTTCAGGGTTATCCCCTGATATCTGGAAGCGGTTTCCCGTTTCCAGATATCAGAAGGGGCAAGCGCCCCGCCTGATTACCAGATATTGTCATTGCAGATACCAACATCAGTAATGATGAATTCCAGCCAACCGGATTCTTCCCGCATTTCCTTCAGCTTCTTTTCAGCAGCATCCAGCGCATCCCGGATATTCAGCGCTTCAACCTGAAGGGTGAAATCATTCCGGTTGGAATTGATTTCTGAATCAGGATCAGAAACATCAGGTTCCCATTCCCGTTTCCGTCCGTCCCGGTCAATGAAAGCAAAGTCCGCAACCCAAATCTTCATGTGTGCCTGAATGAATTCTTCAACATGCTTCCGGTTATCTTCATCAATCTGCTTCATCAGCTTCAGCTTTTCAATAATCTTCATTACTTCTTCCATCCTTTCACAGCTTTGTAAACATCCATGATTTCTTCATCCGGGGAACACAGGTCTTTCACCTTGTCAACTGCATCCTGAGCATCAACCGCCCACACATAATGGGGTGTTTCACCCCAACCGGGATTCATGGTCATGACAACAAATTTATTCAGCTTCAGAGCAATACTCACAATCAGCACCCCTTTCAGTCAAATACATCCTGATAACCAATGTTGTTCCGGGTCATGTAGTCTTCAAGGTGATAAATCACACTAATGAAGTTCCCGTAGGTTTCAAGCGTTTTCCTATGCCATCCACCGTTTTCATACCACCTAAGACACAGACGGTAGGGATTCCGCTTCTGATGAACCGCAAAGATACAAATGAAGTTGTATCCGTCAATACTGATATCCAGAATCTTTCTGGTTTTCTGTCCCGCTGGTTTCATCTTCACCGCCCCTTTCACTGTTCAATGGATTCAGTCAAGGAATCAATGACGGAATCCATGTAGTCATAGGCTTCTTCAAGGTTGTAAGCAGCCGTTTCCATTGCTTCACCCCGTTCACTTGCCTGAATCCCTTCAGGCAAGTTGTCAAAGGCTTCCTGTTCTTCATCCTTCAGGCATTCAATATCGGACTTCAGGTTTTCCAACTTGTCAATGATAGCCTGAATCTGCTTTCTTCTGGTATTATTCATGAATCACACCGCCTTTCCGTATTCGTAGGGCTTGACTTCCAGCGGTTCAACCGTAGCGTCTTCCCCGGTAGCATAGTTCACATCAGACGGGAACAGGATGTATTCACCGGAATAAACACCCATCATCCCACGGGCTGAAGAATGGAAAGCGTACCATGCGGGACGCAGCGCAAGCACCTTCTTCAGACCCTTCTTAGCAAGTCCCTTTTCCGTATCAGCGGAAGTGAAGATAACCCGTCCGTCTGCCAGTTCAACCCGGCAGGACATACCGCCAAACTTGTTGCTGAACCAGTGATGGTCTTTTTCAGGAACACCGTCAACAGACTGGTATTCCACAAACCAATGACAACCACCAGCCTGAATCAACCGGATTTTGTCATCACACAGGTGATAAGCCCGTTCATCACAGCGGATGGAAATGAAGCAGTCATCTTCATCCGTTTCCCATGCGTCAATCCGCTTCCGTCTGTCTTCCTGAGATTCACGAATCCGGGCTTTTTCGTTTTCCAAAGATTTGATAAGTTCCGCACCGTACAACATAGCTTTCATACCGTCCTTTCATCGTTCGGGGGTTATGAGTGATACCGGAAGTGGTAGTTTCCGGGGGATGAAGATTAAAGCTAAACTTCATCGTCCCCGTAAGTATAGCATCCTAAACCACAGGGGTCAAGGGGTTTTTGTTATTTTCTTAAACTTTTTTGAAAATTTCTTGTATTATCCTAAACTTTACGCTAAAATGCTATAATGAAAGGGGGTTTCACCATTATGAAAAGCACGTTCCAGAAAAGACTAACTGAAAGGATGGATGAACTTGACTTCAGGCAAGCGGACTTAGCGGAAAAAACAGGGCTGTCCAAGTCCCGGATTAGTCACTACATCAACGGAAGGTATGAAGCCAAACAGGAAGCCTTGTACCTGATAGCCAAAGCCCTTGATGTGAATGAAGCATGGTTGATGGGTCATGATGTACCCAAAGAACGGAACATCACGGAATCTGACTTGTCCATTGAAGTCAGATTGCTGGATCAGATTTCACTTAGGTTTGGCAAGTCAGCAGTTCAGGCGCTTTCAATTCTGAATGAACTGAATGAAGATGGACAGAAGAAAGCCCTGTCAGCGCTGGAAGACTTGTCAGAAATTCCCAAATACAGAAAGGATGATGATTCTTGAAGCGGTTTCTTCTTATTATAATGGTTCTGGTTTCAGTGGTTCTGTTGGCTGGTTGTCAGAAGAAAAACACCTTTTCCGATATCCAGAACATCAAAATCACGGTTGACCAAAAGACGGTTGATGAAGTCAATCAGGGAATCCAGAACTTCAAAGACGGAAACTAAAAAGAAAAAAAAAGTCCCCGTCCAGCTACCACA
>Ga0310786_10000804_pt1 | contig 50196 bp, 37 predicted proteins | sample AusTroGonzalo_MG_FD_203881 | JGI IMG/M metagenome (GOLD analysis project Ga0310786, IMG submission 203881) | Bovine rumen microbial communities from tropical cattle in Woodstock, Queensland, Australia - Gonzalo_03 (v2) (version 2) | ecosystem: Host-associated > Mammals > Digestive system >...
AGGATAGCTGTCATCATAGAAGAGATCGGTCAGAGCTATCAAAGCTCTATTCTTGATGGCATTTCTTCTGCTGCCGAGGAATTCGGTCTCAATGTACTTGCCTTTACTTCCTACAGCGGAGATATGGACAACTCACGCCATGATACAGGCGAATTCAATATCTTTAATCTCCCTGATTTCAACGATTTTGACGGTGCTATACTTCTTACCAATACTATCTATTACAAACCTGTTGGAAATATCATACTCGACCGTATCAAACAGGCAGGCATTCCTGCTGTAAGCATAGATAAGGACGTACCTCCATTCTTTTATATCGGCATAGACAATAAGACCGCAATGCGCAAAATAACCGAGCATATGATAAATGTACACGGCTTCAGACGTTTTGCGTATATTTCCGGACCTCCCGGCAATACCGAAAGCTCGGACAGACTTGCGGCTTTCTCCACTGTACTTGAAGAGCATAATCTGAAAATGACGGAGGACGCAATTTATTACGGCGATTTTCGCGCACCGACAGGCAAGCTTGCTGTTGAACATTTCATCGGAACGCTGACTGAGATGCCTGAGGCTATCATATGCGCAAATGATGTTATGGCTGCATCTGCTATAACCGCACTTGCCTCAAACGGCTATAATGTTCCCGAGAATATTGCTGTTACCGGCTTTGATAATACCTACAAGAGCCATAATTATCAAGTAGAGCTCACATCAGTTGAGCGTCCCCTCGGCCTTTCGGGAAGACTTGCCGTTAAGATGCTTTATAATCATCTTAATGGCTTATCTCAGGAGAGAAGTGTCATTCTCAATATGTCTGCTTGCTTTACAGAGAGCTGCGGCTGCGGACATAATGCGCTTTCGGATGTTTCAGAGCTGAAAAAGCTCAACTACAGGAATTATTCCAACTTTGAAAGCATACAGACCTATATGTCCGTGCTGAACCGTATGTCCACACAGCTTCTTGCCTGCAATAATTTTGATGAATATATCGCTACACTTAAACGTGCCGCAGAAGAAATAAACCCTGATGAATTTTATTTCTGTCTTTGTGATAACTGGGACAGTGAGACTACTGTTGAAAATCCTAAGGGTGCTGAAAAAAATGCTGAAAACATTCCTGAGACCTACACCGATGAAGTTATAGTTGCTATAGCCTATATAAACGGTAAGTTCGCAGAATGCGGAAAGATAAGGTCAAAGGATATAATCCCTCCTGTTGAAAATACAGGAGATAACGGCAGGCTTTATTTCGTTACACCGCTCCACTTTGGAGAAAGATGTCTCGGATATATGGCTATAAGAAGTACAAGACTTGCTTTGCAGAACATAATGTTCCAGTCATTCTGTATCAATATATGCAATTCCCTTGAAAATATCCGAAAGCTCATGTGCCTTGAGTATGCTGTTGACAGACTTGGCAAGCTCTATGCACAGGACACTTTCTCTGGAATATACAACCGAAACGGCTTTGTTCACGCTACCTCCGAATTATACGAAAAATGTATGGAGGAGCATAGAGAAATAATGCTCATGTTCATTGATCTTGACGGTCTGAAGGAGATAAATGACACCTATGGTCACAATACAGGCGATCAGGCGATATGCAACATAGCTGATGTACTGAGAGTTTCATGCAGCAATGAAGTATTCTGCCGATTCGGCGGTGACGAATTCATAGTTTTTGGTGCTGATTACTCCAAGGAAGCCGCTAATGAGCTCACTTCCAAGATCAAGAACAATATAGATAAGATAAATAAAAGCGGCGTAAATCCGTTCAAGTTGAGCGTAAGTACAGGTTTTACAATTGCAACACCTAAAGAAGGAGAAGATATTTTCTATTTTGTCACAGAAGCCGACAAGCAGATGTACAAAGAAAAGAGAAAGAAAAAACTCTCCCGTTATATCAAAAGATAAGAAAAGACCGCAGTTAACCGTGGCACTCATATAGAAGTTTTAAGCTTATTATTGAGAGAACCCCTTTTGAAAAAGGGGTCCTCTGACGGAGGACGTCCCCTCTGTCACAGAGTGACATCTCCCCACACTGTGGGGAGTCACTCTCAAACTCTCTCCCGAAAACTTTCAGTTTTATTTTTTCTCAGATAGGGCTCGCTCTGTATTATTACAGGGCTTTTTTATTTTGGGTGAGCCCTATCTGAGAAAAAATCAGCTAAAAAAGTCTTTGGAAAGGGGCTCGGGGGAAAGCCTTTCTTCAGAAAGGTTTCCCCCGATAAATAGTATAAGCTGCTATATAAGTATCACAGTTAAGTCGGGGCTTTTAGTTTAGCTGTTTTCTGCTGCCTTGGTCTGATATACCGAATAATCGTCTGATGTCAGACTATTTATTCTCCAGTCATTGCAACTTGGGTCAAGAACGAAATCAACTATGTCACAAGCCCAGTGCTGTTCATAATCGTATCCTCCCATAATGCTTGGATAATAAGCTCTGAAAGATGTAGCTGTAACATCTGTTATGATTATTGGCTCAGTAGGAGGCTCATGTCCTATCCAGCCTACCTGCGCAGAACTTGTATTTGCGTACACCTTGCCTCTGTACATAATATAATCCCTGCTGCTGATCATTTTACTGGGCAAAGCATTCTCATCAACTGATACATAATCGCCGCTGTTTAAATTATCATCGATATAAGTGTAAGTAGATTGTAAATATGTTAAATTTCCATTTTCGGCAAGAACTGTTCTCTTATAGGCATAAATATCTTCAATCGTGTCGAAATCAAGCCCATTGCCTGAAATACGTGCGAAAACTACATCTTCTTTTTCATCTGAAAACGGTATCGAAAGCTTGAATGTAACTGTATCATTCATATTTCTATACTGAGAAAATCTGTACAGGAACTGTGGCACCATATCATAATACTTTTCAACAAGATTTTTGGCAACAGTCTGATATTCCGAATAATCAGGCTTTTCCTTGCCGTAATCATTATACATAGCTCCTCTTACAAGACGAGACATACCGCCGTTTCCGATAGATATCTCATCAGGTTCACGGTAATAGCCGCCAAAGCTGTAATCCGAGCCCTTATAGAAAGCTACCGTACGTAAGCTTGAGCCGCCGAATTCCTCAACACCTGCCTTTACCGTACCTGTCTCAACATTGCCGTTAATGTCAGTATATGTGTATGTTCCGTCCTCGTGTACAACTACAGTACCGTTATCCTTTGCGCCCTTGTCCACTGTATGATGACCCGATGATGATACCTGATACTTCCACTCGCCAACGAATTCCTTTATCTCCTCGTTTACGGCAGCTCCGCCCTCAACAGTCACGACCTCAGTCTTTGCCTTGCCGTCTGCTGCCGTTGTTACTGTTGTAGTGATAGTCGAACCGTTCTTATCGGTGGATATATGAGTTGTACCTGATACCTTTGATGTTGTTGCCGTAACAGCAGGATTTATAACGCCTGTATCTATCTTTCCGGGCTTATCCCTGCGCATGAAAGCCATTGCACCGATAACGACACCTGCCACAAGTATAAGTGATGCGGCTGAGCATAAAGGTGCGAGCCATACGGGTCTGCGCATTCTTTCAACACCTTCCACAACATCATTTTCTGTCATTTTTATGTTATTATCTTTCTCAGTTCTGTTTTTAAGTATTTCTTTCTTTTGAGATCTGTATTTACTCTCGCTCATAGCGATTATCTTTTCGATCTGTTCATCTGTGATCTCGGGACACTTGTCAGTAAGTCTTTCCATAGAATCGTCCTCTGCATTTCCGAGTATATCGAATAAATTCTTATCTTTCATTGCTTCTCCTCCTTTACCTTGTGATACCGGCTTCAGCCAGCTTTGTTCTCAGTCTTGCAATAGCGCGGCTGCACCTTGTTCTGACCGATGCATCAGACATAGACATATCATTTGCGATCTCCGATGATTTTCGGTTATAATAGAATTTTTGTATAAGTATAGTCGAATCAGGCTCGCCAAGCTCATCTATCTTATTGAGAAGCAATCTTCGGAGTTCAGAGCGGTCAACGCGCTCGTCAACGCTGAAGTCCGAGACAAGCTCCTGCATATCATCATCATCGGAATATACAGTTTGATTATTTCTTGATGTAAGGCTTCTGAAACGATCTATTGCATTCCTTTTTGCAACTGTTGCGATATAACCCTTTATATCGCGGTCACAGTTTTCGTCAAATTCATATTTCAGGAATATGGTTGCAAAGACATCGCTCACACACTCTTCTATATCTTCCCTTGTACCGCAATTCCTCAGCTTATTGAAAACTATTGCATAAACATATTTTCCGTATTCTTTAACAAGTGCTCTATGGCATTCTGCAGGTGATCGCTCAAGCATAGCTTTAAGCTCATAGCTTGTCATACTCATTCCTCCTTTATGTATTCAAAAGATCGACCTTTCATATTGAACATTCGCATCAGCCCAATGAAATGTTACAGTACAAAAAAATTTTTTCAGCAATATGATAATACCACTTTTTTCACCTTACCGCAAGTATGCAGACAAAGCAAAAGCAGCTGATCTCTCAGCTGCTTTTGCCATGAACACACTTTTCTATATTTTTCCCTCTTCTTTATCTATCCATTCAAGAACATTTCCATTGTAACAGGAATTGTTTTATACCTGCCGAGGATATATTTTCTCAGAACCACCGCATCGGCAACGGTTATCATATTATCCTTGAGAAGATCCGCGCTTTCCATCTGACGGCTGTTAAGACCGATCTTGCCTCCAAGGTACTGGTTTATTGCAATAAGGTCAAAGGAGGTGATCTCTTCATCGCCGTTGATATCCCCCGAACCAACAGGTTCAGCACTCTCATCTACAGGAAGTGTTACAGTTGGTATAACTGTAGTTGTGACTGTGGTAGCTGCTGTTGTCGTCTTTGTAGTATTTTCGGTCGTTGCAGTTGTTTCAGCTTCCTTTGTAGTTATTGTATCGGATGTAACTGCTTCGGTAGTGTTTTGACCCTTAATCTCTCTCGGTACCTCCATGTCAGGGATATACTCATCATCAAACACCTTATCGGTAGCTATAAATATCTGATCATAGTAATATTTGAAATCGCTGTCGGGCTCATAAGAAACGCCAACACCTATGTGCGTATAAACAGGATTCATGATGGCGTGCCAGTGTACAGAAGAACTCTCCCACTGTTTGAATACCTTATAAGCAGCATAAATACCGCTCACACTGCTTCCCGCAGTATTCTCTCCCGCATTATAATACGGAACGAGGCCTGTATCGAGTATAGTGATGAACAGATCGCCCATGGTATACTTTACGCCTTCATTTTTCAGGAACTTATTTACAGCTGTCTCATATTTTTTCTCTACGCTGAAGGACTTTTTATCCTCGCTCCAATTCAAAGGCCAGCCTTTTGCGGCTATCTTTTCCTCAAAGCCTTCTAAAGTCTCAAAACTGCTATAGCTTACATCTTCACCTATAAGTATCTCTTCAACAGTTTCCATTTTCTTGGCACCGACTCTGAAGGACTTTTTATCCTCGCTCCAGACTGCACCGCAGCGTTTTTCATCAAGCTGTCTGGCGATCAGCTCTGTCGTTTCCGCATCAACATTTTTAATAGTGAATTCTCTTTCATTCGTAAGATAAAATACTCTTCTTCCGGGGCGATAATGGCTGAAATCGAATATGAGCTCTCTTGAACGCTCACGCGCCTTATCATTAAGATAAGGAACAGCTTTAAGAGGATTTAATCCCTCCTTGGCTCTTGCTTCATTTACAAGAACAATGATTTGATCCGCCACTTCCCTCAGATCTGTTTCTTCTGCGGCATTAGCTATCTGAGGACGGTATGTCATAAAGCTGAATGTCATTACCAAAGATAAAAAAGCCGCTACTATTCTCAATGATCTGTTTCTTATCTTTCTCATACCTACACCTCCATATAAAAAAATCAAGGCTCAAAAACTATAACTATCTGTTGATTATAGTTTAGCACAAGTAAATATAAATTTAAAGAGGTTTTGGTGCAATTTGTCGCATTTCACAACAAAAATCTACGTTTTGTACAATAAAAATTATACAAAACGTAGATTTAGATTTTCTTTATCCGAAAAATAATTCGTATTTTTTTCTATATATCTTTAATTATTTTCAGTATTCTTAATTATTTCAAGAATTTTTCCAAGATGCTTGTCTATAGACAGGATTGAAATATTGAGATAGTCCTCTATCTGTCTGCGAGGTTCATCACCTGCAACGATAGCATTAACAAGAACTATAAGCTCACCGCGGTCGTCTATGAAGGTCTTGCAGCCAAAGCTCTCAGAATCTGAATTGAATTCATTTATGACCTTATACACATCAAGACCTGCATCTTTAAAGCGTACCATCTGACTAAGTGCAAGTGAAAGTCCGTTATTCTCACCGTTGAAATGAATGAACACAAGGGGTGTTATGCTTTCATTATGAGGCAGCTTTGTACGAAATCTCACCATATTTGAATCCTTCTCGTTTACCTCATAAGGAACATTTCTTTCCTTGAGAAGCTCACAGAAATCAGCAACTGCTTTAGTCATTGTATTATTATCCATTGTTTTTTCCTCCATTTAAGGTAGTTTTCAGTGAATTTGCTGTAATTTCATTATATCACACTACTGATAATTTGTCAATAATGTTTAAACAGAAAAAGCACTCGTCTCCGAGTGCTTTCCCTTTAGGGTGGTTTATATGAAAAATAGAAGCTGTCTGATACTGTTTCAGCCTTCAAGGGCTGTCTTTTCCGGAGCAATGCTCCTTTTATCCTTCCATGTTCGTATTATATCCCCCTCATATGTGTATTCTGTGACAGAAAGCTGAATGAAAAGAAAAATCCTCACGGGTAAATCGTGAGGATTTTGCGATATTATGTGTTATTTATCAAGTCCCGAAATGCTGAATTCAACCTCGACCTTAGTCCATTCATCAAATGCTCCTGTATCCACGAGCTGCGCAGAATAGCTGCCGTCATTGATATCAGATGGCGATGAGTTATCATAATTATTGAAGAGCGCACCCTTATCACATCTTGCGTCCTCAGGGAGACCGTCATCGCTTATCCATTCATTGAAGATATTTGCACGGAGCTTGCCTGCATCGTTATATGTAAAGCTTTTCTTTTCAAGCTTCATATCCTTTCCGTCCACCTTAACCTTTTTTATGGTTATGACAGCATCGGGAACGGCAGCTTCGCCGTCATTTATGATAACAGCGGCATATTCCAGCCCCTTCGGCTTGTAATCCTTATCGGGATCACCTGTAGCCCTGTATCTGAAGCCCTTTGTATCCGCATTTACGCTTACCTTATAATCACCGTTGCCTTCGATATGGACAACTCCCGCATCAAAGGTGAGCTGATTGTTCTCATCGTTTCCACCAAGATACTGCATCTTCAGATCCTTATCAGCTATGGCAAGATAAGCATCTCCCGAGCCTGCGGTAACTGTTGCCTCAAGCTCTGCTCCCGAAAGATCGGAGGGCACGGCTGTTTTATTTGCTGTGTTATCAACATTTTTGCTGGTCTTGACCTTTTCATTGCATGAAGCAGCTGCTCCGCAGATCATAGCTGTGGCAGCGATAACTGCGAATATTTTTCTGATCTTCATATCTTATCCTCTTTCCGTATCATACTTTATACTAATATAATAATACACGATAAATGCCGCAGATTCAAGCTGTTTATTCAACAAACTTTTATCTGCGGCAAAAAAATGAATTGTGTAAAATAACTTACGACAGCTCAAACATTCCCGTATAGAGCTGGTAATACTTTCCGTGCTGAGCAATAAGCTCATTATGGTTTCCGCGCTCGATTATCTTACCGTGCTCAAGCACCATTATCGCGTGGGAATTTCTGACAGTGGAAAGCCTGTGAGCGATAACGAATACCGTTCTGCCCTCCATGAGAGAGTCCATTCCCTTTTCGATAAGAGCTTCTGTACGTGTGTCGATAGAGCTTGTAGCCTCATCAAGGATAAGCACAGGCGGATCGGCAACAGCAGCACGAGCAATGGCAAGCAGCTGTCTCTGTCCCTGTGACAGGTTTGCACCGTCAGCAGTGAGCATGGTGTCATAGCCGTTTTCAAGATGCTGTATGAAGCTGTCGGCATTTGCAAGCTTAGCAGCCGCATATACCTCCTCATCTGTTGCATCGAGCTTTCCGTAACGGATATTTTCCCTTACCGTACCTGTGAAAAGGTGGGTATCCTGCAAAACTATTGACTGTGAACGACGCAGGTCGTCTTTCTTTATCTTGTTGATGTTTATGCCGTCATAGCGTATCTTGCCCTCGGGCACATCGTAGAATCGGTTTATAAGATTGATTATTGTAGTCTTTCCTGCTCCCGTAGAGCCTACAAAGGCTATCTTCTGACCCGGTTTTGCATACAGCGATATACCGTTGAGAACAGTCTTATTCGGCTCATAGCCGAATACAACGTCATCGAATTCCACGTTTCCGCGGACTTCCTTATAGGTGACCGTACCGTCAGCCTTGTGAGGGTGCCTCCATGCCCATCTGCCCGTACGCTCTGCGGACTCGGTAATAGTACCGTCCTCGGCGATATGTGCATTGACAAGAGTAACATATCCCTCATCGTTTTCAGGCTCTTCATCAATTACGCGGAAGATACGTTCAGCACCTGCAAGTGCGGTAAGAACAGCGTTCAATTGCTGTGATACCTGTGTGATAGGCTGAGAGAAGGAACGTGTGAACTGCAAATATGACACAACAGTACCCACAGTCATGCCTCCTATGCCCTTTACAGCCATGATACCGCCTGCAATGGCAGTCATAGCATAGTGTATATATGACAGATTGTTCATTATAGGCATAAGGATATTTGCAAATGTATTTGCATGAGTAGCAGCCTTGCAGAGCTCCTCATTGAGCGCATCGAACTCCTCGCCTGCCTTTTCCTCATGGCAGAACACCTTTACAACCTTCTGACCGTCTATCATTTCCTCGATATATCCGTTCACCCTGCCCAGTGCCTTCTGCTGCGCAGCAAAGCCCTTTCCGCTTCGTGAGCCCACAAAGCCTATGACCTTGAATATAACGAACAGCACAGCCACAACGAGTATGGTAAGTCTCCAGCTATATATGAGCATTGCAATGAATACGCCTACTATTGTTATAGCGGAGCTTATGAACTGCGCGATACTGTTGCTGAGCATCTCACGGATAGCGTCCGTATCGTTTGTGTAAAGGCTCATAAGCTCGCCGTGGGTATGCTTGTCAAAGAAGCGTATAGGCAGCATTTCCATTTTGCAGAAAAGGTCATTTCTGATACGCATGAGGGTAGTAGTGGATATCTTCATCATCACACGCTGATAAAACAGCGATGACAACGCACCCATAGCATATATTACCGCCATAACGGTGAGTATGCCGATAAATCTGCCGTATTTCCAGTGACCCGTTTTCAGAGCGTCCTCTAAATTGTCTATAATCGGCTTTAACAGGTAATTTCCCGCAATTCCAGCAAAGGCACTGATGAAAATACCTATAACGACAAGTACGAACTGTATGCGGAAGCCGTGCATATAGCTGAAAATACGCTTCAAAGCAGCGACTGTATTTTCGGGCTTAGCCATTTCTCTTTGTTTTACAGGCGGCATTATTCATCAGCTCCTTTCTGCTGTGAGTCATATACCTCACGGTAGATCTCACTTGTCTGCATAAGCTGGTCATGTGTGCCGACATCCGTTATTCTGCCGCCGTCCATAACGATAATACGGTCAGCGTCCATGACTGAGGAAATACGCTGAGCGATTATGATAGTTGTTGTATCCGAGAGTTTCTCTCTGAACGCCTTGCGGATACTGCTGTCCGTAGCGGTATCCACAGCACTCGTGGAGTCATCGAGAATGATTATCTTAGGCTTTTTGAGAAGAGCACGTGCGATACAAAGTCTCTGCTTCTGTCCGCCCGAAACGTTTACGCCGCCCTGTCCCAGGTCCGTATCATAGCCATCAGGGAAGCTCATGATGAAATCATGAGCACAGGCAGACTTACAGGCATCTGTTATCTCCTCATCAGTCGCCTCTGCATTTCCCCAGCGGAGATTATCCCTGATAGTACCCGAAAAGAGCACATTTTTCTGCAATACCATAGCAACCTGATCTCTCAGAGTCTCCAGAGCGTACTCCTTTACATCGTGACCTCCCACGATGACTCTTCCCTGTGTGGTATCGTAAAGACGAGGGATAAGCTGCACCAGTGAAGTCTTTGACGAGCCCGTACCGCCTATGACGCCTATAGTTTCGCCCGACTTTATGTCAAGGTCTATGCCCTCAAGGGCAAGATTATCCATATCATCATAATAGCTGAAGCTCACATTCTCAAATCGCACAGAGCCGTCCTCTGCCGACACCTGAGAAGCCTCCGGCTCCTTGATAGTAGGCTCCTCCGCAAGCACTTCATATATACGCTGTATAGATGCTCTCGATATAACGAAGGTGATAAAGAGCATTGATATCATCATAAGCGACAGAAGTATCTGTCCGACATACATTATAAAGCTTGAAAGCTGTCCTGTTTCGATATTTCCCTCAACAGTCATATGACCGCCGAAGTAGAGTATAGCCGTTATGCTTGCATACATTACCAGCTGCATTATAGGCATATTGAGTATTACCAGCTTTTCAGCGGCAAACTGCGCACGGCGTACACTGTCCGTATTCTCCTCGAAGCTCTTCTTCTCGTATTCCTCACGGGCAAAAGCCTTTACTACACGGATACCGATGAGATTTTCCTGTATCTTGCCGTTCATGCCGTCATATTTCTTCAGCATCTTGCCAAAGCGAGGATGCGCCTTCGAGATAATAAAGAACACCGCAAAGGCAAGTACCGGTATGGCAAACAGGAATACTAAAGAAAGCCTTGCATTCTGCCTTACAGCCATACAGGTAGCGCATATCAGCATTATAGGCGAACGGAACGCCATACGAATGAACATCATAAATGCATTCTGAATGTTTGTAACATCGGTGGTAAGCCTTGTTGTCAGCGAAGCCGTTGAGAACTTATCCACATTCGCAAAGGAAAAGTCCTGGACCTTCCTGAACAGCGCACTCCTGAGATTTTTTGCAAAGCCCATAGCAGCTATCGCGCTGAACCTTGCCGCAAGTGCACCGAAGCAGAGCGAGCATACGGACATAAGCACCATAAGTCCGCCCATTTTGGCAACGTAGCCGATATCCCCCTTTTTTACGCCATTGTCGATGATGAGTGCCATTACCATAGGGATAAGTACCTCCATAAGCACTTCACCGATAATGGTAACAGGTGAAAGTATCGCCTGTTTTTTGTACTTTCCGATGTTTGAAAAGATAGTTTTATACATCGGCATTCCCCTTTCTGTTTTGAATTTAGACTAACTTATATTGTAACATTTTCACGCCTAAATGTCAAATAAGCAGACACCTTGACAAGTCCCGTATACTATAGTAAAATGGATAACGGAGGTGTTTGAATGTTCGATTACAGACCCAAAATGTTTGACGAAGCGTCACACACACACACTTCAAAAAAACTGATATCTATACTGCTCAGCTTCATAGCAGTATTTGCTGTAATATTCATACTTGAAGGCATATTCCCTTCATTAACAGCCACAAAGCCCATGCTTGAGGAAATGAGGGATAAGGGATATCTTGACAATACCGATGATTTTGGTCTGAAGGAGTCAATGAAATTGGCAACAAGGGTATCATCTACCCCAAGCGTGATGCTGATATCCCTTTATTCAACTATTTTCGGCACTATCGCAGCCATATTCTACTGCCGCTGTGTTGAGATGCGTCCCGTCCGCTCAATGGGCGCAAGAAAAAAGGGATTTATACCCCACTATCTTTTCGGACTCATTATCGGCATAGCCATGATGAGTGCCATAACTCTCCTCAGCGTTGCTTTCGGGGCAAACAGCATATCAAGGTGCAGCAATGTTGACTATAAAATACTCGTACTGTTCCTGCTTGGATTTATCATACAGGGCATGAGCGAGGAATTCATCTTCCGCGGATACCTTATGAACTCCATAGGCGGAGGCGGACATCATACCGCCATAGCTGTAGGGATAAGCGCCGTTGCCTTTGCACTTGCCCACGCCGTAAACCCCGGCTTTGGCATCGTACCGTTTATAAACCTTACTCTTTTCGGCGTATTTGCCGCCCTTTACGTATTAGCCTTCGATAATATATGGGGAATATGCGCTATACATTCCATCTGGAACTTCACACAGGGAAATTTCTACGGCATAAGCGTAAGCGGCTCGGGAGATACTCCGTCTGTATTCCGTACAGCGCAGATATCCGGTAAATCCTACCTTACAGGCGGTGAATTCGGAATAGAGGGCAGTATCTTCACTACCCTTGTACTTGCAGTCGGCATTGCAATTACAGCATATGCCATAAGCAAAAAAGCTCACAAAGCCGAACCTGCACCGCAAACAGAATAAACCAAAGCTCCGACGTAAAAACTCGGAGCTTTTTGTATCATCTCACAATTTCGCAGGACTATTTTCGTTTATTTTGCGGGATATAAAAATTATATTTTTCAATAATCAATGTTTTTCCATTGATTTTTCATGTTTTTCAGCCCTATTGCAGAAGGGAGTATAAGACCCGAAAATAAAAAAGCCATAGTATTTCCGATAATACTATCAGAAACACTATGACTCCATAAACCGTGTTTTATTGCTTGGTAGAAAGGATAAGAAGCGAAAGGTAACCAATATGCACAACAAATGCGATCCAACAGCCGACAGATGTCTTTGCTATGGCAAAGCCTCTTCTTGTCTGAGCAGGTGTTGACGCGGGAAGCTTGCATTCCTTCCTGAACAGCAGAAGCGTTACAAGTCCGACTATAGCGGCTGCAAAAATAATAAGAGTAAAGCCTGCCATAAGCAAGGTGCTATCCTTCAATTCGTTCACTACCGTTACCATAGTATTTATAAAGATGTGGACTATTACCGAAGGCACGATAGAATTATGCTTCATATCTATATGTCCGAGGAATATACCTATGAGAAAAGCAAGCATGAACTGCGGGATATTGCCGTGAGCAAGTCCGAAGAACACTGCCGAGGCAAATATGCCGAAACGCTGGCTTGATTTCGAGAATATCTTCATAATCGCACCACGGAAGAATATTTCCTCCGTAACGGGAGCTATTATACAGCTGTAAACTGTCATAACCGCAAAGCCTATGCCAGTTTTTCCGTAATCCGACTCCATTACATCGGTAGTAAAGCCGTACTGTGAAAAAATATCCTCGATGCCCGATGATATATACGCCGCCGTTATCCAGATGAACAATCCCGACATACAATACTTAACTATATCACCGAAGCCCAAATCCTTAGTTTTTATCATAAATGAGGGCTTTATCTTCGCCCATTTGAGTCCTATGAATGCAAACCCGATATTTGCGATAAGAAAGGTCAGCATATTTATGGCAGGGAATATGGAACTGCTGTTCATATAATGGGATATAGCCGCCGCAGATGCATCGGGATTTATCGAGCCGAGTATGAACTTTATCAGGTATATAAGTCCAAAGGCAAGTGCATTTGACACAAAGAACTGGAACAGAAGTGTAAAACCGCCTATATTGTAATAACGCCGTATCACCGATTTTTCAACCTTTGCAGGCTCAAAAGGCACCGTGAACTCAGGCATGGTTATCCACGGGAGTATCTCCGAATAGTCATCTCTGTACCACCTGAACTCCGTGGGATTTCTGAAAGGGTCATACAGATCGGTCTTTGTAGCCGCAAGGTACTCCCTGTCCTTAGCCTCAAGCTGCTTTGTAAGATTATATATTTCATGATTAAGGGCTGCGAACTGCGCTCTCTGATCGGGTGAATCATCAAATTCCGTCATCGTATCCCTTCCTTTCGTTTATATCTGAAAATTATTTTACCACAATTCTCACGAAATGTAAAGGGGAAAACTCAACTGTTCACCACTATTTCATATCCCTGCGCACTTTCGGCGGTAAAAGGCTTATCCGTGCCAAAAACTTTGATATACACCTTATCTCCTGTGCGCTCCGCTTTTATCTCAGCATAGCCTTCGCCGTCACGGTCATAAACCCGTGTCTCTGCAGCATCGCCCTCATCAAGCCCATAGACCACGATATGCATATTATCGGCATAATCATAGTCCGCAGTCCCCTTGAAATCACCGTAAACGATAACGGAACGAGGTCTTGCCATAAGTGGCATACCGAAGTAATCGTACTTTCTCGTATACCAGCCTCCGCCCCGAAGCTCCTCTCCCGTCTGTATATCGGTCCATACGCCCACATCAGGCAGATAAAAGCAGCTCTCCCCTTCCTCACTGAAAACAGGAGCCGCCAGCAGTGACTCGCCCAGCATATACTGAGTATCAATTGTGAGTGCACTTCTGTCATTAGTAAAGTCCACAGCCATAGCTCTCATCATGGGAACACCTGTTTTATGGGTAATGACCGCATTAGACCACAGATATGGCATAAGTCTGCCCTTTAGCTTTACGAAATGCCGCGCGACCTCGCAGCTCTCCTCATCGAAATGCCAGGGAACACGGTAAGAGCTGTTACCGTGATACCGTGAATGTGTGGACATAAGCCCGAAAGCCGTCCAGCGCTTGTACAGGTCGGGAGTTCCCTTTGCTTCAAATCCGCCGATATCATGGGAAAAGAAGCCAAATCCCGACATACACAGCGAAAGACCGCCGCGAAGAGTCTCCCACATGGACTCATAATCCGAGAAACAGTCTCCGCCCCAATGTACAGGGAACTGCTGACAGCCTGCGGTAGCCGCACGTGCAAAAAGACAACCGCTTCCCTTGACGCTGTTCAAAGCCTCAAAGACCGTCCTGTTATACAGATATGAGTAGAAATTATGCATCTTGAACGGATCTGAACCGTCATAATAACACACGTCAGTAGGTATCCTCTCGCCGAAATCCGTCTTTACCGCATCAACTCCCATTTCCGCAAGTCCGCGTATTTTCGATGAAAACCACTCTCTCGCCTCAGGATTTGTAAAGTCTATGAGAGCCATACCGGGCTGCCACATATCACACTGAAATACCGAGCCGTCCCTGTTCCTTATGAAATAGCCCTTTTCCGCACACTCCGCGAAAACAGCAGCCTTCTGCCCGATATACGGGTTTATCCACACGCATATCTTCAGCCCTTTGTCCTTCAGCCTTTTCAGCATAGCCTCAGGCTCGGGGAATTTGCTCCTGTCCCACTCAAAACTGCACCACTCGAACTCCTTCATCCAGAAGCAGTCGAAGTGGAAAACATCAAGCGGGATATCTCTCCTGCGCATCTCGTCTACAAATCTGTTTACTGTATCCTCATCGTAATCCGTGGTGAATGATGTGGAAAGCCACAGTCCGAAGGACCATGGCGGCGGAAGTGCGGGTCTGCCTGTAAGGGCTGTATACCGGCTTATTACCTCAGCAATATTATCGCCGCCGAAGATAAAATACTCCAGCGACTCACCCTGCACAGTAAAAGCAGTCTTTGTAACATTTTCATCAGCAACGTTGAAAACCACTTTTTCCGTCCGGTTTACGAAAACTCCGTAGCCCCTCGACGAAACAAAAAACGGTACGGATTTATAGCTCTGCTCGGTACAGGTGCCGCCGTCATTGTTCCATATCTCGGCAGTCTGCCCGTTTTTAACAAAGGTGGTGAACTTTTCGCCGAAGCCGTAGATATACTCGCCAACGGAAATATTTAGCATATCGCGGATAAATGTACCGCCTCCGTTATCGGACTGAGCAAAAAAACGCTCCCCGAAGCGTTCACGTTCTCTGTGCCACTCCTCCTCGGTTATGACTGAGGTAGTGCGCCAGCCGCTCCTTGTAAGGAGTCTTCCGCGGTAATAGTAGGATATATCCCATTCATTTCTCTCGCCGCCTATCCTTACGGAGGTATCTCCCGAGATAAGCTCATAGCCGCCGCTGCTCAGCTTATTTATGACAGGTCTGAAACCGCTGTCCTCATTTATGGGGAATGAAGGCTTTTTTTCACTGCTTCCGCTGAAATGACTTATGGTAACTTTAATACTGTTTTCGAGGGTTGACGTAAAACGGACAGTAAGCATAGGTCCGCCCAGTGTCATACCCTTGTTCGATATCCACTGAGTTGCAGCATAAACTGTTATGCCGCTGCCGTCTGCTTCCGTTTCATATATCTGGGCTGCCCAATGCACATTATAGCCATTTTTGTTCAGCCAAAATCCGTCGGAAACCTTCATTGTTTTCACTCCTTTAAATATGTCTCAGCACAAATGTGGTATTATATTCCATATGATAACATTTAAATATGAACTTTTCTATCAAACTGTACCTACTACAATAATATTTTACAACAAAGGTGTAAAATATGTCAATGAGCAATTTTTGCGAAGTGTTACAGTGTCATATTTTTACCACAACAAATACTGATATAGTTTACTTGTGGTAATTTAAAACACTATAATTCCGAAACGGACATATTCACGCACAAATTTTTGGGCATTATCACCACAGAAATACTTTTTGCCGTTTTCGGCTATATGATTGCATTCTTGCGTGCTTATCTGTTACTCATATAACAAAATATACATAACATTTTGCGTAAAATATCACACATTTTATTAAATAGCACTTTTATGCTGTACATAGTAATTTCTTGACCAAAATTTCATAAAATATGGCGTTTTTATGGGCGTTTCTTCATTTTGTACACCAAATCTTTATTTTTTGGGTTGCAAACCATAATGTAAAAGAGTAAAATTGTTGTAACAGCATAAAATGATATAAAATATATCATAACGTTGAACGAAAATATACATTTTTATTACGAGGAGGAGAAAATAATGAAAGTAAAAAAGTTAGTTGCAAGCCTTACGGCTGCCAGCTGTCTTTCAGGAGTTATGACTGCCTTCCCCGAAATGCTGCAGCGCACATATGCTGCTGAGATCGTATACAACGATTTCGAGAGCAGCTATGAAGGCTGGTACGGCGAGGGAGACACAGTAGAACTGACAGCACAGCCCGCAGCAGGCACTGATATGTCAAGAGGCATGAAGGTATCAGGCCGCCAGAATCCCGGAGATGGTGCTGCTTCTTCAAAGGGTCTTTATCTCTTTGGCGGGGATAAATACTCCTACAGTGTTAAGGTTTACAGCAAGACGACAGAGAGATTCCACTTTACTCTTCTTACTATTGATGAAGAGACAAAGAAGGAAACCGTTGTAGAGCTTGATTCAAAGGTTGCTGCCGCAGGCGAGTGGACAGAGCTCAAGGGCGACTACACAGCTGCTGACGGAAGCTATGAGTTCAAGCTCAAGATCACAAACGATTCTACAGGAGATTTCTTATTTGATGAATTCCTTATCACAGGAGACAAGGCTGCGCTGGAGGCACACGCAGCACCTGCAGGCAAGGGACTCAAGGACGAATTCGGTGCTTACTTCCGTGTAGGTAATATCCTTAACGGATCAACAGTAAACAACAGCGGTATCACAGGTCTTATCCTGAAGGATCACAACGCTATCGAGTGCGAGAACGAGACAAAGCCTGATGCTACAATCGTTCAGAACGGCTCAACAGACACAAACGTAAAGGTTTCACTCAGCCGCTGCGCAGCTATCTGCGACTTCGCTGAGAAGAACAATATCGCTTTCAGAGGACATACTCTCGTATGGCACAGCCAGACTCCTGAGTGGTTCTTCAAGCAGGGCTTCAACAATAACAACGGTTACGTAAATTCATCTGTTATGGATCAGCGTATGGAAAGCTACATAAAGAATATGTTCAATGCTTTCGCTACACAGTATCCAAAGCTCAACCTCTATTCATATGACGTATGTAACGAGGTAATCAATGACGGTACAGCTGCACAGGGCGGTCTCAGACCTACAAACGGCACAAACGGTCAGAACGGCTCATCTGCATGGGTAAGAGTATACGGCAACAACAGCTTCGTTGAAAAGGCATTCACTTACGCAAGAAAGTATGCTCCTTCAACCTGCCAGCTCTACTATAACGACTATAACGAGTTCGCTAACGACAAGCAGAACTGTATAATCAATACTATCCTCAAGCCACTCAAGCAAAAGGGTCTCATCGACGGTATGGGAATGCAGTCACACCTCAACTGCGCTGCAAGCAACGCATGGGGCGATACAAACTCTTACCTCGCTGCTATGGATAAGTACCTCAACCTCGGTCTCGATGTTCAGATAACTGAGCTTGACCTTTCAACAGAGGGCGGCAAGTACACATTACAGCAGCAGGCTGACAAGTATAAGGCTATATTCAAACACGCTATGGACTGGAATACCCAGCATCCGAACGGACCTTTCGTATCTCTCGTACAGGTATGGGGACCAAACGACAACAACTCATGGGTAGCTACAGATAAGGGCAGCGGCAGAAGCAATCAGCCTCTTCTCTATGACGGAAGCAACCAGCCAAAGCTTGCTTATACAACTCTGACAGGTATGCTCTCTGACAGCCAGTGGACAACAGGTCTTCCGTATACAGGACCGAGAGCAGGCGCAAGCGGAACTTATACTCCTCCAGAGCCTCCAAAGGTAAACGATGAAGGATACTGGTTCCACCACACATTCGAGAACTCAGAGGAAAGCTGGACAGGCAGAGGTTCTGCTTCAGTTGAGACAAGCAGTTCAGCTAAGTACGCTGGCAGCAAGTCACTCTATTGCACAGGTCGTGAATCTTCATGGAACGGTGCTTCATACGCACTTGATACAAGTATGTTCACTCCCGGCGAGACTTACAGCTTCTCAGTTAACGCTATGACAAATCAGAGCGGTAATACAGAGTTCAAGTTCACTCTTCAGTATGAAGATGGTTCAGGTACAAATTACGATCAGATCGCTGTAGGTACAGCTCCTAAGGGAGAATGGGTACAGCTTGCTAATACAAAGTACACAATTCCTGCAGGTGCTTCAAATATGCAGATCTACGTTGAAACTACAGACGAAACTAACCTCTGTGATTTCTTCATTGACGAGGCTATCGGTGCTCCTTCAGGTACAGCTATCGCAGGTCCAGGACAGCCTGCAATCACCGATCCCGGAACATCTGATCCAGGACAGCCTTCAAACGTTGAAGTGACACTCGGTGATGTTAACTTAGATGGCGTTACCAACTCACTGGATATGATCCCGGCAAGAAAGGGTCTCATCGCAGGCGGCTTCACTGATTCAAAGGCACAGCAGGCTGCTGATGTTGACCAGAGCAGAACATATGAGGTCGCTGATCTCGTTCTTCTCCAGGAATTCATTCTTGGCAAGATCAAGGAATTCCCAGTCAACAAACCTGCAACACCTGTTGTTGACATTCAAGCTTTGGCAAGCAAGTTCGGAAACGTTTCACTTGCTGATTCCTATAAGAAAGACGGCGAGAACAATCCGATATATACCCAGCGTTTCGGCGCAGACCCGGGCTGGCTCGTATATGACGGCAGACTTTACGTTTACACAACAGCTGATGAATTCGCATATAAGAATGGTCAGCTTATTGAAAACGATTATTCTTCAGGTTATATCAACTGCTTATCAACAGCAGACCTTGTAAACTGGACAGACCACGGTCAGATCCCTGTTGCAAAAACAAGAGTAAACGGCACTCCTATCGCAAGATGGGCTAATAATGCATGGGCTCCTGATGCTGCATGGAAGAAGATCAACGGCCAGGACAAGTTCTTCCTTTACTTTGCAAACAATGGTTCAGGTATCGGCGTTATCACAGCTGATGACCCGACATTCACAAAGAATGTAAAGGATCCTCTTGGACACGAACTCATTTCAAGAAACACACCGAACAGTAATGTAACATGGCTCTTCGATCCGGGCGTTTACTACGATCCAGATACAGACACAGCTATCATTGCATACGGCGGCGGTGTTCCTAACGGACAGGCTGCTAATACAAAGCAGGGACGTATCGCTAAGCTTGGCGATGACATGATCTCTATCGTAGGTACACCTATTGATCCGGGTACACCTTACCTCTTTGAGGACTCAAGCATGATCAAGATCGGCAACACATGGTATTATTCATTCTGCCACAACTGGAATGTTCCGGGTGGTACAAGTGTAAACGGTCAGTCATTCAGCAATGCTGATATCGGTTACATGACATCTACAGATCCTCTCAAGGGATATCAGTACCAGGGTGTTGTATTCAAGAATACAGGTACACAGAGACTTGACAACGGCGGTAACAACCACCACTCAATTATCGAATTCAAGGGCAGCTACTATGTACTTTATCACTCACGTCAGCTTGAAATGCGTATGGGCGTTAACGGCGGCAAGGGTCTTAACTACAGATCACCCTGTATCGATAAGGCAACTTTAAACAACGGAAAGATCACATGTAGTGGTTCACAGAATGGTGTAAGCCAGATAGAGAACCTTGATCCTACAAAGACTGTACGTGCTGCTACAATGTCTAACCAGTCAAAGGGCATCAGCGTATCAGGCGTAGGCAACACAACAGTTGAGTTAAAGAAGGGCGAATGGGCTAAGGTAAGCAAGGTTGACTTCTCTAATGTCAGCGGAACACTTACAGCTAAGGCTTCTTCTAAGAACGGTGCTATCATCAAGGTTACAGCTGGTTCAAGAACAGGCGACGCTATCGCATACATCGAAGTACCTGCAGGCGGCTCAATGTCAGAGATCATCACAGGTATTCCAAATGTTCCAAACGGAGCATCAGATATCTACTTCATCGCTAACGGTGATGTAAGCTTCGACAGCTGGTCAATGTCATAATTCATAATTCCTTTTCGATGTTGGTCTGAGCGGTGCATCTGCACAACGCACCGCTCAGATTGATATAATTCCAAAAATAAATTGTAAGGGACAAATCAGAACAAGAAAGCCGTGCTTAGGCAGCACGGCTTTCTTGTTTGTGCAGTGACATTATGGTACATTGATAACGCCGTCCCCTACAAATGCGATATACAAGCTTTCGGGGCGGATATTATCCGCCCCTACTCGGGACGTCGAGGACGCCGTCCCCTACAAACAAAAAGGAGACCTTTCAGGTCTCCTTTTTTCAAAGTATAAAGCAGATAAGTCCCGAACAGCCTTCATTTATGACACGTTCGAGAGTCTCCTGCAATTTCATACGTGCGTCCACAGGCATTTTGAACAGCTTGCTGTGAAGCCCCTCGTTGACCAGCTCATGCAGGGATTTCCCGAAGATATTGCTCTCCCATATCTTTTTCGGGTCATCGTCAAAGCCGTCCAGCAGGTACATCACAAGCTCCTCAGACTGCCGTTCAGTACCCACGATAGGACTGACCGTAGTATTGATATTCGCCTTCATAAGGTGAATTGACGGCGCAGAAGCTTTGAGCTTAACGCCGTATTTGCCGCCCTGACGTATGATTTTCGGTTCCTCAAGGGACATCTCCTCCAGCTCCGGCATAACGATACCATAGCCTGTAGCCTCAACCTCAGCCAGTGCAGGCTCTATGCGCTTGTACTTGCGGCGTATATCGTTGAGTTCCGTAAGTAGCGGCATAAGGTCGCTCTCGCTCTCTATCTCGATACCCGTAGTTTCACCAAGTATCTTGTAGAAAAGGCTGTTGTCCAGCTCTGCGGTGATAGTAACCGAGCCCTTACCGAGGTCGATACTGCTTATCTCAGCTTTCAGCACATTGGGACACTCTGATATCGCTGCCGCAGCGTCCTCAGCCTCGCGGACGAGCCGTATATCCTTTGCAGCATTGCGTATGCAGTCCAGTATCTCCGTTTTCAGCCAGTGCCCCTTGCTCAGAGAGTTTATCCAGCGTGCCGTGCGGATATTTATCTCCTTTATGGGAAAGGAAAAGAGTATCTCGCGGATTATACTGCGGATATCCTCCTCACCAAGTTCAAGGCAATTGACGGGGATCACCTTAGCATCATAGCGGTCTGTGAGCCTTGCAGCAAGAGCGGAAGTCTCAGGCGAATTGGGCGAAACTGTATTGAGTATGACAACAAAGGGCTTGCCAAGCTCTTTAAGCTCGCGGATAACACGCTCCTCGCACTCCTCATACTCCTCCCGCGGTATATCCGTGACAGAGCCGTCTGTAGTTATCACAAGACCAATTGTAGAGTGGTCTGTGATGACCTTCTGTGTGCCTATTTCCGCAGCCATATTGAATGGTATCTCCTCATCGAACCACGAGGTCATGACCATTCGTGGCTGTTCATTTTCGATATAGCCCAAAGAGCTTGGGACTATATATCCTACGCAGTCGATCAGCCTTACATTGAATTCAGCTCCGTTTCCAAGGTCTATCTGCACAGCTTCCTCGGGAATGAACTTAGGCTCGGTGGTCATGATGGTCTTTCCTGCCGCAGACTGGGGAAGCTCATCAATAGCCCGTTCACGCTTGAATTCGCTGGTGATGTTGGGTATTACCAGCGACTCCATAAACCGCTTTATAAAAGTGGATTTGCCCGTGCGCACCGGTCCGACAACACCTATATAAATATCGCCGCCCGTGCGCTCGGCGATATTGCTGTATATATCTTTAGCCATATTATGCTCCTCATTTTTTAGTTATTATTGAATAGTGCATAGTGCTTGGTACAGGACGTTTTTCCCGGCGTCCCGTTCTATTTAAGAAACAATAGGTATAAGCAGCATACCGCCGCTTTCAAGGCGTTCACCGCTTAAATCGTTTTCCTCCATTATAGCCGCTACACTTGTACTGTAACGCTTTGCGATATCCCATATATCCTCATTCTCAATGCCGAAATACAGCTTTATAGCGTAATCGCCGTCACGCTCCTTTTTTGCAGTCTCGTCAATGGATATATCTGTTACCGACTTTATTGAGTCCGAGCTGTAGATCATAAGCTTTACACCTATATCCGATTTTGCCGTAAGGACTCCCTCAGCAGATATATCGTATGAGGTCTCGCGGACACGGACCTCTGCCGAAACTGATGTACCGCCTATATTATCAGGCAGCCCGATATTTACCTCAAAGGCTTCATCGCGGTCAGGCATGACTATCATGCCTGCTTTGTCCTTAGCCGCCATAGAATAGGTCAGCATACCGCTTATGATCACCGAGCGTCCGTCATCGCCTATACGTGTATTGATGTTTTTCGGCTCGCTCCACATAGCAAAGACAGTCTGCGGCACGTTATCTCCGTCAGCAAGCTTCGCACTGTGTCTGAAGCTCTCATCATATACCGCAGGTATCTGTTCTGCTTTTATCTCTGACATTTCAACATTACACGGGTAGACTGTTGAAAAAGCGTCCTCCGCTATCATGGCAGTTGCCGTCCTAACCGCCCGGCAACTCAGCCGTATTTCCACTTCGCACCGCAGTATGCGGTTATCCCCCTCCTTGTCTGCGGCTGCGGTTATATTACAGCTGAGTACCTCGGGAGATACCGTACAGTCATAGCTGTCATCAAGGCCGTCAACGTCTATTATCTGGCTGTAATCAAGAGAAAAACGCATAGTCTCAACGGTATTATCCCCTGAGTACAGGATTTCCACATCTATTTCTCCCTTTGCCAACAGCTTTCCCGAAATAAGCTTCTGCTCGCAGGCAGATGCGCTGCACCGACAGTTGAGTATCGCCGAAACATCCGGCTGAGCCGCACCGAGCTCCATATCCTCCTCTATACGGACATTCTTCTCCGCAGTAAGCCTCCCTGCGGCAAATTTCACGGGAGTCTTTTTCAGCTGTATATTCATCCCCACAGCATCGGATATGACCTCCTGCTCCTGCTGACCAGTAACGGTTATCTTTGTTGAAACAGCTCCCCTTAGTTCAAATCGTCGTTGATTCACGGCTCTGAAATTAGCACGGTCGGCTTTAGAAACGAGTCTTACCTCTGCGGCCTCCGCTCCCCTGCCAAGCTCAACTGTTCTCGTGAAGCACCTGTGCTGCTCCACAGACTGCACCTCATTGCTGTTTTCGCCGCAGTAAAGGATATGTATATCACACCTCAGTTCATAGGTAAGCTTGTCGCCGCTGATGCTGTGATCGGTTATTACGGGTATTGTCTCGCATCGTATAAGTCTGAAAATATCGGGGCAGTAATCGGGAAGTATATAATCCAGCTCAACTGACTGCTCCTGAATACCGTCGTATATCATCTCGGCAGCAGGCACGGTCTCTCTGTTTAATTTTAAGTCCATAACGGTAACCTCCTTGAAGTTTGCTTTATGAAATTATATTCACAGCAGAGTACAAGTATGACAGCAGCGTGACGCTGCCCCCTTCTCTGCGCATAACTTCTTATGTAAGACATTATTATCCTCGCGAGGTATAATAACATATCATAGCGTGAATGCAAAGCAAATACGCCTTTTTTCGCACAAACAAGAACAAACAATATTTTTTCGCCGCGCATATTGCTTTATTTGCCATTATATGGTATAATTATTTTTGAACTATAAAAGGCTTTCGTCCCCGATACTCTGAAGCAGGACGAAATGCCCTTGATTTTGCCTGTTTTGCGGGCAAGAAAGGATTATCTATGCTTCACGAGAAATCATGCGGCGCAATTGTCTACAGGAAATACCACGGCAATACGGAAATACTGCTGATAAAGCATATCAACAGCGGTCACTGGTCCTTTCCGAAGGGACACGTTGAAAAAGGCGAGACCGAGATTGAAACTGCTCGTCGTGAGATAATGGAGGAGACCTCCATTGATGTTATTATTGATCCGACATTCAGAGAAACAGTTACCTATTCACCGAAGAAGGACACGATGAAGGTCGTCGTTTACTTTCTTGCAAAAGCAAAAAATGTCGATTTTATCCCACAGGAGGGAGAGATCGCCGAAATACGCTGGGTGGATATATCCTACGCAACAAATATCCTGTCCTATGAGAACGACAGGACTATAGTCGCAAAGGCAAAGACCGCTATCAAGGAAAATCACTGAAAAAACTCCCTCACATAAGTGAGGGAGTTTTTTAGGCTTTAGCCGTAGGGACACGAGAGTGAGCAGAAAGTAGTGAACAGCAAGCAGAAAAGGCGGTCAATGACCGCCTTTTTTCATTCGTTCTTTGTATATCTTCTACAAAAATGCACTTAAAATTTGTACATCACAAAAATTATTTTTTCAATAATCAATGTTTTTCCGTTGAATTTCAGTATTTTTCTGCCCCTTTATAGAGAACGCTCTTTGTTCTCAGCTCCTGATCACAGCGTAACAGGCAGTCCGTTTATCTCGATAGTAGGATCATCAATGTCGATAAGGAGACAGCGTCTGCCGTCCACAACACTTGTACGCACCTTATCAGCCGCAGAGGGCTTTATATTCACGGTTATACCCGGAGAAGTCAGAACTGTCTTGGTTTCCACAAGATTAGCCGCAGTAAGAGGCGCAGTACCGCATACCTTTTCATAAACAGGCTCTACCATATTCACGCGCTCCTCGGGGAGTCCCACATCAACGAGGATATCCTTCAGCCTTGCATTGTCAATAACTACCCTGTCCGTATCGTCCTTATTGTCCTCAACGACCTCCTGTATCTTCTCGTTTACAGTCTTTATGAGGGTATAATCAAGGTCTTCGCCCACAACATTCTTGAGTATGCTCTGGAAGCTGCTCTTCTCGCTCTCGGCGGACATAACAAAGGTACAGCCAAGAACGTTCTCAACAACCGATACATTAGGCGATTTTATATTCTTGGTGTAGTACATAACATGGTTGATGTCCGAACTCCTGTTGCTGAAAACAGGGTAAAGAAAACCATCTGAGGGAGCTTTGCTGATAATGAGCTCTGTATTGACCTTCTTTGTGATCTCGTTGCCCACACTGTCAAATATAAAGCCGTCCTTGCTTGTATTAACAGGACAGATAGCTGTGAGGATATAGCGGTATATCTCGTCCTCACCCTCGGCAAATTCATCATTCTTGTCCTTTTTGCGGATAGTATATGTACAATAAGAAGTTATAACTGCAAAGGGACCTGTATATGCGATATTATTAGCGATATGATTGAGAAAGTCCTCACAGGCGATATCGTCTTTAAGCTCCGAAGTAAGGAGGGTATAAAGGATATTCTGAGGCTGTCCCTCGTCATAGGCTTCATTTGGAAACTCATACTCCACAAACGCCTTGCCCACATTGGTATTGAGCACCTTTTTCAGAGTCTCATCATACACATCATGCTCCTCAACGGGCATGGTAAGGCATGAGCTTACATTGTGGTATCTCACGTTCTTTTCAGCATCTATAAAAGCCGTGAGAACACGCTCCATAATAAAAAAGCCGCTTTTATCGGAAAAATTCTTTTTTATCTCTGCTGTTTCTTTTTTATTCATTGTTATTTCCTTTCCGTATGAACTGCCGTCCATAATCGCATCGCTGATTCGGAATGTATGTAATTATCGGAGAAAAACCTTTCTGAAGAAAGGTTCTTTCCCCGAACCCCTTTTCCAAAGACTTTTTAGCTGATTTTTCCTCAGATAGGGCTCTCAAAAAATAAAAAAGCCCTGTAATTATACAAGGTGTGCCCTATCTGAGGAAAAGTAAAACCAGAAGTTTTAGGAAGGGAGTTTGAGGGAGGACCCTTTTTCAAAAGGGTCTCCCTCAATAGTTAACATATAATCCTGCATCAGCAATGCGACCATGCACCGCAGATTATCATCTTACAGTAATACTTCCGCCCTCGAGGTGTTCAAAGGCATATTTCTCAAATGACATATTAGCGTCAAGATCGCGGAACATATCCGAGTCCATGTAATAGTATCCCAGCTCATAAACAGTACCTGGCTGAGCATCATCGGGCACCTTGAAGAAGAATGTAGCTATATCTCCGTCCTGTCCGTTATTCTCCTGAAACATCGTAGTAAAGAATACCGAACGCTTATGCTCTCTTGTGAGCTCGGGAGCAAGGTTTCTCTGCCAGTCCATAGCAACGAAGCCGGCATTCTTCTTTGTAGCCGCACCGAGCTCATACTCTACGGTAAGCTCCTCCTCGTCCTCTATCTGACACTGTAAAACATCGGGATATGTGATATGTATACCGCACATATTCCACTTCTTATCCGCACCTGTTACAGATACGGTCACCTTTGCTATCTCACCGGGCTTAGCGTCTGTTTTGCTCATTTTTATCAGCGGACCGCTTTCAGCCTCGGGAACGTCCTTGAACTTTATACGCATAAGCTCCATGCTCTCGGACATCTCGCCGCCATCCTCATCGGTGACGGGCTCGACCTCACGAGCAGCAGTAGTTTCCGGCTCTGTATTGCCTGTATTTTCCTTTTTATCAGCTTCAAGGCAGCCTGTCATGCAGAATGCTGCCATAGCAGCTGCCGCAAGAAGCGCACTTATTTTATGCTTCATTTCCGGACTGCTCCTTCCTGCCCGTAACTATGATCTTATCGCCCTCATTCGAGATACTGATAACACTTACTTCGGAAGCACGCTCAAGTATGATCTGTGCCACCTGATCCTCGACCTCCTCGCGGATAACGCGGCGGATATCTCTTGCGCCATAGGGCTTTCCGAAGGATTTCTCTGCAATAAGCTCAAGAGCTTCTCTTGTGTACTCAACAGAGATATTCTTCTCGGCAAGAGGCTCCTTCATCTCATCTATCATAAGTGCAGCTATATCCGCAAAGTTCTCCTTAGTGAGATCCTTGAACACAACTATCTCATCTATACGGCTTATAAACTCTGGACGAAGGAAATCTCTCAGGCCCTTCATAGCCTTGTCTCTCGATATCTCGTTCTCTGTGCGGTTGAAGCCGACACCTATGCTCTTATCTGTAGAGCCTGCATTTGACGTCATACAGATTATAGTATTTGCAAAGTTTATAGTTCTGCCCTGTGCATCGTCCACCTTGCCCTCATCGAGTATCTGCATGAGGATATTCATAACATCGGGGTGAGCCTTCTCGATCTCGTCAAAGAGTATTACCGAATAAGGCTTGCGGCGAACCTTTTCTGTGAGCTGTCCTGCCTCCTCATAGCCTACATAGCCTGGAGGCGAGCCTATCATACGTGCAACAGAGTGCTTTTCCATATACTCTGTCATATCAAGTCTTATAAGCGGATCAGGAGAGTCAAAAAGCTCCTCCGCAAGAGATTTTACAAGCTCTGTCTTACCTACGCCCGTAGGACCTACGAATATGAATGAAGCAGGTCTGCGGCGTTTGCTGAGCTGTACCCTTGTACGCTTTATAGCTCTTGTGAGCACCTCAACAGCCTCGTTCTGACCGATAACTCTCTTTTTAAGAGCCTCCTCCAGCCTTGATATCTTCATAAACTCGTTCTCGGCTATCTTTGCGGCAGGTATTCCTGTCCAGCGTTCAATGACCTTGGTTACATCAGACTCTGCAACATCTACGCTCTCAGCCTTTTTCCTGAGTTCTTCCTCGGTCTCGCGGATATGGATGAGCTTGCCCTTTACCTCTGCAAGCGCCTGATAGTCTATCTCCTCCTGCTCGGAAATGGACTTCTCCATCTCCTCCAGCACCTTTATCTCCTTTTTGAGCTTTTCGTACTCACCTATTTCGGGCGAACGGATACATGCATATGCACAGCTTTCATCAAGGAGGTCAATTGCCTTATCGGGCAGGAAACGGTCTGTGATATATCTCTCCGAGAGTACAGCACATAATCTTACAAGATAATCAGAAATGTGTACCCTGTGGAATTCCTCATAATACTTCTTTATGCCTACAAGGACATTTACTGTATCCTCGATAGTGGGCTCGTTTACGGTAACAGGCTGGAAACGTCTTTCGAGAGCGGAGTCCTTTTCGATATACTTGCGGTATTCTCCGAATGTGGTAGCACCTATCACCTGCACCTCTCCTCTTGAAAGAGCAGGCTTCAGGATATTAGCCGCATTCATTGAGCCCTCAGAATCTCCTGCGCCCACAAGGTTGTGTACCTCATCAATAAAGAGGATTATGTTGCCCTCTTTCTTTACCTCATCAACAAGTCCCTTTACACGGCTCTCGAACTGTCCGCGGAACTGAGTTCCCGCAACGAGAGCTGTAAGGTCAAGGAGATATACCTTCTTATCAACAAGATTGAATGGTACATCGCCGTCATTTATACGAAGCGCGATACCCTCGGCTATAGCAGTCTTACCAACACCTGGCTCACCGATGAGACATGGGTTGTTCTTGGTACGTCTTGAAAGTATCTGTATAACGCGGGCTATCTCATTATCTCTTCCGATAATATTATCCAGCTTGCCGTCAGCTGCCTTCTGAGAAAGATTGGTACAGTAGCTGCCAAGGAATTTAGGCTCCTTTGCCTTTTTCTCCTTATTGCGTCCGAAAAGTCCCCCTTTTTTCTCTTTGCTGTCTGATGACTTATCATCGGATGAGCTGTTTCGGCTATTGCCGAAGAAGCTGCGCGGATCAAATCCGCTGCCTGTATTATCGTCCGATTTATCCCCGTCATCATTTCCACCGAACATATTTGTGATAAAATCGGGAAGAACGCCGGAGCCGCCCATTTCAAAGCTGTCGCCGTCCAACATTCCCATCATCTGGTCTGAGAGCTGATCCAGCTCCTCATCGGTGATGCCGAGTTTATCCATATATTCCTTGATCTGCGGGATATTCTGCGATCTTGCGCAAGAAAGACAGAGTCCCTCATTTTTCTTTTCGTTTCCCTGAACAGAGGTGATAAACACCACCGCAGGTCTTTTTTTGCATTTACTGCACATTATCATCAGGCAGTTCCTCCTGTCGGTTAATTATACAAAACTTCATGCTCATACAGCAGAAGCAGTATATTTCTTTTCATTACATATCCTTTATAAAATTGTAGAAATATTTGAATACCCATGTTTTTTCAATAGCCTCATGGTTGAAGAAAAGCATCTTATTGCTTCCGAGCACCACGTAAAGCCTTATCATAACAGTGATTATAACTACAACTACAACGCCCTTCAGCAAGCCTATCAAGCCGCTTATAGTATGAGTGATTATGCTCGGCTCCATATGGTTGTTCTTGCCTGCCGCAGTTTCTATGAATATAGTTATTATAACAAAGAAAATGAGCATCATTATCAGTACGATAAGTTTTATCTGACTGATATAGGGCTTTGCAAGATAGTTATCCACAATGAATTCAGCAGCAGGTCTCTTGGTATCGGGATCCTTCAGAAGCGGCATAAACCTGCTGAACTGACCCGGATTTGTCCTTATCATTTCCGCAGCATACTCTGCCGAATACTGGCTGAGCTGCTTTGATATCACGCCGCTTATGATAGAAGCATAGCCCTCATACAGCTTATTGAGGAACGCGCTTTCCTCATCTACCTTTCTGCCGTTGATATTATTGACATAGGTATACAGCTTTGTATCTATATCTTCGCCCGAAAAGCATATATTTTCAAGCTGACCGCGGTCAACGCTGACGTTGTAACCGAGATTTTCGATATATCTTGCAAGGCTGTCCATGTAATCATCTTCTTCAAGACTCTGATCCATCTTTTTGATGTTGCTTTTTCTTACAGCCATAGAATAAAGAGAATCTGACAATGATGAGCTAAGTGAAAAAGCTACCACTAATGCAAGCGCAAAGCCTACAAACGAGACTGCTGCTTTCATTATGCCTCTCTTTATAGTTATAAACATACATACGAGTATCGCTGCTGCAACGATAACATCGTAAAACCACCAGAATTGTGCTCCCATATTTTTTTGCACCGTGTGCTTCTACGGTGCCTCCTCCCTTCGGATTGTGAATTAGTGTGTATCACAAATCAGCTTTCATAGTCTATACGATCTATTTTATTATAGCCCTTCAGGAAAATATGATCATCGCTTCGTACAAAACCGGTATAAGAATCATTTACGTCTGCAATAGAACGAAGGCCTCCGTTAAAGTCATAGGCTAATATCTTGCCCTGACACATTACATAAGCAAGGTCATCGTATATCGTAACGTCTATTGATGGTTCTTCAAGGTCAATAATACGAGCTTCGGCTTTTCCGCTGCTGAATAATGCCAGAGTATATTTTCTTCTGTCCTCATTATTAACTATAACTGCGGATTTGCCTTCCTCGCTCGCACCTGCAACACAGTCGCCGTCATACGAATAGTATGAGCTTATCTGACCGTTGCTGTCAACATATCCACAGGCATCTGCTCCGAATACAAAAGCACCATTGTCAAAGCCGTAGATATCAAGTCCGAGCATATTGAGCCCCGGGGATGTCCAGTGTTCTCCTTTTTTGCTGAAGCTTATTTCCTGAACATTGGTAACAAGCTGACCGTTTTCTGCTGAGATATAGCTCAGCACACAGCCCTTGCTGCCGTTTATGAAGCTGAGATCGCTTACCATTTCGATACACTCTCTTCCGTATATGAACTTTCCCCTTTTGTCATATACTTCAAGCTCACAGCTGTAATTATCAGATGTGGTCACTACAGCCGTATAGCCCTGTTCACTTATTCTCGCAAAGAGGATAAGCCTTTTTGAAAATGATTTGGTGTAGAATACTTCGTCCTCGTCCTCCACACTGAGTTCATTTCCTCCGTTCTCATAGAGCAGCGCACGTCCGCCTGATGTGCGGAGCACTGTATTGTTATATGTATGCTGACGCTTTTTAAGAAGTGCGCCGTCAGTATCATAGTAATAAGTGTAGGTGTCGCTTATCAGTATCATCTTGCTGTCGGTAAATCCCAGCTGGTAATCAGCCCCTCCGCTGATCTCGATCGGGAAATTTCCTTCAGCAAGCTTTCCTGAATTAACGATAGTCCTGTACTGCTCTCCTATGCCCCTTAATTTATTATACCACTTGTCACGGGTAAAATAAAGCCCCGTTCCAACGGCGGCTGCAAGCAGTATCAGAATGAACCGCTTCAGCCTTTTACGCCGACGTTTTCGATTTTTCAGATCGACGATATCATCAGCGTCGTACATTTTCGGCACTCTGATACCTCCTTGTTTTTTGTTCTCATGTCTCTTTCAGCAGTTCCTCCTCACTGTAGAACACTCGGTTCAGATACAGTCCGTGAGACATTGCCGTTCTGCCTGCTTTAAGGCGGTCCTTTGCGGCGAGGATAGCTGGGATATCATCAGGAGATATCCGCTTTTCGCTGACATCTATCAGAGTCCCTGCCATTATCCTAATCATATTATACAAAAAACCGTTGCCTTTTACAAGCATTATCACAGAATCACCACTATTTTCTATCTTGAAGGAATAAATTGTCCTTATTGTGGTTGAAACATTTGTGCAGTCAGCACAAAATGACGAAAAATCGTGAGTTCCTACGAAATACTGTGCAGCTCTGCGTGCAGCTTCTATATCGAATTTTCTTCTGTAATGAAGCATAAGATCAGCTGCAAAAGGGTTTTTTGATTCGCTGCAATGCATCTTATATATATACTCCTTGCCCTTACAGTCAAATCTTGCATGAAAGCTCTCCGCAGCATCCTCACAGCTTAGTATCGAAATATCATCAGGAAGCTCGCCGTTCACTCCTCTGCAAAAGCCAAGGCAGTTTATACTGCTGTTGGTCTTTACATTAAAGCAGAACATATTCGCGTGTACTCCCGTATCCGTCCTCGAACATCCTGTGATCGTCACGGGCTCATTCAGTACCTTCGAGAGCTTGCTCTCAAGCACCTCTTGTACCGTTATAGCATTGCTCTGCCGCTGAAAGCCGTGATATTTCGTTCCTCTGTACGCGATCGTCACTTTCAGGTTACGCATCGTCCGCCTCCTTTTTTGCAGGATCGTTTCCGTCGTAAAGAATTACTTCCGTATCCTCGACTCTGCCGAAATCCTCAGATCTGAGTGCTTCGCTGACCTGATCGTATATCTCAGCCTTATTGTTATAAGGCGAAGGTATCATTTCATTTCCCGCATGCGGCAATGCTGCCGTATAGGCTGGATGTCTGCGTCTGCGCATCCTGCGCCGTTTTTCGCATATCATTATGAGCAGTATAAGTCCAAGGCTCACTACCGTTGCCGTTACACCGAGGACAAAGCCTTCAGGTGTATACTCTATACTGATATCATGACTGCCCTTGCCTACCCTTACTCCTGTCATTGCCTGAAGAAGCTTGAAGGTCTCGGTTTTTTCACCATCTATGTATACGCTCCAGCCCTTTTCATAGGGTATGGACAGGAACATTATACCGTCCTCTGCCGCATTTATCCTTCCGCGTATCCTTGTATCGGTGAATTCCTTTATCTCAAGCTGCTCATCTGCAAGAGCACTGTAGGCTTTATTGAACGTTTCCTCGCTCACAGCATACACCATAAGCTTGAAATTGCCTGATTTATGCTTTTCCGAGGAGGTTATCTTTATTGTAGAGGTGCTTCCCTCCTGACCGTTTCCCATCGGGAAAACAATGGGGTAGCTTTCTATAAGTTTTCCGCTGTCGATAAGTACATCATCACACTTTATCTCCAGAGAATCACAGGTACCGCCTGTACCGTTGGCATAGCCGTAAAGGTGACTGCCGTCTATACAGTCATAGCTGTATGTGGCACTTGCCGTAGGCTGATCCGTTTCGTTTTTGAAGGTATAGTTACCGTAGCCGTTCTTTGTGACCTCAAGGCCGTCATACTCGGCAAGAGCAACGGGCTGAGCCATGAAAAGCTTATCATCAACGCCTGTGATGCGGCTTACGAGATCGTTCTGATACTCAAAGGGATTTGCTCCGCCGTTATCCTCCATAGCGAGGATATCCTCGCTGACCATAAAGCCAAGCGAAAGCGGATAACGGTTCTCATAAAGATGGGCGCTGCCTGCTGCCGACTTTTGTTCAAATGCCCATTCCTCGGTATTCAGCTCGCCGTTTTTCTTTATAAGGTATTTTATTCCCAGAAGTGAATTCACAACGGGAGTAGATGTCCTGTAATAAAATCTGTTTCCTGCCTCTGAGGCATAAAGCCCGAGACGCTTGCACAGAGTCGTGACAGATACGTTTGCCGCCGATGAGAACTGCGACAATCCGCGATAGCCGTAAAGCGCACTGTCATTGAGGGTATATGTATACGTCATCTCCGTGCGGTAGAATTTGCTCTTATCATTCTTCTTCTCATAATCAAGAAGCTGCCGCACTTCCGTTTTGTTTGTGGGATAGTCTCTGTATCCCGTTGTATCAACAGTGCTTACGCCCATCTGCGCATTGCTTATGAACTCGCTGAATACTGCCGCAGAAAGGGCAAGGGTCATGAGCAGGTTGCGTTTTTCCTTTGTCTTGAAGGGGAATATCTTAGCTGCTATGAATATGAGCCAGAATGCACCTGTTATTATAGCCGAGCTCTTGACAGCTCCCTCAAACTTATAATCAACACCCTTGGAAAGCTTGTTCAGCACCAGTACAGCGGCAGGTCCTGCCACCATGAGCACTATCTGGTATACCTTTATACCGCGGCTCAGCATTACGTCATAGGCTCTGAACGCTGCTGTTGCAAGCACAAAACAGAATATGAACGCAAATCTGTAGGGTATCTGATTTGTGAAATGGAAGCCGTGCCATATGTAATTGAGGATATTCATATTACAGCTTACGGCTATTATAGCAAGCATCGACAATGCCGCTATCTTTTCTCGTATCTTTATACCAAAAGAGAAGAGGAATACTCCGAAAAGCAGCACCGCCAACATTCCGCAGGCGAAATTCGGCAAGCCGTCTACCTTTGTGGGAGCATTATAGGAGAGGAGATTTGCGAATATCTTCTTCCAGTCCTCATAATAGCTTATTTCCTTCGGCATATTGTTATTCACGCTGTAGGTGAGCTGCAAGCCGTAATAAGCAGGCAGCAGCATGAAGCCGCCCAGACCTATGCCAAGCACGGATGAGCGTATCATCAGGAACAGCTTCCTGAACCAATCCTTTACGCCCTTACACTCGATGATGCTTGCGGCTGCAAACATGAATACCGAGAAAATACAGGTGAAATAGCCTATATAGTAGTTTGCTACAAGTGAAAGTGTCAGTGCGAAGGTAAAGGTCTTCCATTTTCCCTCGCGGCACAGTGCAACAATTCCCAGCATAACAAGAGGGAATAGTGCGACCGTATCGAACCACATTACGTTCCAGTAATAGCCCAGCGTATAGCTGCAAAGAGCATACATCACCGAGAACATACATATCGAAAAGTCCCTGCGTTTGAAAGTATACCGCAGGAACGAGCTGAAAAATGCTCCTGCAAAACCTATTTTCGCGCACAGTATGAATGTCAGCGCATCACGCACATGATCCTCGCCGAAAAATACCGAAAGCCAGTTCAGCGGACTTGCCGCATAATACGAAATAAGCGAAAGGAAATTCGTGCCCATTCCGTTCTGCCATGAGTACAGGAAGGAACCGCCATTTACCAGCTTTTCGCGCACTACCCTGAAAAACGGGTAATACTGATGCCAAAGGTCTACAACGAGTATCTGTCTGTCACCAAAGGGGTGAACTCCGTATGAGCCGAATGCGAACAGCATTATCGTAAAAGGGATAATGAACGAGAGCAGGAAGTAAAGCACTCCCTTTTCGTACAGTATCCTGTGAAATTTTCCTTTTCTGAACCGCTCAAGCTTTCTGTGCCTTGCGGCTCGTCTTTCTTCTTTGTCCATCTTTATCCTTTCTCGTGTTCCGCTCAGAACAGCCTGCCGAGCACTATTACCAGTGCAAGGAAGATTATTGTTACTGCAAGGGCTATATAGTCCCTCGGAGCGGACTTGAGCTGTCTCAATCTTGTTCTTCCCTCTCCGCCGTGATAACAGCGGCACTCCATAGCTGTCGCAAGCTCGTCCGCACGTCTGAATGCGGATATGAACAGCGGTACAAGTATGGATATGAGGTTCTTCGCTCTCGTTGTGAAGCTGCCTGTGTCTATTTCCGCACCTCTTGCCTTCTGTGCTGACATTATCTTATCTGTTTCTTCTATCAGTGTCGGTATAAATCTTAAAGCTATCGACATCATCATGGCAAGTTCGTGTACAGGAAATTTTATCTTTCTCAGCGGCGAGAGCAGCCGCTCTATTGCGTCTGTAAGTGTTATGGGTGAGGTGGTATATGTCAGGAGTGAGCTTCCCATAACGAGAAGAACTATCCTGACTATCATAAATATACTTGTTTCAAGTCCTTTATCGGTTATTTTCAGGAATTTCCACTCCCACAGCACATCACCTGTGGTCATAAGGAATAAATTCAGAAAAGCCGTTATCACAAGGAATATCACAAGGGGCTTAACGCTCTTGAAGAACATCTTCAGCGGTATGCGCGAAAGGAGAATGGCTCCGAAGGTGAATACCGCACCGACTGTAAGGCAGATATAATTTCCGCCCGAAAACAGCATTATGATATATAAAAGCGTTATTACGATCTTAAATCTTGGGTCGAGCCTATGTATTATGCTGTCCCCGGGGAAATACTGTCCTATGGTTATATCTCTCAGCATGGACTGTTCCCCCGTTCTTTAAGCTGTCTCAGAAGCAGATCGCGGGCATATCCCACGGTATAGACCTCTTTACCGAAGTCAAGACCTCTGCGTCTGAGCTCTCCGAATACCTTTGTTATCTGGGGAACATCAAGCCCTATCTGAGCTATCTCGTCAGCTCTTGCGAATACGTTCACTGTCTCGTCATAGCAGAAAAGCTTAGCCTTGCTCATTACAAGTATCTTGTCCGCAAAGGTAGCTATATCCTCCATACTGTGCGATACAATGAGTATTGTATTCTTTGTGCGCTCATGATAGCTTTTGATATGACCGAGTATCTTGTCTCTGCCCGCAGGGTCGAGTCCTGCTGTGGGCTCATCGAGTATAAGCACTCTCGGCTCCATAGCCATTACGCCTGCAATAGCGACGCGGCGTTTCTGACCGCCCGAAAGCTCGAAGGGAGAGCGTTCAAGAAGCTCCTCAGACAGACCGATATCATGAGCGGTTTCGTATACGCGGCGTTTTATCTCTGCTTCGTCAAGTCCCATATTTTTAGGACCGAAGGCGATATCCTTGTATACAGTCTCCTCGAATATCTGATACTCGGGGTACTGGAATACAAGCCCCACCTTAAAGCGCACATCGCGTATCTTATCCTTGTCCTCCCATATATCCTTACCGTCAAGGAGCACCTTTCCCGATGTCGGTCTGAGAAGTCCGTTGAAATGCTGTATGAGCGTGGATTTTCCCGAGCCTGTGTGACCCATTACGCCCACCATTTCGCCCTCTTCTATTTTTAAGCTCACATGGTCTACAGCGGTCTTTTCAAAGGGAGTACCAATGCTGTAGGTGTATGTAAGCTCCTGTGTTTCAAGGATAGCCAATTCTATTCTCCTTTTCTTTCCTGTAAGCAGCCGAGCTGCTCATTCTGCAAAAAGCTTTTCTATCGCCGCAACACATTCCTCCTCCGAGATTATCTCGGGAGATATGTCGCAGCCTGCCTTTCGTAATTCCCACGCAAGCTCTGTCACCTGCGGCACATCGAGCCCTATGGCTTTCAGCTTATCCACCTGTGAGAAAACCTTCTCGGGCAAATCGTCAAGAACTACAAGTCCTTTATCCATTACCACAACGCGGTCGCAGTCCGCAGCCTCGTTCATATAGTGAGTGATAAGGACTATGGTTATGCCCTGTTCGCGGTTCATGCGGTGTATAGTCGCAAGGACCTCCTTGCGTCCCTGTGGGTCAAGCATGGCTGTAGGCTCATCGAGGATTATGCACTTGGGCTGCATGGCGATAACGCCTGCAATTGCCACACGCTGCTTCTGACCGCCCGAAAGCTGGCTTGGTGAATGCAGTCTGTAATCATACATACCCACGGCTTTCAGGCTCTCATCTACTCGTCTGCGCATCTCCTCATAGGGCACGCCTAAGTTTTCAAGAGCAAAAGCAACGTCCTCCTCAACTATGGAGGACACTATCTGGTTATCGGGGTTCTGGAACACCATGCCTGCACACTGGCGCAGGTCAAACAGCTTTTCCTCGTCCTTTGTGTCTATGCCGTCCACCGTTACTGTACCCTCTGTGGGGAGCAGTATTGCATTCAGATGTTTTGCAAGGGTGGATTTTCCGCAGCCGTTGTGCCCAAGGACTGCTACGAACTCGCCCTGTTTTATGTCAAGGTCTATGCCCTTGAGTACTTCCACAGGCTTTTTTTCCGCGTCGTCGGACTCATAGGAGAAATGCAGCCCTTTTATTTCGATTATATTTTCCATATTTATCCCTGTTCTTTAACTAATAGATATGGTCGAGCACATCTTAAGTGCATCTTCAAGTGTATCACCTATAACTTCAACGCTATAGGATTCTTTGCTGTTAACAAACAGCTCTGCACTGAAGCACCAGAAACCATCGCTGCCGTTTTCTGCCTTCTTGATATAGACTTCATGTCCGTTGATCTGCTTATAAAATACTTCCGAACTATCCGAAAGAAATATCTCTTTTGCAAGCATAGCCTGCTCAAAGCTTTCGGCGTTCTGATCGGTACGCATTTCACTTGTCAGCGAAAGAACTGCCTTATACGTTGAAAGAGGAGTTCCGTCATAATCGATACCAAGCTCCTTAAAAGCGTTTGCAACGACTTCCTCTGTTATCTCGGGATAAGTATAGTTTTTGATCAATCCGTTGTCGAATTCCATTTTCTCAACTATATAAGCCGTTTCAAAACTGTCTTTCTTGCCGTATGTCTTCTTTATGTAGTGCGCAGCATTTTCTTCCTCCTCAAATTCAGGCGGGATACGCATACTTACGCTCTCATAGGATATCTCTTTCCAGTCATCGGGAATATCGCCGCACTCCGGAAAAGGCTGCACGGTTATATCAACGCCCTCCTCGGCTTTCCCTTTCATGTATTTTCTGTTTCCTTCCGCTTCCGCATCTACGGTCACTTCTTCGGCAGTTTCTTCTGTTGAAACCGTTTCGGAAGCCGTTGTGTTTTCCGTTTCCGAAAGTTTGTCTTCCTTTTTATCACTGCATGATACTGCGGCAAATGTCATCGCAGCAAAAAATGCTGCTATAATAGTTTTTTTCATTCTATTATCCTTTACTTCTTGTAATTTTCGATTTCCTCAGGAGTAGAAACAACGGGCTTGCCGTCCTTGTCAACAAGTACGGACAGTCCTCCCGCATTGCAGTCTTCGTGGAAGAGGTAGTTTACTCCTGTAACTGTGTCCACCCATATCTGTGAAACTGAAAGCTTTCCCTGTGAATATATCTTAACAAATCTTTCTTCTTTTGCCATGATCTTTTCTCCTATATCATTTAGAGGCGGATATTTTCCACAACGGGCTGTCGGGGACGCCAGCCCCTGCAAGTATTGTTTCTCGGGCAGATAATATCCGCCCTTACAGGCTTATTTCTCCCAGATAGCGGTTGAGCCGCATGGAAGGGTCATTCCCGTAGACTTTACGGGAAGTCCTATCTCGTCAAAGCTCACTTTGCCGCCGAATTTGTCGGTGAGTACGCTTCCGAGGATATATCCCATTACCGAGGGCGAAAGTCCCGTGGTATAGCTGTTTATCAGGAAGAACAGCGGATCATCGGAAAGAACTCCCGAACAAAGCTTAACAAGGTCATAGACGCAGTTCTCCAGCTTCCAGACCTCGCCTCCCGGACCTCTGCCGTAGCTCGGAGGATCCATAACCACCGCATCGTACTTGCGTCCGCGGCGTATCTCTCTGGCAATGAACTTCTCACAGTCGTCCACTATCCAGCGTATAGGCTTTTCGGTAAGTCCCGAAGCTGCGGCATTGTCTCTTGCCCACTGAACCATACCCTTTGATGCGTCAACATGACATACAGAAGCCCCTGCCGCTGCACAGGCAAGGGTAGCTCCGCCCGTATACGCAAACAGGTTTAGGACATTTATCTCTCTGCCTGCATTGCGTATCTTATCCGCCATATAGTCCCAGTTTACAGCCTGCTCTGGGAAAAGTCCCGTATGCTTGAAGCCTGTGGGGCGTATATTGAAGGTAAGGTCGCCGTAGCTGATATTCCAGCTTTCGGGAAGTTTTTTGCGAAATTCCCATTTCCCGCCGCCCTGATTTGAACGGTGGTAATGACCGTCCGCATTTTTCCACAAAGGGTCGACGCGATCGGTGTTCCATATTATCTGGGGATCTGGGCGCACAAGGCTCACATTGCCCCATGTTTCCAGCTTTTCGCCGCCCGATGTATCTAATATCCTATAGTCTTTCCAATTATTTGCAGTTCTCAAAGTAAATGCTCCTTATAGAATTGTCCGTGCTCATACCTTGTATGCGCAGCTTTCCTTTATATGCTGTGCTATATCCACAGCCATATCGTTGATGCGCCCGAAATCGCTGCCCTCAATGAGTATACGCACGATAGGCTCTTTCCCGCTTTCGCGCACCATTATCCTGCCCTCATCAGAAAGCTCATTATCGTATCTTTCGATAAGCTCGGTTATGATCTTTTCGTTTTTCCAAAGTTCCTTGTAATGAGGGTGTATCTTAACATTCAGCTTCACCTGAGGGTATGCGGGCATATCTCCCGCAAGCTCGCTCAGCTTTTTGCTGCCGTTTTTTATTATCTCAAGGAGCCTTGCTCCCGTAAGCTGTCCGTCACCTGTACCTGCTTCATCGAGGAAGATGATATGACCGTTGGGCTCGCCGCCCAGCTTATATCCGCCCTCCAGCATACGCTCCAGTACATACCTCTTGCCTGCACCGGAGCTTACGAGCTTTATGTCATGCGAAGCCGCATATTTTCTCAGACCCAGACTGCTCATTGCGGTAACTACTGCCGTATCCTTTTCAAGCAGTCCCATGCTTTTCATATTCTCGGCAAATATAGCTAAAAGCCTGTCGCCGTCTATCATGCAGCCATGCTCGTCTACGGCTATACATCGGTCTGCATCGCCGTCAAAGGCGAGTCCGCAGTCGCAGCCGTTTTCCACAACATACTCCATAAGATGATGCACATGGGTACTGCCGCAGTCCTTGTTTATGTTAGTACCGTTGGGCTTATCCGCTATGACCAGAACCTCGGCACCGAGCTCGGAAAACAGCCTTTCCGCTGTATATGCCGCACAACCGTTTGCACAGTCAATTGCGACTTTAAGACCGCTAAGGTCGGTGGTAACTACTTTTTTTATGTGGTCTGTGTATTCTCTCACAGCATTTTCGCCGTGAATGATACGCCCTACATTCTCGGGCTCACTCAGCTTTATCTCGCCTGCGGGAGCAAAGACCAGACGCTCTATCTCGTCCTCGTCTTCCTCCATAAGCTTGAGACCCTTTGCCGAAAACAGCTTCAAGCCGTTATATTCAGCACTGTTATGGCTTCCCGATATCATTATGCCGCCGTCAGCTTCATATTTCCCTATTAGATATGAGAGCGCAGGCGTGGGAACTATCCCCAGCAGCTCTGCATCTGCCCCAACTGAGCATATGCCTGCACATACTGCGGCTTCCAATGCATCGGAGGAAACTCTCGTGTCCTTGCCAATGAGTATTTTAGTTTTAGCCCCGTCCTTTTTCGCAAGCACCAGCGCAGCAGCTCTTCCTGTCTGCATGGCAAGCTCGCAGGTGAGGTCGGTCACCGCAATACCTCTCGGACCATCGGTTCCGAATAATTTAGCCATTGAATAGTCTCCCTTATGTAAGTTTAGAGTTGAGAATTGAGAGTTAAGAGTTAATAAGCCGTCTGATAAAGATCGGCTTTATACTATCTTGTATACCGCGATAGGCCGGCGTTTACCGATTATCTCCTCAAGAGTGCCGCATATGGGAGCATATGTACAGCTGTTGTATCTGTTATAAACACGTATGCGCCCGTCTTTCTCTCTTGTACAGAATACGGTATGTATGGAGGATAAAAAAGGTACCTTAGTCCAGAAGGTTATAATAAACGCTTCTGCATCATCAGGCGATTTTACCTTTTCAAAATTTGCATCGAAATAATTGAGTGCCTTGCCGAGACTGAAGGCATTGCAGCCGAAAAAGCCCATAAGCACACGGAAACGCTCCATATAATATGCTACGTCCTTTATCTTCTGAGGCTTGTTCAGGTATACGAGGGCGTTATGGACGGCAATGACCTCACAGCCGTTGAAGCTCATAAAGCATACCCCATAGCGCAGCTTTGAAACCGCCCCCTCGCCCTGTCCGTTTATCATCTGACCAAAGGGAGGCTGCTCGGTAATTTCAGAATTGTACTTAAAGTTGTATTCGCTGGATCCTTTTATCAACATTTTTCATTCCCCCTGTCCCGTTAAACGGGAAAAATGTCAAAAGGTCATCTGTCCGTCGTCTGCTGATGATGCCTGCTCGGGAGGAGCTATGCCCAGATGCTCGTAGGCAAGCCTTGTGGCAACTCTTCCTCTCGGAGTCCTTCCCATAAAACCAAGCTGCATGAGAAACGGCTCGCAGATATCTTCGAGGGTGACGCTTTCCTCATTGATAGCCGAGGCAAGTGTCTCCAGTCCGACAGGTCCGCCGCCGTATCCTCTGATTATCATTTCCAGCATACGCCTGTCAAGTCCGTCAAGTCCGAGAGCGTCGATATCCAGCCTGCTGAGAGCTATGGAGGCTATCTCCTGAGTTATCTCGCCGTTGCCCATAACGTCGGCAAAATCGCGGACTCTTTTCAGCAGACGGTTTGCGATACGGGGTGTGCCTCTTGCTCTGCCCGCTATCTCGGCAGCTCCGTCACTCGTACATGGTATGCCAAGTATCATGGAGCTTCTTCTTACTATATCGGTAAGCTGCTCCTTTGTGTAAAGCTCAAGTCTCTGTATTACGCCAAATCGGTCACGGAGCGGAGCTGAAAGCTGTCCTGCTCTCGTTGTCGCACCTATAAGGGTGAAGGGTTTCAGGTCCATGCGTATAGAACGTGCAGACGGCCCTTTTCCTATGATTATATCAATGACCCTGTCCTCAAGAGCAGGGTAAAGTATCTCCTCTACCGCACGGGAAAGGCGATGTATCTCGTCAATGAAAAGCACATCGTTGTCGGAAAGGCTCGTCAGCAGCGACACAAGGTCTCCTGGCTTTTCAATAGCGGGGCCTGTGGTCACGCGGAGATTTACGCCAAGCTCATGGGCGATAATAGACGAAAGTGTGGTCTTTCCCAGTCCGGGAGGTCCATACAGCAGCACATGGTCGAGAGGTTCGCTCCTGCGCTTTGCAGCTTCGATATATATGGCGAGGTTTTCCTTCACCTTGTCCTGTCCTATATACTCGTGAAGAGTCTGCGGACGCAGACTTATTTCAACATCGCTGTCCTCGGTAGTATTTTCGGGAGTGATTATTCTTGGAGCGAACTCCATATCCTCTGTCTGTATCAAAAAAACACCTCTGAATTATTTCTCAAAAAATCTCTTCTTGCGGACATAGAACGGCTCTACGGTCTCCGCAGCCTTCTTGCCCATATCCTGTTCATAGCTTATAAAGCAAAGATGCTCGTTAGCCCTTACCGTCTTTGAAAGGTACTTTGAAAGCGGTACGAAGAGCTTTCTGGTACTTCCGATCATATCAAGGACTATGAGTATCTGTGGATTTTCGCAGCCCTTTATCATCTCCATGATGAAGGCACGGTCAACATTGGGCTGCTTTGAAAGGAACTTGCAGGCAGCCTTTATGATATGATTGACCTCATGCTCACAGGGACGATAGTTTATGATATCCGCCTCATTGTAGGATATCGCCTTTATCTTGAGATTTCGCGCTATCATAAGTATGCTCTTTATCTCATGAGAGGAGAACTCCTTGCCGTAGGAATTAGGGTTTAATACGGCGGATACCGACTGTATAAGGTCAAAAAGTCTCAGGCAGTTTATCTTATAGCAGTCAACATAACGCTTTGCAAACTGCTGTAATGCACGATAGCTCGTGAAAAACGGGATGAACAGGTCGCCGTCGGGATTTTGAGTCGTCACCAGCTCCAGCTGTATGCCGCCCTCCGAACGGTCGCGCTCCTGCTTTACGGGGTTCTTACAGATGACATAGACGTCGCTTTTGATAAGGGTCTGCAAAAACTGTGAGCGCATTGAAGGGTCTTTTATTGCCGCTTTCAGCAATTCGTCAAGATTCATCATAACAGTAACCATCCTATCTTATATATTTTAACGCGAGTTTTTTGCCGCCATTAACCGTAATGTTTCCTTTATGAGTTCCTGTGTACTGAGGGCGGGGTCGAGCTTGCCGAGTATCGGTGCTGTTTCTCCCTGTGTATAGCCAAGCACCATAAGTGCTTCAAGAGCCTCGGCTACCGATGACGATGCTCCCTCCGAGGGGATATTCGCAAACTGTGCGGCATCACCGCTTATGCTGCCGCTGATAGACTCTGAGGATATCTTGTCCTTTAATTCAAGGACTATCCTCTGGGCAGTCTTTGCACCTATGCCCTTTGTCTTTGTAAATGCCTTGCTGTCGCCCGAAGCAACGAGAAGTGCAAATCTCTCGGGGGTAACGTCCGAAAGTATGGAGGTAGCCGCCTTAGGACCTACTCCGGATACGGAAATGAGCAGCTTGAAGCAGCTCAGCTCCTGTAAGGTAGCAAATCCGAAAAGCTCCACTACATCTTCCCTTACATAAAGGTAAGTGTAAAGCATTTCCTCGCTTCCGATCTCACCAAGCCTTGAAATGGTATTATACGATGTCTTGCAGCCGTAACCCACACCTGCACACTCTATTACCGCAAAGCCAAGCTCCTTGACCGTAAGCCTTCCTCTTACGCTGTATATCATATCTCTCTGTTCCTTTATCTGAAATCAAATCTTGTGCTGTGTCCGTGACAAATGGCTATAGCAAGAGCGTCCGCAGCGTCATCGGGCTTTGGTATCTGTGCAAGTCCGAGGAGCTGTCTCGTCATTTCCATTACCTGCTTCTTTTCAGCCTTGCCGTAGCCTACTACCGACTGCTTTACCTGCAATGGAGTATACTCCGCAACGGGTATATCCCTTATTGCTGCCGACAGGACAGTTATGCCCCTTGCCTGCGCAACATCTATCGCCGTTTTCTGGTTGGTGGTGAAGTAAAGCCTTTCCACAGCCATACAGTCGGGCTTGAATTTATTGAAGATAAACTCTATATCCTCGTGTATCGCCCTTAAACGCTCGGGAAAGGGCGTTCCCGCTTCGGTCAGCACTGCGCCGTATTCAACAGGCGTAAATCTTATGCCGTCATAATCCAGCACGCCAAATCCGACTATTGCATAACCCGGGTCTATTCCCAGTATTCTGACATTTTTCAATATTATTTACCCATTTGTTCGTTAAAAAGTTCACATGGATATAGCTTCTCACTATATTCTATATCATTATACCACAGGTCAGGTGTATTTTGCAATATATTTACCCGTTTTTTATTGATTTCTACAAAAAAAGATGATATAATATGTGAGGTATATCAATTGAGCCTTTAGCCCTTTGCCATAAGCCTTTATACGCTGACGGCCAACGGCTGACGGCTGAAATCGGAGGTATTTTTTATGGATCTTAAACAGCTTCGCGACGGCATCGATGATGTAGACAGCGAGATACTTTCACTCTTTATGAAGCGCATGAAGCTTTGCAGGGGTGTGGCAGATTACAAGAAGGAGCACGATATGCCCGTCTTTCAGGGCGGACGCGAACAGCAGATAATCGACCGTATCGTAAAGCTGACCAACGATAAAAACCTCGAAAAGGGCACTTCCGCACTTTTTACAACTATCATGGATATAAGCAAGATATTGCAGAACCGCACTATCCTTGCAGAGGATCATATCAACACCTGCCCTGCTCCCGACTTTGCGGGAGCCGGAAAAATAGGCTGTCAGGGCACTTCGGGAGCTAATTCCGAGGCTGCCGCAAAAAAGGTATTCGGCGACAGAGAATTCACCTTTTACCCCTCATTCGAGGAGGTCTTCAAGGCTGTTCAGTCAGGTGAAGCAGACTACGGCGTGCTCCCTGTACAGAATTCCACCGCAGGCTCGGTAGACAGCACCTACGACCTTATGGCAAAATACCCGTTTTACATAGTTAAAATGGTGACTTTAGAGATAAATCACTGCCTTGCTGCTAAAAAAGGCACAAAATTAGAGGATATCACCTGTGTTTACTCCCACAGGCAGGCTCTTTCCCAGTGCGAGGTATTTCTGAGCAAGACAGGACTGAAAAAGCATGAATACAGCAATACCGCAACAGCTGCGGAAAAGGTGCTGAAAAGCGATGAGCCTATCGCAGCTATATGCTCGGTTGACTGCGCAGAAAAGCTGGGACTTGAAATAATCGAAAGAAACGTAGCAGACTGCACTATCAACCGCACTCAGTTCATAATCATAGCAAAGGATATGCAGGTGGCTGAGGACTCAGATGCGGTATCCGTAATGCTCACTATCCCCCATAAGGAAGGTAGTCTGTACCGTCTGCTGACTAAATTCTACGTAAACAACATGAACCTTCTCAGGATCGAGAGCCGCCCTATACGTGACGGAAGCTTCGATGTCATGTTCTTCCTTGATTTCAGCGGAAAAATGACCGACCCCAATGTCAAAGCGGTGCTCCGCGACCTTGAGGAAAATCTTGAGGATTTCCGCTGTATAGGCACATTTAAAAACGAAACTTTTTCCTAAAAAGGAGTAAAAAATGTCCGATAAATTCTTTTCTCTGCTCGAAAACAACAGCTTTGTATTCCTTGACGGAGGCATGGGCACCATGCTTCAGGCTCACGGCATCAAGACCGAACACGTTCCCGAGCTTCTGAATATAACCGATCCCGAAGCTATAATGAAGATACACCGCCTTTATGTTGAGAGCGGTTCTGACATAATCTACGCCAATACCTTCGGTGCAAACCGCTTCAAGCTCGCCAAAAGCGGCCATACCGTTGAGGAAATAGTTTCCGCAGGCGTTGCAAACGCCAAAAAGGCTGCCGCAGGAAAGGCTCTTGTAGCCCTTGACCTCGGTCCTATAGGCCAGCTTCTCGAACCTGCGGGCACTCTTAAATTCGAGGAAGCCTATGACGTATATCAGGAGCTTGTTCTTGCAGGCAAAGATGCCGATGTAATAGTCATCGAGACAATGACAGATCTTTACGAGGTAAAAGCTGCTGTCCTTGCTGCAAAAGAGAACTCGGACAAGCCTATCCTCGTAACTATGACCTTTGAGGAAAATATGCGTACCTTTACGGGCGTTTCTCCCGAATGTATGGTAGCTGTGCTCGAAGGTCTCGGCGCAGATGCTATCGGCGTAAACTGCTCCCTAGGACCTGAGGAGCTTTTCCCTGTTCTTGACAGGATATGCGCACTTACTACTCTCCCCGTTATAGCAAAGCCTAACGCCGGTCTCCCTGACCCTGTTACCAATGAATACAACGTTGACCCCGATGATTTCGCCGCAAGTGCCGTAAAGCTGGCAAATGCAGGCGTGACAATATTCGGCGGCTGCTGCGGTACTACTCCGCAGCACATTGCAGCTATGATAGAAGCTCTTTCGGGCATGGAGCGTCAGACGAGAAAAATAGTACGTGCAAGCATTGCCTGTTCTGCTGTAAACTGCGTAAACATAAATCAGCCCCGAGTTATCGGTGAACGTATCAATCCTACGGGCAAAAAGCGTTTCAAGGAGGCTCTCCTCGCTCACGATGTGGACTATATCCTCGGTCAGGCTGTTGAGCAGATACACGCAGGCGCAGAGATACTCGATGTAAATGTGGGACTTCCGGGTATTGACGAAAAGGAAATGATGGTAACTGCCGTAAAGGCTATACAGAGCATATGTGATACCCCATTACAGCTTGATTCCACTATCCCGGAGGTACTGGAAGCAGGTCTGAGAGTATACAACGGCAAACCTATCGTAAACTCCGTAAACGGTGAAGACGACTCCCTCGAAGCTATACTCCCTCTCGTAAAGAAGTACGGTGCTTCTGTTGTAGGACTGGCTCTCGATAAGGGCGGCATACCTAAAACTGCGGACGGACGTTTTGCTATTGCGGAGAAGATACTCCACAGAGCTATGGAGTACGGCATACCCAAGGAGGACGTTTTCATCGACTGTCTTACCCTTACGGCTTCTGCCGAGCAGGACGGCGTTATGGAAACTCTTAACGCACTCCACAGGGTCAAGACGGAGCTTGGACTAAATACCGTCCTAGGTGTATCAAATATTTCCTTCGGTCTGCCAAACCGTGAACTCATAACCCGTACCTTCCTGACTATGGCACTTCACAGCGGACTTACCCTGCCTATCATAAACCCCAACATCGAGGGAATTATCGGAGCAGTAAGAGCATACAGACTGCTTGCGGGAATTGACCGTAATTCCGCTGATTTCATAAGCATATACGCACAGGACGACAACGCGCCCAAGACTCCTGCGCCTGCGCAGGACAAAGGTGCTCCAGATATAATGTACGCAGTTGAGAACGGTTTGAAAAATCAGGCTGTAAAGGCTGCTGAGGAGCTTATGTACACCGTTGATCCCATGGAGATAATCAACGGCTACCTTATCCCTGCACTCGACAATGCAGGTGCTAAATTTGAAAAAGGCAAGATATTCCTGCCACAGCTCATACTCACAGCAGAAGCGGCACAGGCTTGCTTCGAGGTCATAAAAACAAGGCTCTCCGCCGCAAACAGTGAGAGCGTATCAAAGGGCAAGGTGGTGCTCGCCACGGTACACGGAGATATACACGATATCGGCAAGAATATCGTAAAAGTCCTCCTTGACAGCTACGGCTTCACGGTCATAGACTTAGGCAAGGACGTACCTCCGGAGACTATCGTAAATGCCGCTATAGAGAACAAGGTCAGCCTTGTGGGACTGTCCGCCCTGATGACTACTACTCTTGGTGCAATGGCTGAAACTATACGCCTGCTAAATGAGAAATACCCCGAGTGCAAGACTGTAGTCGGCGGTGCTGTTCTCACGGCTTCATATGCAGAGCAGATAAATGCTACTTACTATGCCAAGGACGCAAAGCAGACCGTAGATATTGCTTCCAAGGTCTACGGTGCATAATTGTAGGGGACGGCGTCCTCGACGTCCCACAAGCCATGTAGGGGCGGATATTATCCGCCCGAAAATGCCATAAAACTATAAAAAAGCAGCCCTAATAGGCTGCTTTTTTCAATAATATCTACCTGTTCTGTATAATACGGACTGCCATAGGCAGCCCCTACATTCTCAATTTACGGGATGCCGTCACCTACAGGCTAACGACTCTTGACTTTTGAAGCATAAATCTTGCCTATCAGGAACGCCGCAACGTCCGCAAATACCGATGCTATACGCATTACAAGCACGAACAGCACTATCCTGTCCGCGTATTGGTCTCCGCATACAAAGAGCATAACGCCCTCACGTATACCGATACCGCCCGGAGCACCGGGAGTAACGAAGCCTATTATCCACGCAAACATAAAAGCTCCGGTAAGAGCTATAAGCTCTCCTGTCTTCGCCTGTGGTACTATAAGACTAAGACACACGAAGTACATAGCCGCCGATACTGCGTTCTGGAGCAGATAATAAAAAGCTCCGCGCAGGAGCATGGGGCGGTTTCTCTTCTCAAACGCCTTTGAATAGCGTGATATATAAGCCTTGAACTTATCCCTGAATTTAAGTCTTACCGCAAGTATGAGCAGTATCACAAGCACTATTCCCACTGCACCTACGATAAGGAGATCTCGTCCATATTTCGACATAAGCTCAGCTATTCGTCCGCCAAGCAATACCACGGATATGACTGCCGTCCAGAACACGCAGAACAGAACGTCCAGCACCGTTGCGCAGGCTACGTCTACATGGCTTATTTCCATATCTGCCGCAAGCTGATTTCTTCCCACGTACTGGAACACGTTTCCCGGGAGATACTTGTACAGATTGGACTGGGTATACACGGGCATGGCTGTCGAAAAGGGTATCTTACGCCCCGAAAGCGACCTTGTGAACACAAGCCACGGATAGCACGAAACTACGATTATAACAGTCTGTATCAGCAGACATATAACAAGCGCCGATATCACCTTTATATCACGGAACTGAGACAGGCTTATATCCATATCCAGAAGCTTTTTAACCACAAAGGCAAGAGCGGCTATCATTACGATATTGCCGATGATTTTTAGTGCTTTTTTCATATACGCCTCTTATCCTTTATGCTTTTGATAAGCTCCGCAAGCTTTTCGGGACTGCCCATCTCACAGAAATAAATGCCCTCATCGCTTGCCGAGTAAAGCTCATGGTTCGCAGGATTATCTCCAAGTATCACCGGCTTTCCCATAGCTCTGTATATATAGGTCTTTCCTGCGATAGTCCGCTTCGCCT